>Ga0208134_1002008_pt1 | contig 11239 bp, 8 predicted proteins | sample VirMetDEL_Mar_31_FD_184515 | JGI IMG/M metagenome (GOLD analysis project Ga0208134, IMG submission 184515) | Aqueous microbial communities from the Delaware River and Bay under freshwater to marine salinity gradient to study organic matter... | ecosystem: Environmental > Aquatic > Marine >... | reverse complement strand
GGGGTGGAGGTGGGGGTGGAGGTAGAGGTAGTCGCCCTGGGGGGGTGGGATACTCTTCTAGAGCTGCTCCTGGTCAACCATTTAAGTCTAAAGCAAATAGTGAACTAACCGACCAAGATATCAGAGACGCACAAAAAGTTGAGACTGCTCGCATTTTTGCAGACGAAGGCGAAGCACAGGCTGTCAAATATCTAAAAGACAACAAGCTAAACTATGATATTGACACAGAGTTAAGCGGTAATAAGTATAGAGCTGCTGTTCTTGTTAATCGCGAAACTGGAAAACCTGAGCTTGCACTACGAGGAAGTAAAACTGCACCAAGTATTGACACACTTAACGATTGGTGGACCAACTTGCATACTGCTGTGGGAACTCACGACACCTTCCTTGCTGTGGGAACGGACGGAAAAAATCAAATTCAAGAACAAAGAAAACTTATTGATAAAATTAAAGCAAAATATGGGCAACCTCCTGAAATTGGATACGCGTATTCAAAGGGAGGTGGTCAAATGATAGAACACGGGGACAGATATAATTTTCCAACTAAAACGTTCGACCCTTTTATTACTGTTGAAAATCTTGCTAACAGACGCGTTATAACTGGAGGTAATACCCAGCACGAAATTTTACGAACGGAAGGTGGTCCTGCTACTGCTCTTTTAGGAGTAACGCCTAGACGTGATTTTAAGGTTCGAACAATTGCCGAAAATCAGCCTACCTCTAACCCTGCAAGAAGTCACGCCTTTGATAATTACCTTCAAAAATACACACCAGGTAGAGACGTCAAGGCGAATAAAAATATAGACATGGCTGCACGAGACGCATATGCTGCAGGTCAACGGTTGGGTGAGCACGTCATTGTAGCTGAAATGGACCACTCAATTAAAAATGGCAAGTCATTTACGGAGTTTATGAGAGGACATTCCCCAAAGGACGTGGATACAGACGGCGACTTTAGTCGTAGAATTGAGCAGTATGAACAGTTATGGAAGGAACACAAAGGACCCTTGACACCTCGTGAAGTAAATAATTTGGAGGACGCTCGTACCAGAAATGTGGACCCTACCAACCCTATGTTGGACGACATTGATTTAGCTGCTGCGGACGTCAATCTGGACACTCACGTCAATATGGATAATAATCCCTTCGCTGACTTGAACGAAGACACGGCGGGAATGGATTTGAACGCTGAAGACGTTGGTGTACAAGGTTCTATTAAAAACGAGACTACACAGGAAGTCTCGTTGGCTCAGGCTGGAGGAAATGTATTTGCCACTACACCCGAGGAACGCGCGAAATTTCGCAATATGTCAGCAGACCAGAAAATGGACCACATTCAAGACCTTGCAAAAGATATGGATACGAAAGCGGAAATTGTAGATACAATGGTAGCCAATGACGGAATTACGCCCAGTGAAGGTATTATGGGTAATATTAAAGGTAAATTGGGTAAAGTGCTTGGTGACAATGCAAAGGCTGTAAATATAGGTGGAGGACTTATAGCAGGTTTAATGGGTAACTCTTTAGCAAATGCAATTGATCCTAAAGGAAAATTAGGCATGGAAGGAGACGCAGCTTTGGGAGGTGCGATGACCAGTGGCATTGCTGTAACAGGTAGCAAAATGTTAAGCGGAGGTGTAAGTTCTTTGTTTTCTGCAGCTACAGCTGGCGAATTATTCGCTGAAATGCCTGCCGGTGCAGCTGGAATGGCGACCGCTGAACTTGCCGGTAAAGCAACGTATGATTTATTAAAAAAAGCTGGTGCTTCCGAGTCAACAGCTGGGGAATCGGGTGCCGCAAGTTCTGGTGCGGTAGGAGGTGCGTCTACCGTGTTGTATTCGGCTGCAGGTAAAAAAGCAGCGTCCAAGGTATCCGAAATGGTTGCGAAACGAAGCGCTGTAATAGATATGACCGAGTTGGGTGAAGGTGCGTCGACTGCAATAGAAACTGCACCAGAAGGCGCAGGATTTATTACTACATTAATAACTGATGTCAGTGCATTAGAAGCTGGAGGCGGTGTAGAAACAGGTCCGCTAGGCATTGTAGCAGCCGCCACAATAGGTAGTGCAGCAGCTGTTGCAGGCTATACATACAATCACACGAAAGCTGTTGGACGGACTATAGAGACCGACACAAAGCACGCTGGTAGAGCTATCAAACATTTTTTTAGTCATTTATAAACATTTACTTTTCTTATTTTACTTAATTATTTTATTATTTATTGTAATAATGTCTATTACTATCTAAGGTATAGACTTCATAGACTTATAGACATATAGCTCAATATTATATCTGTAACATTTGGAGTATATTTATATAAAAACATATATACATACACATATAGTGTCATATATCAGGCGAAGGACTTGGAAAAAAAAGTGAATAAAGCTATGAAGTCTATAATAGCTTTCATAGACTTATTCAAAATGACATAAAAAAGTCTATACTCCCAACAGCCAATCAGATTTCAGGAAAATACTTGACAACCAATAAGAATCGAGTATTTAAGATAAGTATAGCTATATAGACTTTATAATCATTTTTACCAATATATTCAAAACATTTGGTGTATACAAAAACATAAACATATATGCATAAACATATAGTGTCATATACAGGGCGAAGGACTTGGAAAAAAAAGCGAATAAAGCTATGAAGTCTATACCTACCAACCATCGTTGATATCCTCTACAAGCTCAATGTTCAAGTAGCACCTTTTCTGTCTCTTTTGTCCAGCAGGAGTTCGAAATACACATGCAGGCACACCAAACGACACGGTCAAGGTGCGAGTAATCTTGTTTTGGGACATTGTTTTGAGCGACTCTACACCTTGGCACTGTTTGTACAAGTCTTCACAGGCTACAAGACCACCTGGTTTCCTCACTACCAAACGTTCCAATGCCTCCTCTACATCCTCAGCGTTGAGCCAGTCAGAGTTTTGTTGCACGACCTGCGCTGGTTCTCTGGGACGTTCGTCTTTGAAGGCAAGACAGACCATCATAGCAAAAGCCTGTCCCACGTCATTTCTCTTCACAAAGTGGGTCTTGATACTGTCGTCAGCCTTCTTCACGTTGGGCTGAAGCTGCTTGCGCACGTACTCGGACCCTGCCAGGAAGCTGAACTTGGGCTCAATGAAGCGCAGACGGTTGGCGACAGAGTCGTCCAGTCCGTTTATCTTTGACATATCGTTGCAAAACATAAACGTTGTACCAGCCATTTTGAACTCCATTTCGTCCTTGTTGTTCTGGCGAGCGCAGATAGTGTCCCCTCCAGAGCAGAGCATATTGATTTTCTGGGAGTCAAATACAGCAGCTCGAGAAGCCTCACTTCCAATCAGAAACCGCTTATCCTTCAAGGCAACCATAAAGGACAGTCCCTTAGCTTCGTCAGGGACACTCTTGTGTTGAAGGACACCTGTGTTGAAAGTGCCCACGTAGCCTTTACCGAACGCTTTCTCGAGCAGGTTGACCATAACGCCCTTGCCCGAGTTGGTGTTGCCCAGGATAATATACAGCATTTTGTCCTCTACGTATCCTGCCGCAGCCCTGCCCATAACAGCCAAGAGAAACTCACCTTGCTCTTTACCATACACCTCGAGAATGCACTTGTTCCATATCTCAGTTACAAGCTCCTGATTGGGAGTCTCCCAGTCATACTTCACCTTCTCAAAGAAACCGCACTGGTCCACGTTCTCGGCGTGCTTCCATAAAGTGAACTCCTTGGTCTGGAAGTCGTAGTAGCCGTTCTGGAAAGCAATTTTCATATAGTTCTGCTCGGTAAACTCGAACATCAGCTGTTCTTCGTCGATGAGGCTGTCCTCAAACTGAACCCACAGCTGGTTCTGGCGAGGGGTGCTCTTGCCGTAGTCACCGAGTTCCTCGCACTTTGCACACTGAGAGCGCCAACCGTCCACCTTCTCTGACCACACATGTGTGTTGGGATCGTACATATACACCTGACCATTAGACTTTTTAAAGCGAAAGCCTAAGTCGTCCATAAACGCCGAAAAGATGACAGCGGCACCGTAGTCAGTCATATCCTCATCCACCATAGGAGCACACGTGTCATCGAACAATTGGTCTGGTTCGTAGGGAAGTTCTTTGACAGAAAACTGGAGTTTATAGCCCGTCGCTGTCGCTGCGTTGCTCGTACACTTGCTCAGGATGTCGCTGGTGTTGTTCATAAAGGTTTCATAGTCGTCAGCAGTGCGCACGAGAAACCCGTCGTGGATAACAGTAGATGTTTCAAAGCCAGCATCCTGAAAAGTTTGTATGGCAGACATAACGATTTGACGCTCCACGTCACTTCCCACAAAGTGAACTGCTTTTTTGTACGGTTCGTCAGGATGAGGGTTTTCCGCCCTAGTCTTCCCAAGATCAAAGTACTTCTTGTAGAAGGGCACCGCACATAGGGACCTGAACGACTCGCGAAACTCTTGACCAAAGTTATCTAAACACGAAAGGGAAGAACCGAAATTCATAGCACTGTTCATAGCATCCTTAACTGTCCTTTTGTCATGTCCTGTGCTTGCAACGAAAGCCTCACGATCAGACACGTAAGCAGTCAAAACAGAAGGTATGGCGATGTTGTTCTGTTCAAACATCTGACAGAATATTGCGGGAAAGCAGTTGACGATGTCCACTTCCACATATTCTGTTCCAAGGGCTCCTCTGAGCTGACGAGGACATATCTGCAAAGAGGGATGCTTAAATTTTGTATACAACCTGCCTGCGGGTTTTTTACCTATTTTTTCCGTAGTTTGAAACGTCAGCGTGTGCGATGTAGACTTCTTCATATGTTTCTGAAGGGTCTTTAAAAACTGTTTGTGATCGACAGATATTTTGGAACTCTCCAACAATTTATGGAGGTTCTCTTGATGGATGTTTTCGTTGCAAGTATACATGGTTTCGTTCTAAGATAGACCAGATAATAAAATTGTCAAATACCCGAAGCGATTTATGTACCTAAAATCGAGACCATTGCGCGAGCACTGTATTCCACGTGTAAAAATCTTATGCATTCATACTGTAAAATCTATACAATCGGTACACGTGGACTTTAAAAATTGAATGAATTACGAATCGACGCCTTTAAATAACCCACATTTGCAGATAATAACTCACACTTCTAAATATGCCTAGTTGCTGGCGTTGCGAAGAGTGTTTTCTTTTTCCATTATCTGAACACGAGTGTCGCCTTGATCCACTGTGGTGTTATGACGACCAACGATATTATGACGAGATCTATGACCAGGGAACTGGAGCAGGCACCGAGTACGAGGTCAGGCAAGAAGAGAATCGCACCGTCTCCGACCAAAACTACCCCCATCAAGAAACTATTCCGCTACAACTGTCCGATCCAAATGTGTCTGAACTGTCAAGCTCGCCTTCAAGGAAAAGACTGCGACTGTCACCTGAGCTTCGAGCACCAACCGAGCGAAGGTTCGAGACTTTTGAAGCTGGCGATCTTAGCAGAACGGCAACACCTGGACGAGCTGGAACGCCTCCGCGCGCAAAGCAAAGCGTTAAATCAAGAATTAAAATTAGCGACACGTGATTGGTCAACTGATTCTGATTGACATTTTTATTTTTATGACGATTTTTATGGCAACAGTCGGCGCAAGCGTAAAAGTCGGCGCACCTGCCCTCACATCCTCACATCCTAACTCACATCCTAACATCCTCCTTGAAAAAAACAAAAACAACGATGGCGCAAAACTTTAACTTTAACACGATAGATAACGTTTTGCAGCAAGCATCTACAGAGATCGAACGTTTAAAGGCAGCATCACGGCGGCAGTCTGCAGAGATCGACTACCTGAAGCAAGTGCTGGTTTTTGCAAACCAGCGCGGTGATGCCTCTGAGTCTTTACACGCTGCTCGTCGCGCGTGTTTCGAGATACTTGAAGAAGAACTGGAGACGGAGAGAACTCGTGCTGATGAGGCTGAACGACATCGTGCTGATGAACGACATCGTGCTGATGAGGCTGAACGACACGCCGGCTGGACACGTATCAGGACGTTTGAAGCCATCGTTGATGTCATCGGAGAAGATAACCTTTACTTTACGTGCCAACAGTCCGACGATGGTGAACGGTTAACGATCACTAAAGTGCCTGAAGAGACATCAGGAGAAGAAGTGTCTGAAACAGATGAAGAAACTGGTTTTTTCACACCAGTTTCGCGTAACGTGAGACGCCGTTTGCAATATACTCCCGCAGAAACTCCCACATCCGTTCTTCTTTTTGACCCTGAACTGAACTGAAATAACTACATCGTAATATTTATTTATTTATGTTAAGTCGGGGTCGTTTCCCCAGTGATCCCATCCTTCTGTGTTATGTCGAGCAAACAACTCGATGCGTGCGCTTTCTGGAAACATACGTGTTATACGATCGCGTATTTCGTGCGGTTTCTCGCTGTGTCTATTGGTCCTACACTGGGATAAAAACTGCCGTTCGTTTCGCGAACCTCTGGGACGGGGTATTCTACCCCGCGTAAATACCAGACATATTTCACATGTGCTCATCGTGTAGTGACCTACCATCGGACGGTGTTTCTCCCAGATGAAGGCACAGGTTTTGAACTTAAAACCCCACGCCTCACCTAAAGCCAGAGCTTCGTCCAGTTTAGGACCGGCACTCCACATGAATAAACAGCAGTTTTTTTGGGCTATGCTCTTTACATCCAGAGCTTTTAGTTCGTTCAGAGGCATAGTGTTATAGTGCAAGGATGCAGTACCTCCAGAGGGGACACCCCCAGGAACAACAACATCTCGTTGGTAGGTCCATGGTGGGTCACAATATATTATATCATATTTTTTGTTGGGAAGCTCCATCTTATATATTATTACAAAAATATTTTACAAGTTCAAACTTATAAGATCTAACGTGCGTCTGACTCTTCGTGGTGTTCGTTGGCTTCTGCGGTTACGTCTTGTTTCACGTCTTGCTTCCCTGCGCAGGCGTCCAGTCCACGATGCTCTGTCAGCCCAGTCCCTGCTTTGTAAAAACTCATCGTCGCTGGTAGTGAGCTCGTCAATCAACCCAGGCGTCCAGTCCAGCCAACTAATGTTTTCGTATGGATCAGGATATTCATTTAGCAGTCCAAAGAATATCTCTTGGGATGTTGGAGGTGGAGGAGGTGAAGGCAAGGTCCAGCCAAGCATAGCGAAGTAAGCGTACCAGGAGACTGGAGGTAAATCCCAAACCTCTGGTGTTGTGGCTAAGAAAGTGTTTGAAGACAACATCTTGTCAAGCATATCTGTCTGAGGTCTGTTTATTGTTTGCTCGTACAAGTGCATCATCGGCAGGTCCGTGCGGCAGAAGGGACATGAAGGAACTATATCTGTCGTTAGCTGCTGATAAGCCCAATTGTTAATACAGTCGCTGCACAGGTACTTCATGCACTCCGTGCACGATATCATCCTTTCCTCCTTGAGTTGTTGATCGCAAAGTTCGCACTTCATGGTGAAAGCTTCGTCAAAGATGTTCAAAAGTTCAGAACAGACAGACATATTTGCTTTTTTTGAATTTGAATTTGAAGGTTTTGAATTTATATTGTGATTTCGTGTAATTTTGAGTGTGCCACGTGTCAAAATATGATACATTTTGAAATTCAAATGTATAGGAATCAGTTGAAATTTGAAATTTGAAAACGAGCTGCGTGCGTATAAAAGCAGTGACAGATACACACAGCACACTACAAAATGTCACTTCGTAAACGTGATGACGATGACTCGGAAGAACCTTCCACCTTCTCTTCCGTACACAAAACTTCCGACATCGGAAGGTACGATGCGCAGAGCAAAAAAAAAGTTCGGACCAAAGTGGATGAAGAGCAAGCGCTCTCCGAGACCACCAACAAACAAGACTCTTTTGATACCGACCAGTGTACTGCAGACATGCACATTGATGTCGAGGAGTTCTTTTACGCGTGCTTGCAAGACTCCCACGTGCTGCGCAACATCAAGCAGCAATATAACAGCTTCCACCACCGCCAGTCAAAGACCTTCGGCACAGATGTCTGCTGCTATGTTTTTCCGTCAACTCGAAGACGAAAGCAAATTTCAGGAGGGATAAAATACGGAACCCCAGTACTGCCTGTGAGGAAAATGAACTGGAACGACTGGGACGAGCCCCCTGTGGTAGCTTTCGACAATATGCTGTTCGCCACAAAAAACTTAAACTTCCTTGATGAACCAGTAGACTACTTTGAAAACGCTTTCGCAGTGTTACAAGGCTCTTACTCGTCAAAATCCAGTCCGGTGAGTATATGTCATCTAGCGTCCGTTTGTGTCAACCACACTTCTGCTCCATACTACCTTCAACTGGACACCGATCTGCCTTGTGATCATCAGGATAAACTGCTGGATAACCCCTTCCAGTATTTGTTTCCTGTTGTCCAGAAGGAGAAGGCTAACTGTGAAGTGGTATCAGTATCAGACCAACACCTAAAGGCTGAAATCTTGCTGCTTCGCACTACTCGTCCTGTACCTATTGGACACCAATTGTGTCTGACTGAACCACATTCTATTCCGCATATTACTATGAACCGCGGAAACGGACGCAGGCTCGCTTGGTTTAAAAACGTATGTGTAATCTGACTCAGTCGATTTCAATAGCGTCTAGCTTTATTTCTTTGTCAATTTTAAGCTCATATACGTACTTCTCGTGCATTACTGGTGAGTGCAGCATACGTTTACTCCTGGTGACATTTGTTGCGTCATTGACTTTGCCTTTGAAAAATTCTGTCACAAACGAATGCCTAAGATAGTTTATACCTAAACCTTTAGCACTGCCTGTAGCATTAATACCTTTTAGCATAGGAGTAATTAAATCCTTTGCCAGCTTCTGACTCGGATATTCTGTAAATAAATATTCTGATTTATTCTCTTTAATATGTGCTCTTATCAATTTTGACACTTGTACAAACTGTGCTCCCAACTCAGTAGCAAATTTGGATGTCATACCCTCTGTAACAGAAGGTTTCTTAAATTCAATTACTTGGGTATTGTACAAATTCTGCGTCTTGTAATTAGCAAGATACATAATGATAGTTCCACGAGTAGGAACGTACAACCAGTTTTCGTTTTTTTCACGGGTTAATTTGCGCAACTCTTCTTCTGTAGGTTTATTACGGAGGATTCGCAATCGCCCAAAATTATCTCTGACAGGTATAACCTGAAAGAGGTGCATAAACAGACTTTGTTCACTATTTATTCCATACGTTTCAACCACTCGTTTCAACAGTTCGGAAAATGGTTCTACATTAGGTATGTTTTCGGTACCATGACCTTCTGCTGCATATTGCAAATACACCTCCCGGATTTCTTTGTATGTGTTGTTATATTCTAAAATTGTCAAAAACCCAGGTTTGACAAATGGGAAGGTTTCAAACAACCACACCATTGCCTGTAAAAACTTTGTGATAGACTTTTTGTCATAAGACTTTCCGCTCTTCATTTGTAAGCCACCAGTCAATAGTGAAATGAGAGTCAGAGTACCATCCGTGTTACGTTGTTTCAAACAGGGCATAATGTTTTCAGACCGTGTTTTACAATTCATTTTTACCAAGATATTCCATACTTCACCCATTTGTTGACTAGTGCGACCACTAGGCAACTTGAAGCCCTGCAGTCCAAGGTACTCTTTAAAATTAGACTCTTTAAGAGTACCGTGAGGATAATGTTGAAATCGGTATTCACGCTCAGACCCGTCGTATTCGGGGTCCACTTGTGTGTTTCCGTATTCGTCAAAAGGCTCAAACCAGTACTTGTAATAACTGCGTAGTTGGTCAAAGGATAAATCAGGTCCAATTAACTGGGGTACATTCTGACGTTTCGCCATATCTCTTAATGCGTCTTGAGTTGATTCCACTTGGTCTTCAGCTCGCTGTTCAATTATCCCTGCTTCCTCGATTGCCTCGTCAGCTCTACGTTTGTATTCTAACGCTAATGCCAGAGCAGCTGTGTTCATAGGACTTGGTGGTTCAGGTACAGTGATAGGATTCAACTGATTTTGTTTGCGGACTGTGTTAATTTTGTCCAAATCGAGCCCATACTTTACAAAAGTCGAATACAATACATTTGGTTCAGTCTCAGCTCGACGTTTCGCGCGGTTATAATTGCGTTTCTGTTGATTTTCTGGGTTTTTCAGCCATTTCTTCTGTCTTTCATTTGTCGACATAGGTGTTTTACTTTCCATTTCCATTTTGTTCTATTATTGTTATACCATAATTCTTTAAGTGCGTTTACTACTTAAAGAATTGTTATTCAATATGCCGGAAATCGCCGCCGGATTAAGCCGGATTGTTTATCTGCTGACAATTTGGTAAACGTGTTCCACTTGGCAAAATTTCATTCGTTCCTAAAAACGCGTTGATACGTTGGCACATTCAAACGCGTTGTAAAAAAACGTGTTCCACTTGGCAAAATTTCATTCGTTCCTAAAAACGCGTTGACACGTTGGCACATTTAAACGCGTTGCAAAAAAACGTGTTCCACTTGGCAAAATTTCATTCGTTCCTAAAAACGCGTTGCATTTGTTTTCAACGTCGCGTTGCAATTTTCGTTTTCGACGAAGCGTATATATACCGTCCGCATTCATTTTTCGGTCTCTTTTCACCTAACCAAAACACGCTAACGTTACCCTGATCTTTTTCCTTTAGAAATCCTCTGTGCCCTCCGGGATCCCTACCTTAAAACCTCCTGTTTCCTTTTAAAACTTTTCGCAGGATGAATTTTGAAGATATTGTTGGAGTTGTTTTTGTCGACCTTGTATCCGACGACGACGACGACGACGACGACGACGACGAGCCACCAGAGGCACCGCGAACACCTGACCGAGACGACAAGCCTCCACCCAAAAAGCTTCAAAGACTTTGTGAAGACCCTAATGTACACTCCAGCTGTTGGAACGCTGAAGAGAAGCTGTACCGCGCAGCTGTTTTTGGCATTGGCGCGAGGAACTATACCGACGAGCAACTTCGAGAAGTTTACCAGCAAGTTTATACCAAGTTCATACACGTGCCGCGCTTTGCATTCGGCGGCGTAGCCATCGACTCGGCTCTTCAGCTTGAGAAACATTAACTATTATTAACAGTAATATTTATAAGATCTTGACCAAATTTGACCGTTGACCGTTGACCGTTTCTCTGGGGTCGTTTCCCCAAATGCTACCTGCGCTTAACTAATATTAACTAATTACAAGCCGACGCGGGGCTTGTATATAGATATACAA
>Ga0208134_1002004_pt1 | contig 11252 bp, 9 predicted proteins | sample VirMetDEL_Mar_31_FD_184515 | JGI IMG/M metagenome (GOLD analysis project Ga0208134, IMG submission 184515) | Aqueous microbial communities from the Delaware River and Bay under freshwater to marine salinity gradient to study organic matter... | ecosystem: Environmental > Aquatic > Marine >... | reverse complement strand
AGTCGCGTTGTCAACACTTTCGTCTTCATGCTTAACTTTTATTTCACCAGCATCTACAGACGCGGAGAAAGCTTTTGCTTGTGAATACAAGTCAGCATCTTCGATTGGACCGACCCTAGAGACGTCCCAACCAAACCATTCACCCAAATCATTTGATTCTGCAATCGTTTTCAGCGAGTAAATGTGAGAGTATGAAGGCGGTGTAAATAACCCCTTCGAACCTTTTAACTTTAAGCCAAGCATCAAAGAGTTCCATCTTTTAGATTTTTTTCTTTGTGTGCTTTTCATTGCGATAAGAGCTTGTGACCAAACCCCATTATCGCTTTTAATCAAACAAAAATGATTAGCCGTATCTTCAATATAATTGCCATTACTCAATCTATCTTTACGTTGATCATCTCGTTGAGTTTTTGACAGTATGTCACTGTCACCAGAATAGATATTGACAGGAGCACCAGTGCCCTTGCCTCTATCTTGCCATTCAATATATTGACGTTGGTAAGAGCATGGAATAACATCCACACCTTTTGTTCCGTCAAATATTTCTTTTGTTAGCGTATTGTAGATCATTCCACTTTCCGCTCCCTCAATGTATTGAGGATCTCTCTTCTTAATCTGTGGTGACGTATCACTTAGAATACGAAGAAAAGGAATTGCAAGATCATCCATGCCTAGTTGCCCTAGCCCTTGATTAGCGTCTGCTTCAAACATGCTAGGATCAAATGCAACAACGTTTCCTGCTTCTTTAGTCTTTACAGCGTTTGCCATATTTACTCCTTATTTTTTCTTGGTTATTTTTGTCTTCTGTCCGATAAACAAACTAAACGTATTGTCTGGGACAGATTTCCCTTCTTCATGCCACTTTTTAATAGTAGCTTTCAGTGTCGAAGGATGCACTGAAACTTTTACTTCAGGAATAAGACCCATGTTTTTTATCTCTTCTTCAAGATGTTTAGCCATGTTTCCTTCTCCCTTACCGAAACTTATACCTACTTGGTTTTTAATTATATCACCCAAGCCATTGTCTTCTAACCATTCATAACAAGCCTTAGATTTATCAGCATCTTTGGGTATCGATACATAAATATCTTCTACCACATCTACTTTAGAACCATCCATCATGGTAGTGGATGTCATTCCTAATTCTTGCATCTTACCTGGTATAACCTCACCAGATAATTTTCTATGTTGTTCTTTTAAATCTTTTAATGCTGCTTCTGTATCCTCAATCTCAGATTCCATTTGCAATTGCTTACGCAATAATTCTGCAACAGACTCCAATCCTGTTTGATCTATATTAGCAACATCTTCCTCAAAGTTTATCTTGCTCATCTATTTCGCCTTTCTCATTTAGGTTAACACTTACAGGATAATAGCGCTGTGCTTTCTTATCCCACTTTAAGATATTGAATTTACCTCTGTTCATTTCAGCGGCAATACAACAAGCAATACCCATCGCTGCAGGATCGCCCATCATCAATAAATAATCATCATCATTAAAATCTTTTAGTTTTCTTTTTAACTTACGTATTGCAGGCTGTGGACTAAACATAATTTGTTGACCACTTTCAAACAATACCACAATCTCGCCATAATCAGCTGCACTTAACACACTGATGTAAGGATTTTCTTGTACTAAAAATACAGTTGGTTTACCTTCTGTTTTTTCTTTTTTATATGTATCAATCATACTTTCTATCCCACTTCTTTATACTTGTATTTTTATAATGCAAGTAGTATATATCATTCTTAGAAAGAAATAAATGGATTATTATGGAATACAGATTTAAAACAAAACCTTTTCAACATCAATTAGATGCATTGACAGAGAGTTGGAACAAAGAAGTTTGGGCCTTATTCATGGAGATGGGTACAGGTAAAACAAAGGTTTGCATTGATAATATTGCTATTTTGTACGACAAAGGCAAGATAAATGCTGCCTTGATAGTTGTACCAAACGGTATTAAACGTAACTGGCGCAACGAATTGAATATACATTTAGCCGATCATATAAATTATCGCGTAGGTGTTTGGTCTGCATCACCAAAGAAAAAAGAAAAAGAAGAGCTTGATCAGTTGTCCGTGAGCGTTGATGACTTAACCGTTCTCATTATGAACATAGAAGCGTTATCCACAGTTCGTGGTCGTGACTTCGCAAAAAGTTTTTTAACACGTAACAACACATTAATGTGTGTTGATGAATCGACAACAATAAAAAATCACTCCGCAGCACGCACAAAAAACATAATTAAGATAGCAGAACTAGCAAAGTATAGACGTATTATGACAGGTTCACCTGTTACGAAGTCACCTCTTGATTTGTTTTCGCAAGTTCAGTTCCTTGATCCGTGGTTGTTGGACCAACAATCGTATTATAGTTTCCGTGCAAGGTATGCTGTGATTGTTCAACGTAGTGTTGGCACACATTCTTTCCAACATATCGTCCGATACCAACGATTAGACGAATTACAGGAAAAATTGCAGAATTTTTCGACTCGTGTCTTAAAAAGTGACTGTTTAGACCTACCTGAGAAGGTTTATACGAAGCGCTCTGTGTCATTGACCGCGGAACAGGTAAAAGCTTACACAGAGATGAAAAAAGCGGCAATAACGTTCTTTGAGGAAAATGTGATGACTGCTGCCTCCGTTTTGACACAAATGATACGCTTACATCAAATTATTTGTGGTCATGTGAAAACAGACGACGGAGAACTAAAACCAATTAAAAGTAATCGCATAAAAGAACTACTAGAGGTACTAGAGGAAACAGATGGTAAGGTTATTATCTGGGCCGTGTACCGTTATGACATACAGGAGATAGAAAAAACATTAGGAGAAAAATATGGTAAAGATACTGTGGCAACATATTACGGGGATACTAAAGATAGCATACGTCAGTCTATTGTTGATAGGTTTATGGATCCTAAAGACAATCTTAGATTTTTTGTGGGAAACCCCAAGACTGGAGGCTATGGCCTCACTCTTACTTCTTCTCACACTGTTGTGTATTACTCTAACGATTACTCATTAGAAGTACGATTACAATCAGAAGACCGAGCGCATAGAATAGGGCAAACATCGAAAGTGACATACGTAGACTTAATAACAGATCATACGATAGATGAAAAGATTGTTAAAGCATTAAACGCTAAAATAGATTTAGCTAGTCAAGTGATGGGTGAAGATCCTAAGAAAATATTATTTGAGTGAAGCGGATTGTGTTTTTAAAAGCAAATCCATTTTTGTTTCAAGTCTTACTAATCGTTCATTCATTTCTGGTATTTCTTTTAGGACTATTCCTTCTAGTGTGTTTGCTTTTTGTTCAACGGCTTCCAATCTTGATGATAGCATCATATAAGAAGCACCAGCACCAAAAATAATAAGTGCTAACCAAACAGCGTCTCTAAAAGTTAAATCTTTCATCTTATCCATGCATTGTATCGTTAATTGATTTTAACACGTCATAGTTTTCAGGGCTACCCCCACCTTTAAAAGCTTGTGGTATAATACTTGCAGCTTGTGGTATAAGAGACGATCTAGCGCCACTAAAAGCTTCTGCAGGTATGTTGTCCGTTCTAAAAGGAGAGTCTTGGAACATACCGTAATCAGTTCCACCGTCTGTACCAAATCTTTTTAATATATTTTGAGGCATTTCATTAAGAACACCGCCACCGTAAGAAGGGCCTTGTCCTGATATTTGAATAATTCTTTGTATATATTCTCTGTCACTAGGAGACAGCTGATCATAGCTAAATCCTTTATACTCATCAAAAAAGTCCCCTTCTTTTTGAAAAAGATCACTACCTGGACCGTAAGTGTTCATATACTCCGCTACTGCTTGTTCATACGCGCTCATTGGTTTTGATTTAGGCATTGGTGGTTTTTCTTTTCTAACAGGATTTATTTTATTATTTTCAATTAAAGAAGCTAGTCCCGATCCTTCCGCTTTTTTAACTAATGTTTCCATATCCATTATTTGTCTTGTAGGATCAATGCTTTTGCCTTCAAATATATCCATATTATCAACAACACCTGGAGCCATTTGTTCTATTCTTCCTGGTGTAATTGAACCATCTTGATAAGCATCTAAAACTTTTGTTTCCGTTGCCGTTGTTGCCCCTTCTTTTTTACTTTTATTCATTCCCAACATTGTTTGTAAATCATTAAGAAAACCACTGGGAGCCGCTGCGAGGTCTCTTCCAACGTCAGTATTCATTATCCCTGATAATTTATCTCCTATAAATGATTTAGTTCCTCCAAAAACATTTCCTGCAATTGTTTGCAATGTTCCTAATCCTGGCATAAATCTAGAAACGTTTCTCATTGTTTTACCACTAGCAAAAGGAAATATTTTTTCCATTAAAGATGGATTTGCATTATAAAGCCCACTCATATATTTTGAATATTCATCGGAAGTAAGACCTTCTCGTAGCTTAGGTATGTTAGTGTCTTGATAGTTACCAGTTCTTAAACCAAAAAGTCCTCCTGTGTATCCTGTAAAATCAGATTTATTAACAGTGCCAGGAGCATTTTTAAAAGCCTGAGCCATGTCATTTCTTCTTCTTTCTTGATTAATTAAAAATTGAGCTCGTTGATTTTCAGCTTTTTGTGCTTGATTTGCAATATATCTTGACCTGTTGTCTTCAATATCATTTTTATTTTTTAATATTCTTCTTTGCGGTTTTGATGTGTTATAACCTTCAGCTCTGTATTGTCCACCTCCAGTTTGTCCACCTTTACCATCTGGTCTACTTGATTGTTGAACGGTTGTATTGCCTATCTTGACTGTTCCGTGATATCCTCCGTGTGGCATTACGCTGTCCCCCTTAAACTACCAAGACCTTTGTTCCCTGAGCCGCGAAGAGCGATTGCAGAATCAAGATCACCTGTTGCCATTGCAACTTTTTGTTCAGGATTTAATTGTGTTGGTGCTTTTGCCACTGACATATCTGGCATTTGTACTTGAGGTATTTCCATTGGCTTTAAGAAAGGATCTTTAGCAACTTGTACTTCTTCTATTGGTACACCAGCTCCTGCTCTTGCCGACGCTGCTGCTTGTTCTTTTTCCTCTCCTCTTGTATTGTAAGCAGGGGATTGGCTCATTTCACCAAGTGTTATTAGTTCTATAATATCTCCAATTTCATTAATATCGTATCCTTCTTCAACTGCTCTTTCAGGATCAAAAACTGATCTACCTAACGTTACCAACGCTGCTTTTCTAGCTACATCTCCAAGAGTAGGATCCATAACTCTTGTCATACCATCTAAAAATCTTGGATCAGCTAAAGATGTCATACCAAATCTACCCATTAACATAAGACCAGCAGATGAAATAGGATCTGCTAATAATGCACCACCTGTAAACAAGTTTGCAATTGAACCTATGCCACCTAAAAAACCACGACGTTTAACGAATGAGGATACATCACCAAAATTAGGTTTCATAACAGCTTCTGTTAATTCAAAAAGCTCATCAAGTTTATTCAACATTTGTTTGCCATCATATCCTTTGGCATCAAATATTTCCTCTACTCCTTTTCTTCTGTTAATATTACCCAACCCAAAACCTTCTTTAATTTTTTTAACGTCCATAACAGGTATATTGTATTCTATTGTTTGAAATTTTTGTCGAATTGGTTTTCCTGTTATTTTTGCTTTTGTTCGTTGCCATATACTCGCTGCTTCTGTTGGCACTCGTATTTTTCCTGAGACAAACTCTGTGTTGTTTTTGATAATGTCATCAAAGAATGTTCTTGATGCTGCAAAGAAAGCATCATCACCAACTGCTTTTCTCATTTCTTTAAGTGCCATTGGAGAAAGAACAGTGTTGTCATTTAAAAATATTTTTGCCATTTGATCTGCAAATAGTAAACCAGGAACATTTGGTGCTCCTGCAATATCTATGTTTGGATCTGTTTGTTTAAGTAGAATAGAACTTCTACCCTTTATAGTATCTGCATTCTTAAAGAAAAAGTCATTAGCTAATGCATATGCAGAAGAAAATTGTTCTGCTAATTCTCTTGTTCCAGAGCTTACAGCGTTTGGCGATAAGTTCCAAGAAGCTGGATCATTTAATACTCGAATAGCTTCTACGTGAAAATCATTTAACATTAATGCTTCATCAGAAGCAGAATCTAATCGTAGTTCAGGTAAATTTCTTTTTACTGAATTTAATTTTTGAACTAAAGCCATGTATTGATTAGCATTTAAGTAGTCAGGTAAGCCATCTAGCATTGCTAATCCTTTTGCTAATTCATCTTCTTTTCCTGCAATATTTTTTAATAACTCATCAAGTGGTTTTTTTTCACTATAATAGTATGAATCTTGACCTATAGGTCGAGTTTCTACTTGTATTTGTTTTCCCTCTATTGTTTGTCTAACTCCGTTTGCTAACTCTTTTATTTTTTTAGTGGGTATAAATTCTTCTTTATCTAATGCCTTTGCATATTTATTTGCATTAGCAAATAGCGTTCCTTTCATTGTAGAAAAGTCTGCTACTGTTTTTCTAAAACCTTGATCTATTAATAAACCAGCGTCAGCTAATAATGTTACAGGCGACATTTCATCCATTACATTAATAACATTTTTATATGCAGCTGCCATCTGTGCATTTTGTATTTGTCTTGCTCTACCCGCTACAATAGGAAATAAACCAATAGTGCTTGGTAATGCTTGCACTAAACCACTATCAGATACATTAAATACACTCATTGGCACGCCATGTAATCTACCAAGTGTTGCTAATCTATCTGCTTCTGATTTACCCGCACCCAATAAAGTTTTACCGATAAATGGTTTTATGTAAGGAAATAGTTTAGCAAGTCCGCCCGCACCACCAGACCATAACAATTCATTTCTTGCGTTTAAAATATTTTCTACTGCTGGATCATCACTTTGATCAGGATCAATACCTTGTAAATATCTGTAAATTTCATTCATTGAATCATACAAAGCATCTGACCCTGCCCTTGCAGCAACGTTTGCAGCTACTGTTGTTGTTACAGGCTTTCTTTCTGCTAATCCACGAAGTCCATTTCTTCTTGATTCGTTTGTAAATAATGGAATATTAAAGTTTTTCTTTCCAGCAAACTTTACATTACCAATACTTAGACCCATTAAAAATAAATCAGACGCAATAACAGCCATATCCCCCATTGCTGTTTTTGGATCATCTGGCATTTTTCGTAAGAAAAAATCTTGTATACTTTGTGTCATGATGTCAGGTCTAAACGTATCACCGCCTGGCATGATGTTTTTAAATTCTTCGTAAGCCGTTCCTAATCCTAGTGGTGATTGCTCAGCCAAAGCTTCCGCCAAATTTAAATCTGTTCTAATTGGATCTTTAATTCTAGATTCTTCAAAACCTTGAATAGCAGCTTCCCCTTCATCAGGTTGAATATCAGCTCCCGCATAAGTACCGCCGTCAGGAGAAAGTTTTGATTTATTAACACCTGCTTTTTCTGTTAGTGCATCAAGAACAGAATCAAGCATTTTTTGTTCCATTTCATTTCTTGGAAACTGGTTAATACCTTTACCGTCTACTGTTGAAGGTATAGTAATAACAGCATCTTGTCCTGGTATGCCATGCTCAGCTCCAACTATTCTATATTGTGTTGTAGACATTATTTAACTGCTCCTATTATTTGTGCATTACCATCTTCATCAAATTCTACTGTGTATGTTTGAACACCTGTTGGTGGTTGATTTTGTTTAAAGAAGTCTTCGTAAAAATCAAAATTATAATCGGTTGTTCCTCTCTCATCTACTAATTCAGCAATAGAATCAGGAAACATTCTTTCTAAGTTGTTAATTTGATTTCTTCTGTCATTCATAAGGTCTTCACGAACAACTTTTAATTTTTCAATAACACCAATAGAGTCATCACCATAAATGTTAACGTCTTGTGCTGCTTTGTTAATATCATCTAAGTTTAATCTTCCTGATGATTTACGTGCTCTTGCTAGTGCATAAATAATAGCTCTTGCTCTTGCTTCGTTCTCAGGTAATTTTTTATCGTATTGTAATCTACCAAATATTAAATCTCTTTGTTCATTGTTTTCAAAAGCTTGTCCATCTGGGTTAAGAGGATTTCCTGATTCAAAATCTCTTCTAAGTAGTGCCGCACCCTCTGATTCTAATTGATCAAATATTCTATCTAGTCCTTTAAACTTTTCTTTCATTTCAGGTGTTATACTAGAATCGTTAGAGTAGTTAATAACATCTACCATGTCTGTTATCCAAGCAGCTCTTGTTTTTTCTTTTCCATCTGCACCTAGATAAGCATTATCTCCTTCAAAGAATTGATCTGTAAAATCACTGAATATTTTTGCGTATGATTGAATTTTCTTTTCTAAACCAGCGATAAAACCTGCACGGCTTGGATCGTCTTCAATTGATAAAATAATTTTATCTAGTGAGTATATCGCTTTATCCACTGTATCAAAAGCTCCTCTAACTTGCAGATATTGTGACATACCTTTTGTAACGTTATCAACATCTTGATTTTTTGTAGATATAATTTCTACTGTTCTTGGATCAGGAACAAGTTCATAAATCCATTCACCGTTAGTATCTTTTTGATTTGTTGGTATATAATATTGATTACCCACTAAAAATCCTGCATCTTCAACTTTCTTACCGTTTTTATTTGTGTATCTAAGAGTTACAGGTTCTGATTTAAAATTTTCTATTCCATATTCTAAAGCTTCTTTCATATTAGTATTTACAATACTATTGTAATTTTCCCACATTTCTGCGTTACGTTTTGCTTGTGCTTCATATTCTTTGAAAGCAGCTTCTTGTAATAAGTTTTGATTAATACCGAAAGCTTGAAGTTTTAGACCAAGTCTATCAGCTTCTTCTTTTTGTCTGTAAGTAAGCATTGATTTTTTTCTTTCAGCGTTTGCTGTTCTTTCTTCTTTTCTTATTTGACCAATGTCATTTAGTAATACAGCACCAGCATTAGAGATAGCTGGTCCAATAGCTCCTCCTAATTGTGGTTGCATTAAGGCAAGTCCTGCTTTTGCTAAAGCAAAGTATTTATCTGATTTGTAATCCTGCTTTGGAAATAATTCGTTTAACTCTTCTGCTGTTAGTTTGTCAGGAGTAAAAGCTTCAGCAAAATTTTCTCTGTTTACTAGCATATCACTGATGTCAAAAGCTGGCATCTCAGGAGGCATCTCAGGAGTTTTAAGTAATGACCCTGGAAGATTTGTAGGCATTCTTTTGTTCTCAGGTATAGTGATGGTATTGTCTTCAAATATATCTTCCATACCGACCTGTTGATCTGGTCTTGTAACCATAAAACCCTCCTATTGAGTTCCCATTAAAGCACCTAGTCCTGTCATACCAGCACCCACAGCACCCACAATAGGGTTAGTATAAGGTATTGGTTGTTGAGATATACCCATTTGAACAGAAGGAACACGTGATAAAAAGTCTCCTACAATACCTAGTCTTTGGAAAGGTTCTTGTTGTTGAGCAGTTTTAAATCTTAAATCTTCATCAGCTTGAGCTTGACCTAATGTTTGTTGTTGTTGTCCAAGACCCATTATACCTGCTAATCCTTGTTGACCTAATCCAAACTGTTGCGCACCAAAAGATCCGATTTGACTACCAAGTGCACCTAATCCTTGAGCAGCTGCTAAGTTTCTAGCTCTTGCTTGTTCAAAAGTTCCCATTGCTGATTGTTGTGCTTGCATAAAGTTTCTTGAAAGATCTTCTGCAATTCTTTTTGATTTTATATCTTGTATATTTTTTGCTAATTCCGATTGTTGTACACCGTACCGTGATCCACCAAAAGCACCACCCATCGTTGCTTGTCCAGCAAGTTGTGCTTGTGCTTTAGCTCCTTCTTCATCGATTTGTTTTAACGCTTCTTTTGTAACATCAGCTTGATATTGATTAAAAAAGTCTTTGTAGTTTGATGTTGTAGGATCATATTGTTGTTGTGCCGTTGCTAATGCTGGAATACCAAGTTCCGTGGTCGCTTGTCCTTTAGCCATTGCTGGTTCAAAAATAGCTTGACCAGTTTTAGATAAGGCTCCTGTTGTTGGATCAATAGAGTATCCTAACTGAGACGCACCTAGTCCAAAACCTGCTTGTTGAAAAGGAGAAAAACCTTCTATCTTTCTACCTAACGGATCTATTTTTCCTTCTGTCGCTTTGAAGACAGAGTCCATCAAACGACGTCTATAATCTTCTAAAAAAGGTGCTTCTCTGGATATACTTGTTTGTGTAATTGGTTCAGCCACTTTGTGGTCCTTTCGATGATTGTGGATCTAATTTATTCATCATGTCATACATTACAGAAGGTCCGCCTGCATTGTCTACTGCTTTCGCAGTAAAGACAAACTCTCCGTTACTTAACATTGCTGGTATCTTATCATCCTTTGGTCCACCAGGTCCTGTTATTTCTCCTGTTTTTCTTGGAAACATTGGATTACCTCCCATTGCTAAATTAGCAACCCCCATAACATTATTCATTGGGTTTCTTCCCATTGTTGCTTGTTGATGTATATTCATAACATCATCCATTGGAAGAGATTGTGGTTCTAATGTTGCTAAACCACCCATATTAAAATTAGGTTGATCTAAGTCTCCAATTAATCTTTCCTCTGGTGTTGGAGCTAAACCAAAGTCAGCAGGATTAGGATTTTCTCCTCTAGCTCTTGCTGCGTAATACTCATCAACAGGACTTCTGTATGCATTTGGATCAGGACTTTCTGGTACATCACCTTTTAACGCAAAGTATGTTGCTAATGCTGGTGCAAAACTTGCACCGAGTTTTCCTAAGCCTGTAAGTTCACCATCTTTGTAAAATTTTTCTGCTATATCTTTAAACGAACCTAAACCGAAACCAGATCCTGCTGTTTCTCCTCCACTTTGAGCAATTTGATTCATCATCTCTTTTGCAGCTGCAGAGTTTTCAGCAACATTTAATATTTGTGGGGTGACATTTGCTATAGCTTTTGGTGTATTAGCAAATGAAAATAATTGATTGCCTTGCATGGCACGTGCACCGAGGCCACCGAGACCTCCAAGCATAGCACCTTGCAGTGCACCTTCTTTACCGCCATATTGTCCTAGTAACCCACCAATACCTGCACCAATGTAAGGGTTGCCTGTCATAATACCAGCTATCGGTGCAGCAATAGGTGCTATTTTTTTCGCTACATCTCTAACTTTTCTAAAAAAACTTTTAAACATAATCTCCTATTTGCAATGTTATGCGATTGTTTTATGCAAGGAGG
>Ga0208134_1002003_pt1 | contig 11256 bp, 15 predicted proteins | sample VirMetDEL_Mar_31_FD_184515 | JGI IMG/M metagenome (GOLD analysis project Ga0208134, IMG submission 184515) | Aqueous microbial communities from the Delaware River and Bay under freshwater to marine salinity gradient to study organic matter... | ecosystem: Environmental > Aquatic > Marine >... | reverse complement strand
ATTTTTTTTCAATCGCACACCAAACACATTTGTAAGACTTGCGATTTTGAACTTCATACATTGTGTATAAGTATCCTTATGGTATTATAAATGTTTCTCAGATTCATGTTCTTTTTGACATTTGTTGATATGATCTCTAACATTTTTCATGTCTTCTCTTGTTGAGTAGAAACTAGATTCTTCTGGTTGCCATCCACAGTATTTACATTTGACACCCATGTTTAATAGAACCCATCCTTTTCTTTCATACTCTGTGTTTTGGAATCTGAACATTGGTTTATATAAGTAGGCAAATCTAATAAGTCTTCTGATAGTATGCCTCTTTTTACCATTTCTTCTATGTGAAGCAACGCCTGTAAGTTCCATATAGCTGCAATCAAATGATCCTCATCTCTGTGTCCTTCTAGGAACTTATACAAGTGCCTCATCCCCGAATCCATATATACAGATAGTGGCATACCCTTCTCCCAATTCCTGTCGTTATATTTTTCTGCACCACGTTGCAGTAACTTTGCCAATCTCTCAATCATTATGGGCGATATAAGATCATACCTGCCCTTGTCGGTAACAACATCTCTCTGAGCTCCCGTATTGAACTGTCTTCTTTCTCCGCTGTCCTTGGTTACAAAGTCACTCAATTTTTTCTACCCATAGTTATGTTGTTTGTTACTCGTATATCATCATTGGCAAATTCCCATATCTCTCCATTGTATAATATAACCGTAAATATTTTTTCTATTTCACTACCATACTCTGTGGATAAAAACAATCTACCTTTGCCTTTTGGTGTATTTACTTCCAACTGTTGTCTAAGTTCTAACTGACTAATCAATCTTTTCTCCCCACATATTTTCCAATGTTGTTTTTATCTCAGCAGATGTACTGCCTGTATGCTCATAGCCCATCAACTCTTTAATTCTTACATAGTTATAAAATGCTATCATAAACTCGTTGCCACTTGCCATAGGATCAACAATCTCCCAGCCGACACCAGCGATATATATCAGAGGCTCTACGGAAAATCTTGGCTTACCTACAACGCCATCTTTTTTAATCGGTGCTAAGGTTTCAGAATGAAATGTTGCCTTTGTCATTTGTATATGCTTGTGTTCTCTTGTCGATATATCTGACATATCAAATAATAATTAAATGACAATATAAGTGTTTAGAAACTTTGCTTGATGTCTATGTTAAATTGCTGTTGGTCAACAGTTAGTCCACCGTTATTTGTAAATGCAATTTCCCCAATCCAGTTACCTGCGTTTGCTAGTGTGGCTTGGCTAGTTCCTGAAACTGTAAACAGCATTATACCGTTTGACCTGTTGGAAAATGTTGCGTTTATTGTAGCACCAACTTGTGTTCCGTCAGGCTTGTATATTTTTACAGTTGAACCTGCATATACTGTGTTACTACTAAGATCTTTTGCTAGTCCTGTATCAGGATCTAATATGGTAAGCTGTAGTGACTTTGTTGTTCCTACGTTTACCGTAAATGTTACCCCGAAATCTTGTCTTCTTGTACTCATGGATTATTGCCCTCACTTGTTGAATTGCCCTCGTCACTATTAAGGTTTATTGACTTGCTTGTGTCATTTAGTTTCAAGTTTCGTTTCTGCACTAGCAACTGATAAGCGGCTAATATATTGTGCTTAAGTATTTTGCCAATTATTACCGGACTTGCAATACCGTGTTTCAATATTACGTTGTTAGTAACTGCACTTACTATTTCGTGCTTGAGTATTATTGTACTTGCAAGTGACTCATTGATATTGTGTTTGAGTTGCACTATGCTTATGGTTATACCTCTTATATCGTGCTTCAATATATGGAAAGCCCTTGATGGTGCAACAACGTTGTGTTTCAATACGATACTGTTAACAAGACCGAGGTTAATTTTGTGCTTGGCAATTACAAAGTTAGAAGTAAACTTGTTTATGTGATGGCTTAGTACATGGTTGCTTACGAGTATTCCTCTTATATCGTGTTTCAATATATAATCTATGACAACCTTACCTGCGTTGTTATGTTTCAAAATTATGTTTTTGACTACACCGTTGAAAAGTCTATGTTTCAATATGACATTATTGGTTGTGAACTTTCTCAAGTTGTGTTTGGCTATTGTGGATTTGGTAATTGCCTCTATGACCTGATGTTTCAATATACTGCTGACAATAACCATACCACCCATGCTGTGTTTTAATATTATATTATTGACAATGGCATCTCGCATATTGTGTTTCAATATATTGTTGTTAACTATGCCCTCTATGATCTGGTGTTTTAATATTGCAGAGTTGATTATCTTTTCTATTACGGTGTGCTTTAATATAACATTGTTTACAGTTGAACTTCTCAAGTTGTGCTTTAGTATGTTTGGTTTTACTATTGCACCTCGTATATTGTGCTTTAATGTATCTGCATTGTTGCTTATTTCTAATCCTGTGGTGTTATCTTCCAATGTTAATCTGGTAGAGTTGTCTTCCAATGTAAGGTACTCAATAGTCTTGGCAACAAGAGTTCGTATATTGTGTTTGAAGGTTGTTACAGGTATGATGGCTTCTATTATATTATGTTTCAATATATTGGTCTTTACTGCTACACCGTAGTTGAAGTGTTTTAATACCTTACTGACTTTCATGAATTTTCTAAGGTTGTGTTTTAGAACATTTTCTTTTGTAATAGCCTCGATTGTGTTATGCTTTAATATTGTATTGTTTATTATAGCAGATATAACCTGATGTTTTAATATAACATTATTAACTGCTGAACTTCTCAAGTTGTGCTTTAATACGTTTGACTTTACTACAAATAGACCAACATTGTGTTTTAATATTGCTTCATTAACAGTTGATGACCTAATATTATGTTTTGATATAACAGAGTTTATGATTGACTCTATTGTGTTGTGTTTTAATATTGTAGTTTGTGTAATTGTATCATTGATATATAGACCTGTGCTACCGTCTTCTAATGTAAGTTGGGTTGAGTTATCCTCTATGGTTAAAAAGTTTTGAACCATTTAGGGTCACAACTCTGTCCAAGTATTGTTGTATAGAACGTATTCCTTGTTTAATGTTTTATCATAATATACTGCACCGTCTTGAACGTTTAATGCTTCTACACCGTCACTACCTAGTGCTGTAAAATTAGTTCCATCTTGTAAGTTACTACTTTGATTTTTTATCTGATTAATTTCACTTGTTAATATGAATTTACCATGATTTTCTGACATATCGGGAGCTGCTGTACCTGATGAATTTTGCATACCATGAGCAAACATTATTTTTTCTTCTGTTGGTTGATTGCATATAAATGCAACAAAAAGTCTATCCACTTGAGCACTCGTATTATGTATTTTAAAAACTGATGTACTATTACTTGCTGCTGCTTGAACTCCATTCTTATCTTGTGTAAAAGAATATCCAGAAGTTGTTATTGAATTGTTTCCAAACTGTAATTCTGCTTGATTTGCACCAACACCTGAAACTATGTGACTAAAAGCCATGTAAAATTCATTTGATCCTAATCCTGTAATTGTTTGATTGGTCGTTGCACCTGTTGCAGTTGCAGAACCAGATTTAATCCAACCCATTAGTCATGCCCCCACACTTTGATTGTTCCATCTGAAAAATCTCCACTACCTGCGTTTATCAAACTTACAATGTTTATTTGATCAGTTGTATCAGTCCATTTTGAAGCACCTCTACGTTCTTTAGTTTCATTTCCTGCACCTGAACCACCTGATAGCGTACTGTTCCAAACTAATATTTTTTCTTCTGATGCATTATTAATGATAAATATGTTTACAAAACAGGTTTCATTATTTTGTATAAATGCAGGAGCCATATCTATTGATGTTGAAGCTGCTTGATCATAGGCATTTCCATTTGAAGAAGCTCTAGTAGCATACTCAGTATCAACACTTACTGTTGTGTTTCCAACTCGGAAAGCTGGAGCTCCAGTTGCAGGACTAACTTTAGCCCATGCTTGAACCCATAAATATTTTTTGGCAGTAAATACACCTGAACTAATAGTATCTCCTGAACTACTTAATGGAACATCTGCCAATTCTTCCCAAAAATTATCTGTGTGAGTATCATCTGGATCATATCCTAATACAACAATTTCTGAATCTGCAAGAAAATTATTTGTAGAAGGATAGAAATTAATTGAACTTATTGCATCTGTTCCTGTCCACTTTCCTACAAATCCATATACAAATGGTTTATTTCCTGTTCCTGTTCCTTCTCTTGTGGCAGAATGAGAGATCATTAATTTTTCTTTACCTGACAAATTTGCAATATATCCTGTTGTAAACATTGGAGATCCATCTGCACCTGATGCTATCATACAGTTGGAAGCTGCATTGGGAGTATTTGAACCGTTAGTTTCCAATCTATCTGCATAATTTGTTCCTGTTCCTGCACTTGTATCATCATTAAAACGAATCCTTGCTTGTGATCCTGCTGACCTATTTACATAAACTAAAACCATATAATATTGTTTATTATCCAAACCTGTAACTTCTAGGCTATTTCCATCTACTCCTAATTTTTTTCTCTTTAATTCTTTCCAACCTGCTACACTACCACTTGGTACACCAAAATTAGGTCGTTCTGCTGTAGTTCCTCTGATTCTGTTACCTGCTAACCATTCTACCATTTTAACTCTACCTCTTTTCCACAACCACATTTTATAAGTATTGTTTCAGTTTCACTTCTATTGGTCATTGTACTGCCACATGAGTCACAAGTTCCTTTCTTTAGGTGTATATAATTCCAGCATGGCTCACAGTAGTGATATTGAAACCTGATATATTGGTCATATTCGTGAGCTCCTAGTGTTGCTGTTTGGCATTTGTCGCAGGTATATTTTTCCCCTGCGTTCAAATGGTCATAGTATTCTTGGCTCATTCTAATTCCTTCCCCTTTTTTCCCAATACACTATTTTTAATTGTATTTATTCCTGTAAGAGCATTTTTGCCTAATGAGTCCTGATTGAATGTTTGTGCTATTTCCAACTCTTGTTGCCATTTTTGTTGAAGTGTGTTAATCTGATCAGTATTTACATTATCAATATCAAATGTACTATCCATTTCTCTTAATTCATTCTTTAAGGCTTCCCATGTTTTAATTTCCCTTACATAATCATTTGCAACTATTACCATATCTGCCATTCCAAATTCCATTCTTTTAATCTTGGATTGAAGTTTTCTAGCATTAATCTTACCCCTTTGTGTTTTTTGTTCCTGTTCATCATAATCTAATTTCAATAGCTCTAAATCTGCAACCATATCCTCATAGTCAAAACAAGCGTTTACCAAGTTTTGAAACATAACGTGCTGTTCTCTTACTGATTGCCAATACTTTGAAGCAATAGTAGGGAAATTAACATCGTCTAAAACAGAATACTTCATTTCTGTTTCAGTTCTAAATACCTGTCTTACTTTGAAAACTCTTTGAAGTTCTCCTGACATATTGTTAAGTATTTCCAAATCTTCATTTGAGAATATTTCCAATGACTTTATTTTATTCATACTTGAATCCGAATAATTGTTTGCTAACTCTTTTGTCATTAAGATCCTGCTCCCCCACTACCTCTCCTTCCATCAGTAAATGAAGCACCTGTAGTAAATGTTCCTTTTCTATACTCGTAAACATCTGTACTGTAAAGAGCAGATCCACTTGCACCATGATATTGCTGACCACCAAGAGTCATCATACTATCAGTTGAAGCTGGAATACAACCTGCTTCTACTCTACCTGCTGGTGCAGATCCCCTTGCTGTCCATGCTGTACCGTTCCAAGATTCTGATGTACTAATGAATGGATTTGCATAAGTTCCAAACACCCTAAATCCTGATGTTGAACTTGTACCAGAAGCAGGTGCAAAAGTTCTACTCGTTAATGTAGCAGAAGAACTTGTCCATGAAGAACCATTCCATGTTTGAGCAGATGTACTTTTAGTCATTAATGCACTTGTTAATGTACCTGATATTGATCCACCTGAACCTGTAATTCCTTGTGCAATAGAAGTCCATGAACCTGTCCATTTGTAGTAATTATTTACATCTCCTGTACCATTTTTATGACCACCTGTAACTATCATACTATCTGCTGTACCACAACCACCATTCTCTTTATTATTTACAGTTTCTGGGTGTACCGTATCACTTGCCCATGCTGTACCATTATAAGACTCATTTCTATTTGAGTTTGGATATGGTGCAGGAGTAGAATTATAACCGTTTACATATCTTGCACTTGTGCTACCTGTACCTGCTGATGCACCTTTTTGTCTAGCACCTGTAAGACTTCCACCTGCTGTCCATGCTGTACCGTTCCAAGATTGTGAATCTGAAAAATTGGCATAAGTAGATGTTGACACACCACCAAACATTAATCCATCTGAAATACCAAATTCATTAATCCAAGTGTCAGGTGTTGCTGATGCTACACCGTTGTAGATTTCTAAATCATCCATATTGGAAACAACCGAAGCACCACTATTGTATCTCATTCCTTTTACTGAAAGATATCTTAGTCCTGTTAGACCTGATGCTATAGTAAGTGAAACAGTTACCAATAATGTTGAATATGATGAATCAGAATAAAGATTCATTTTAGCAGTAGTTGAATTTTCTCTTATAAGTTCAACATATATTGTTTCATTAGATAAGCTCCTTGATGTATTTGTCCAAGTTCCACTACCGTATGCACTATTATCATTTGTATAAAGTTGATATGTTCCAGATTTATTCATATATAATCCAAAATTCGTACTAACGTTTGAGCTATCTGGATACCAAAATCCGTTACTATAATCTGTTGACGTAAGACCGATAAAGAATTGTTTAGAATCACTACCTGTTGTAAAATTCTGTGAAACAATAGTATATTTGAAACGAACTACCCAATCATCATCAGAAAGATTTTGGTTTCCTATTTTTGAATACAAATCTATACTGCCTGAATCATTACTATTATTCCAATCCCATTGAATATACCAACGGTCATTAGTGCTATCATAGTAATTATTATTCGTATCATTTGATGATATAGTTGGATCTGATGAGAAATCAGTTTCGTATGTTGTTGGTGTTGCTTCACTAAACCAATATCTTCTTGCAGTATCTTTTTCTACTAGGATAGAATTGTCTTGGACATTAGTTGGTTTTGCAGGTGTTCTACTTAATGCTACTTCTGATACTGTTCCTGACCATGTATTAGAATCTCCTGAATTTCTTGACCTATGCTGTATGTAATTTAATGTTCCGAGTCCACTAACAGGTCTTGTCAACGTAACTGATGCTGTTCCTGTTCTTCCACTATTTGTCCAAGCTTTAAAAGTTGCTGTTGTTCCGTCACTTGATAAAGTACAATAATAATCTGTTCCTGTACTTACTGTTCCATTTGATGAAGCAGTTTCAGAACTAGATCCACTTATTCTAGTTGAGAATGTAAATCTATTATATGATCCACCTTGAGTTTGTAAGCCAAGTTGATTTGCTGAATTTATTGCTCCTGATGTATTAGTAAGTGCAAGATAATAATTATCAAAGGTAGCATGACTTGAAACATTTAATTTGAAATCAAGTGTGTAAGAATCACTTTCTGCCAATGCTGTTATCTGTTCATACTGTCCGTTATCTGCATTTGTAGGTGTACTGCTAAATACAACAGAATTATTTGTAATTGCTACGGTACTTCCTACTGTTGTGAAATTACTTGATGTATAATCACTTGAAGTTAATAATGATTCAGTTGACAATGCAACAATTCGTTTAGAGTCTTTGTATTCTATGATCATCTTAATCCCCCTATTGTTTCATTTACATTCTCTACTTGATAAGTTTTCCCACTCAAATTGGTTTCATCAAACTGCCATTGGTTGAGATCTGCCCTTGACTCTATGACCGTTCCCCCATATTTCTCTACTATTTTCATTACCTTTCTTTCCTCTCCACTTGCAAATGTGAACTGTGCTATTGTATATTGTGGGTTCTTTTCGTCATTTCTCCATGTGCAGTTGAATCCTTCTATGCGTGGCAAGTGTTTTGCTCCTGCTGTCATTCCACTATCCCCACTAAATAATTCTGAATACATTCTGTTGTTAATGTCCTGTATCTGTGGAAGCTTTAGCACGATTTTCTTTCCCTCATACTCTATGGAATCTTTTGATACAAAGTTAGGAAACTTTACACTTACTTTCTTTATCTTGCTTTCGTTCATTATGTATTAAACACCTCTAAATAATTAACGTGTAGATTTTTTGTAGTATCTGAAGCTAAATGTATAACAGGAGCCATTCTATGAACAGGAAGATCAGAATTAATTGTTGCACTAAGAATGGTATTTCCATCTATTGTAACATCATCAACATGAATATCAGATGAATCAAGTGTCATTTTTACAGTATGAAAACTTGTATCTGTTGCTGTTGTTGTAGCTGTACTTACTACAGCACCACTACCATCACCATGATCTACATAAATTACACCACCATTTGTAACATCAGAAATCCCTACTGTGTTTAATCCTGTATCTCTAGGAGAACCTATACTTCCATTACTTAATGCGATTGATTGAATTGTTGAAGATTGTGTGCTGTCAAATTTGAATGATGTTATGAAAACACAACCATCATGATTAAATAATCTTTTACCACCTAGCGATATTGTTGCTTTGTGACCTGATCCTGATGTACCAAATTTTACCCCACCATCAACTGAATCTGCCATACTAACTGTTCCACTACTTACAAGTGTTGTAGTCCATCTACTGTTTAACGTAGCACCACTAAAGTATTCCCAAAAGTGTTGCTTCCTTACGGTAGTAAGAAGATTATTCATTTCATAGACAGATGGGAAAGCCATTATGTATTATACACCTCAAAGTAATTACAGTTTAGTGAGTGATGTGTTGTATCATTGTTATAACAATACAAGAATGGTTGTGAAGCATTAATAGGTAGATAGCCATTTGTTTCAGTTACAGATGTAACACCGTCAATCAATAATGTGTAAGCACCACCTGATCTTGCACCCTTATAATTATGATAAACATTATCTACGTCAATCGTACTAGCCACTACTGATATTTGACCACCTGTTTCATTTGTCGTGTATGCTGATATTTTTGCATTGTCAGAGCCTAATGTAGCTCCTGCAACTCCACCACCATTAAAACCATTTCCTTTATCTCGTTTAATTCCAAATCTTGATACGCCTTGTGTTCTTGTTCCTGTCCATTTACAGTTGGCTATCCAAACAAAATTAGTAGGACTGAATTGTCTTTTATTGCCATTAGAAGTATCGGAAGTAGTAAGTAATCCCTCTTTTCCTGCTACAGGATTTGAGTTATACCATTTTAATAGTATGCCACCATCTACTTCATCTGCAATAGAAAATCCGAAATCTCCTGCCGAAGCTCCCCATCTATTATAATCTACATCATCTCCACTAAATGTTTCAACCATTCGTTGCTTACCATTCATGTTTAGTTGGTCGTATATTGATTTGGTCATTGGTTATAACACTCCATGTAATTTATCTCTCCCCATGATACTGCGGCTGTTGGAGCCCATTGTCCGAAATATGGTTGTCCATTTCCTGTGGGTTTATTTGTGGTTTTTGTAACTTTTAATGACCATGATCCAGATTCAAATAGATATAATTTCACATCTGAACCGTTAGAAGCCATCTTTGCAGTTTGCCAATTTGTTAAAGGATCAACACCTGAATCAGTAGATGAGTTACCTGATGAATCTTTTGTATAAAGATATGATAAATTTTCATTAGATTGTAAACCAAAAGTATAATGATTTGATGTTGTTTGATTTTCAACAGTTCCACCACCTGCTACTAAACCTGCCATAACTCTTGAGTAATTAGTATCATCATATCTAATAGATACTATACATTCTGAACTAGCTAAATCAAATTGTCTTTTATCTCCAAAGTCTATTTCTCCCCTTGCACCTGATGTTGCACTTGTTGTTATTCTATAACCACCATCTACACCATCATACATAGCACCTGTTGCAGTAGCAACTATCTGAGTGAAATCCCAATAACTAGGAAGTTGCTTACCTGAAAACCATTCTATAAAATGCTGTTTGTATGCCATTATGGTGTTTCTCCTGTAAGCTGTTCATACCATGAATCTGATCTGTAATTTGTTGCTTCTGCACCGTCTAGTTCCTTAAAGTCAATATCGTCACGATAGTAAATCTTTCTTGTATCGGTTTCCTCATATCTGCTTCCTACTTGGACATTAGTTGGTCTACCACCTAATGATGTTTCATAAGTATTACCACTTGTTGCAAATCTAATAACTACAATACCTTGTTTTCCTGAAGCTATTCCTGATTCTACAAAACTTGCTCCACCACCTGAACCGTAAGTTTGTCCATCTTGACCAACTCCATCATCTTCATCTCCTGCATTTCCACCTCCTCCAGTTCCTCCTGCTCCTCCTGCTGTAAACCAACTTGCACCACCACCACCTGCTGAATAGTATGTATTAGTTCCTGTAATATCATTTTGAGTTCCTGAACCTCCAACTCTAGGAGTTGCTGTTGAACCTGCTGAAGCTGAACCACCTCCTGCTCCACCGTAAGCGTGTGACCAAGTAGCACCTGAACCTCCACTTCCATTATTGCCTTGACTTGGTGTAGTTGATGGCGTATTTCCTGCACCACCTGTTGTAGCAGGTGGATTCCAACCTGAATGTCCACCTCCTCCAGAACCACCATTTACGCCAGTTTGATTTTGATCTGCACCTGCACCTGAACCTCCACCTGTAGCAGTTATTGTATCAAAAGATGAATCTCCACCTTTACCATTCCCAACTGACAAAGATGTACTAGTTCCACCTGCACCTACTGTAATATTATAATCTTGAGCAGTAACACCATGATTTGCTGAACCATTAGCTAAATATCCACCTGCACCTCCACCTCCAGTTGTAGATCCTCCTCCACCACCGACAACGAGGTATTCTACATCAAATGATGAAGTTGGTGTGAATTTTCCATCTTGTAAAAATGTAATTACTGTATCTGAACCATGTGTTACTGGAGTTTCTCCACGATATACTGTTGTTGAATCTGTACTTGTTCCCTGAATCCTTCTACCTGCGTGATAAGTAATTGCCATTCAATCATTCCACCTATGCAATTTGGACATCCTGATAGCCACCGTTTTTCTTTAGTCTTATATATAATCCCTGATTGTTGGAATCTATTGTTTTAACAA
>Ga0208134_1002001_pt1 | contig 11261 bp, 25 predicted proteins | sample VirMetDEL_Mar_31_FD_184515 | JGI IMG/M metagenome (GOLD analysis project Ga0208134, IMG submission 184515) | Aqueous microbial communities from the Delaware River and Bay under freshwater to marine salinity gradient to study organic matter... | ecosystem: Environmental > Aquatic > Marine >... | reverse complement strand
TATATACAGTAGTCCCTAAACTATTTACTCTGTAAGTGCAGGCAGCATTAGCCGTAGATACAAAGAATTGCGATGCTACTAAAATTATAGTTAACAACCAACCGCGATTTATAGTTACAACAGGAATGGATGACCACGCCATAATGCGCGCCAAAGCTCTGACAAACTTAGATTGATTGTTTTGTTCTTCGATCAATTGATCTGCAAACTTATGTGCATCTTTTACCATTTTCTTTACTGACATACATTTCCCCTTCATAGTTAAGTTAATTTACATTTCATCCATCAATTCACGCCAGAGTTGCGTCTCTGTTTTACTCTCACGATATTGAATTTCATCTTGCATTGCTTTCTTAAACTGTGGAAGCATTCTTGTTTGCGTATTTAAACATGAATTTATATGCTCAACACACATATCTTTTAGCTTTATGTAATGTAATTCCGGATCACCTTCCAATCCGTAACTACCCCAAAGCATTCCTTCCCTAATAACCTCATGTGAATCTTCATCGGTAACCGACAAATTAACCTCATCACCGTTTGCGCTACATCTTGAGTAAGCACATCCACCATCTACCATATAAATCTTGCCGTTTGCATCTTTATGTTCGACATAATCATGTGAATACTTAGAGTGCAGAATAGTACCGTCAGGAGTTTGTATGCTATTTTTTATCAGCAGCATTTTTGCTCTCGCGTCTTTTATGAAATCTATTTTCAGCATCTTTTATAAGTAAAAAAACGCCGCTGCAAATAAAGCAAGTCAACAATCCCATCACTAAATATGTAATAACCATAATAATCTCCAATGTCTGAGTCTGGATATTGCTACAAATTACATTAAAAGTAAAGTATTAGTATGATTTACTACAGGTCATGTTGATATTCTATTTTCTTGCTCTAAAAGTTGCGCTTTAATATCGCGTGCAAATTGGATTACTTCTTCTCGATTAAACTTAGGTGAAGCTCTCCAGGCAAGCCTCTCCATTGCTTTAACTTTGCGTTCTCCGTGGGTGTCTACCATCCATTGCCGGTAACGCAAAACGTAATGAGCTTGTTTCATACCCCATAAATTGCAGGATGGGCACTGTGGATTGCAATTCGGTTTATATAGCTTGAACACAGTTCTACCACGCGGAATAAAATGACCACCTTGAAGGTCTTTGTAGTGGTCTATCTTGCCGCAAGTAACGCATTGTGCGTAACCGTTATCATCTGCTGCTTCCATCCGCACCAACCGCTGTAAAAGCTTCGCGGCTTTTTCTACTTCCTGTGCAACAGTAGATTGTTTGCGTTTTTTTGGCTTTGCTTTAACGCTTTTCGCCATATTCTAACTCCAGTAATAACTCACAGTAGTGAATAGCCTTCCGAATATCATCTGCGCCATTCTTTCTGCCATGCCTGGAAATGTATTTAACTACATTGCCCTCGCAGTAGTCCAAGCTGTTCTGGTAAATGTATTCAACAGGTTGGATCTTCATATCGTAATGACTTCCACCTTCTTGCTTATCAAGTGCGCTCATTATTTTATATCCTGAAAGGTGATTGCTTGCCATATCTGTTTGTAGCATCCTACAATTTCGTCTCTTTCCTCCCAGCATATAAGCACTGGAATATAGATAGGTGAAATAACCAAATAACCCAATCCTAAAAAAAACCGTTTAATTTTTTTACCTTTATCTTTATTCAATGTTCTATCTCCTCAGTAGATAAATCAATTTCATCAGGTATGTTAAGATCACAGCTAGGACATAGACCGTAAGCACAATCGTCATTCCCAAGCCAATAAGTAACAGGGAGTTCACATTCTTCGCAATAGACTCTAGTGAGCTTAATGCTCCTTTTAGGTAAATCAATTACATTGCTCATATATTCTGTCCTTTAAAGTTATGTATGCTTTAGCTGCCGTTTGGGGTACAACAGCATTGCCTAAAAGTCTAATTCTGTCCACCCTGTCGGCACACCCATCAACCACTCTACCCACTCTGGGTTCAGGTGCCCAGGACCATTGTTTGCTATCATTACTGCATTCGGCAATTGACCCATTTGCGCTCTCTTTCCCGCTTTGAGTTTTGCGATTGTAGCCTCGAAACCGTTCGATCCTTTGTAATCTCTCGCTGATGGTGTCGGCCAATTTGCAGTTTGGTATATTGCAACAGCTATTGGATTCACTTGCTCTCGAAGATTTGCCGGTCTGGACCTGCCTTTTCTCTGTCCCTGCGCCATTTTCAAAGTTGCTTCTTCGCTTCTTTGCGGCAAGTGATCCATAGTGTTTGGAGTTGCCCATGATGTAGACTCGCTTTCTCTGGTGGCTTGCGCCAACTTCACGCGCTGAGAATATTCCCCACGTTGTGAGATAACCATCTTCTTCCAAGTCGCTGATAACTGAGGAGAGTCCAAGCGATATGTGTCCTTCGACGTTTTCAAAGAAACATTGAACAGGTTTAATTGACTCAATGTGTCTCCTGATGTGAGGCCACAAGTGTCTAGGGTCATCTTCTCCAAGTCTTTTTCCTGCTCCGCTAAAGGGTTGGCATGGATAACCGCCAGTGATAAGGCTAACTTTTCCTCGAAACAAGTGTGCTGGGAAGGTTTTAATATCCGTGTAAATAGGTGCGGGAGGTAAGAGTCCGGCTTCCATCTTAGACACCAGGTTCGCAATGGCGAAGGCTTCGATCTCCACATAAGCGATGACTCGATGTTCAAGTCCGGCAAGGTCAAGTCCTCTTTCGATGCCACCATATCCTGCACAAAATGCGATGACAGTTGGTAATTCTTTGGTAATATCCACATATTTTCCCCTAGTTTGTTTTTGTTTACTTTTACTCTACCTTAATTTTTACGCGGGAATCTTCGCCGCTATCTTTATGGTAGACCACGGCTGTCATGGAACGCTCTGCACCGTATCCTGAGTCTGAATGCCATTGATCTGTAGCAGTTAGGCTTCCCCAGTGTTCAAAGTGCATAGAGCCAACCTCTCTGGCGGTGTGGTGGTGTATGTGTCCAAGGTGGCAGTATCTGTTCTTAGACTCTGCCCATTGGTCATCTAAGTTCTTAATAACAGTTTGCAGAATTTGCTCGTGCTTAATACGGTCGCCATGATGGAATACAAACAAATTATTGTTCCACTGATAGTGTATAAATTTGCTGTAGTTTTGCACTACGTTAACCCTTGGCTCTTTGCTATACAGCAGCTCTAAACAGCTAGACAAGTGACAGGCCATATCAGAATCATGGTTACCCCTGACATTGATAATCACAACTTCTTCGTGCGTTTCTAGCATCTTGTCTATTAATACTTGGAACAATCTGCCAGCCAATTTAAAAGTCTTACCAATTCGCGTATCTACATCAACTGGAGTTCCTTTAGTAGTGGTGTTTGCGCTGCTGTCAGCGTGAAAAAAGTCACCAACATTTACTAAGACACCTGTTTTGGCATTCCCTACGCGGGCTGCAAGTCTGTCTGTAGCGTCAATTAAGACCTGGGTAGCTATCTTAACGTCCCAATCATCGTCATCAACCTTAGTCTCTGAGTCGCATAGCATCCCAAAATGGTGGTCACCTATAAAATAGCAAGCAAGGTAATCATCATCGACAACCGCTGGGGCTTCTGTTAGCTGTTTGTATCCAACCAATTCATCTTTCAGGCCGTCTAGCATAGCGTCCAGCTTTTCCTTCATGCTACGCTTTTCAGGCTCTTGTATAACCCACTGTAAAGCTACAGACCCGTCTTCTTTATATGCTGTAGAAATTCTTTTAGCTGCAAAACCTTCAGCAGTTTGTCTAACCAAATCACGATGGGGTGCAACACCTTGCGATGCCGCTCTTCTTTCTAATCGCTTAATGGTTCCATCTACAGATTGTCTTGCTAAATTTAGGTGTGCCGCAGCTTTAGTGTGAGATCCACAGCTAATTACCGCTTCAAGTATTTCAATTTGCCTAGCTGTTTCAGCAAACTCTTTTAGCATTAAAGGGTCTGGCTTTTGCATAACTACTCCTGGAAGTCCCTTGATGGAAACAGGACGTAAACTTGGTTTTTAGAACGCTTTGCCAAAGTATTATGCAACATTTCATATACTTTTGTTACTTCAGGTTTCTTTAACTGCCTGGTGGACTTACAGTTTGGATATAAAGCCATCTGAATTGGCTTCCACATTAACTCTTTAACTGAATCGTGCGTCCACTCAACTTCCACCATGTCGGTATTGTCTTTAAATATGTCGCACTTGACGTATTGGTACATCCCGCAATCATTTAGTGCCGTTGCTACTTCTCTGCAATACCTTTCGAGTGAAGATTGTTGCTTTCTGGATAATAGATCGCCATGTTTCCAATAAAAAGTAGTGTATTTATTGCTTTCAAAGTTATCTTGGACAAACTTGATAAAGAAATCTCTAGTCTGCTCTGTTTTGACAACATATTGTTCGCCATGAATCAGGTAATCTTTCATAACTTCATCCTCAAATACTTATCAGACAATCTTTCTTCCGCTGATTCCAATTGCGGTACTAAATCTTTGATTCTTGGGTTTTTAGAGTATTTACCGCAAGCTTCCCGAAGGTCATTGTCAGTTACAATATCTTTTTTCTTCACCCTTCCCCACATAGTCGAACTATCCAGACCAGCAGCATCAGCATAATCAGCACAGGTATATGAAGCACCAGTGGTTAATTTATCGTGGGTGCCAACAAATAACCAAACCAAAGCACCTTTTCTTTCTTTAAATTCGTATAGATGCTCGTCTTTAACTAAATCTGTGTAACGCAATCGGTTACGCAATGCACCTGATTTGATACCAGTATGCTCCGCTATTTCTCTGACAGTCCAGTCTTTGCCTAGCAGATCTGGAAATCGTGTTCCTTCATAAAAAAACTTGAGCATTGCCTATCCCCTTGTAGGTTCATCGCCGCCATCAAAATAAAAGCCGCGTATAGTTAAGTAATATTGTTTTTGGGCCTCTCTTTCAATCCCGTCCAACCAGGTTACGTCTGTTAATGAGCAATCTAACGTCCTTCCCCTAATAGAATCATTGGTTTTATTAGTAGATGCCAATGCTGCCTTATGATTTGCGGCATGGGGTGATAATCCACCTGTTGCTTTAGTTCTTGCTAACCATCCACCAATAAACTTTTTCATGCCTCCCTTTGTTTTCCGTTTAGCTGCGTTTGCAAATAACCACATCTGCATTGCTTGGCATTCGGCACGCACCAGCTCTTCACCGTAAGCCTCAAGATACACTTCATATTCAGTGTCTGGTATTGCGTATTCATCGCCATTTTTGAGTAGAAATTTCATATTCCCCCCTCATGTAGTATTTAGCCACACTGCACTTTTCGAGGTAACGGTTGTACACGTTAATACGATCAGACTCTATCGGATAACCTTCCTGTTTTAGCTCATATATCCTAGTAGCTAACTGAGTAACACCAAGCCTGTCGTAAGCTTCTAATGATGTGATTGTGTTACCGTTTTGGAAGTGTTCCAGTATTCTTTCTTTTTGACTCATTGCTCACTCCTTTGGTTCGGCTTCGCCTCACCCGTATGTGTTTAAAAGGTTTGTTTCTATATGTATACAAAGTGCCATAAAGTGTACATATATATGTATACAAGGCGCATTTAAGTGTACATATACTTTTTGACAGATGAATTTACCCTTTTACTAGCAAAAGCTAATAATTTTGTGTAACTCATAAGGGCTATCGTATTCGTATCGGATATCCAACCTATCTTTAGCTAACGCCAATTAACTAAAGGGCTATGTCTGGAGGGTCAACCACGCTCTGACGTTTTATCTAAGGAGTTCGTCAGCCTCTAGCCCGAATACTAATAAGAAGGAGTTGTTAGGAAATATAACATTGATATACTACGCCTTCTTGTTTCTCGCACGACAAGTATCGTTGATCCTTCAACGCTTGTAAAGCCCCCTTCGCGGGGGGCTTTCTTTAAATCTTATTCACTGATCGGGTCAACCCAATCTTCAAGGCTTAAAAACTCTGTAACTGTCATACCAAACAATGCACAAATATCCTGCATTTGGTGATATTTCATATCTGGACGTTGGCGCATTAACCCTGCAACCTGGGGTGATACACCAAGTAAATTAGCTAAAGTTACAGTCGTCATATCTTTCTTCACTTGAGCGATTTTTAAACATTTGCCTAAATTTGCATATTTCATTTTATATTCCTGTGGTAATGTAGGTGGGTAGATTCCCCTATCTACACTCTCCTAGTTGGTTTTCCCCCCTCGAAAGGGGGGGGTTTTAGGTTAAAAAGGGATGTCGTCATCCATATCAGCCGGTGCAGCAACTTTAGCTACTGGTGCAGCAGATCCACCTTCTTTCTTCTGGCCCATTTGTACACTGTTTACAATGCAGCAGGCTTGTGAGTTTTTAACGCCATCTTTTTCCCAAGTCTCTAGTACAAACTCACCTTGAACGGTAACTGGAGTGCCTTTTGTGATAAACGGAGCAAGCTTTACAGCGCGTTCGTTAAACATTTTGCAGTTTACCCAACTGGTCTTTTTGTTGTCGCCCCAGCCTTGCGATACAGCCACTGAAAAACTACCAATAGATTTGCCGCTTGGCGTGTTGCGTACTTCCATATCTTTACCGGCATTACCTGTGAAAATCATACAATTAATTGTCATTTAAACTTCTCCGTCTCTTTTTTAATAGTGGTTACAGCCAGATCCACTTGGATGGCTAATTTTTCGATGAAATCTTCATCTCTTTCTACATTTACACAAACGTGTTCTGTGTCTGGGTGGTAAGCAAAAGCATCCCAGGATTCATACCCTGTTACCCACATACAGCCCTGTATCTGCTGATAGTAAGCTTTAACAAGCTCTTTTGGGTTGCGCTTGTACTTGACCATTGTCTGTGTCAGTGGGCATTTGATTTCTAAACCTTTTGACTCTCCGAGAATTAGGCCATCTGGTGAGCATCCGTAGTCTGAGCTGTCATTAAGAATGAACCCAGTCTCATCAACCGTCACACCATATAAGCACTCGTACTCAAATTTAGCTTGAGGCTCTAACTCATTGCCTCGCTCCATTGCGTCTGACTTAAACATTGGAGTTAGCTCACCTGTCAGTTTTTCACCAATCAATTGGTTTATATAGCCATCAGCTTGGGTACTAGCCTTACCAGTTGTAGTTATTAACTTAGAAAAACAACTTGCAGATGGTCTACCAAGGCGCGATTTTAACCACGCCTCAGAACCTTGCTCGTCGTACAGGATAATCACTTACTAGCCTTAGAGTTAAGGGCTTTAAAGGCTTTGTCGAAATACTGAGCCTGCATTTGGTCAACGGTACTGCATCTAAAAACACCACAGAACTTATCAACATCACTGCTCGTAGCTTCCAACAGTCTTTTTATCTGTGATGCCTGCTCTTCGCTAATAGGTGCAGTAATATCATTACCTCTTAGCATTGCTGACTCTGCATCATCATCTACTTGCGGAACGCCAGCCATAGCGGCTAAAGCATATCGACGAGCATACGTCACGCATGAACCACCTGCCTGTGGGTCTTTCTTTACCATTGGAAGAACAAAGTCTTGCTCCAACCATTGACCAGATTTGTGCATTAACCTAGTGGTCACACCCGCACCATTTTCATTACTAAGCGGGAATTGCACATAGCTCAAACCATTTTCTGCAAATGGCTTCTTAATCACTTGCATTACATCTGATAAATTGGCATAGGTTGACTTGAAGAATGGGTTATCACTCCCTTTTACTGCTCCACCCATGTCTTTTTGAGCTAATCCAAGAGCAGTTGCAATAAGTTCAATACTTTCACTCGTTTTCATTTAGATATTTCTCCTAATATTTGTTCCATTTGATACCTTGAACCATACCCACGGTAATAGTCGTTTGGCATATCGTCTCTTGCTTCATTACCTTGTAGACAATCTAACTCACCCTTTAAAAAAGAACTTGGGCTTGAGATTTTCTCGTCGGAAATATATTTATCAAACATTTCTTGAACATTCATAACAATTCTCCTAACCGTTATATCTAATAAGTAACGTATAACCGCTACACCTTACAAATTAATTGGAAAGCCAGTTACACCATGCTTGCGACAATTAATCATGTATTCCAACATCCAAGTGCTAGGCATTACGCCCGTTTCAAACTCTACATCTTGTATGCGTGTGCGCTCACGCCTAATAGTAGTTTCTATAGGCTCAAGCTGAATATCAATGACAGGCTTTGATGGTATTAACATTAGATTCCCCTTTTTTGTGTAGCGTTAATTATATACATAAATAAGAATAAAACAACATAATCTGCACTTAAGGTAATATATTTACCCAACCCATACATCTTATGCTGAAGTTTCTTATTGCTTCACTCGCTTTACAAACAGGTCAACTGCTGCTTCAATTTGCATTCCATTACTGGTAATGTCTTTTACCTCTTCACTGGTCATTTGCATTTTTGGGAACACAACTCTCCATTTTGACCCCACGCCACTTCTTAAATGACCTGAGTGCTGCCTGGCTTTCATCGAAACAACAGCACCAGCTCCAACTCGCTCAATCTTGAACCAATCACCTTTTGTATTTTGCTTTTGCATATCACTTTCCTCTTTAGTTAATTTTGCAACCCGTACATCTTAGTAGCTAACCCACACACCGAAGCGTTGGCAACCCGTACACCTTTATCCTGGGCCAGACTATTCACCAGGCACACCATCACCAGGCACAGCATCACCAGGCAGCACTTAACCTGGATCTACGTTGGCAACCCGTACATATTGTTCACCGTTATCTGTAAATATCGCAAATTGTCCGGTTGTATCCTTTTGGACTCTTACAGTAGGAACGCCATTGTCATATGCGCGCCACATCCAATCATTTATCTCATCCTGATTGTTTAAATGCTCTTTATTGGTCAAGTTTCCGTCAATATTTACTTTGTATGCTGTATACATTATTTACTTCCTCGTCTAGTTAATTTGGCAACCCGTACACCGGAACGTTGGCAACCCGTACACCGAAAACGCTAACCCATACACCGAAAGGGTTTTTGGGCATTTTGGGTAAAATCGGCGAAAATCGGCGAAAATGGCGCTAAAATCGTCGATAATGCACGTTGGCAACCCGTATACCGAAAGGGTTTTTGGGTTTTTGTACGTTTTTTAGGCATATTGATCACTTTTTAACCACTTTGATCACTTTTTAACCATTTTTCCGTATAGGCGGCGGCAATCCGGCCACAAAATAGGCAAAATCGGAATATATCGCCATAATTTGGCCGCTTTTAGCTCAATTTATTGTCGATAGCTATCGCGTACCCAATAGGGCAACCATAAGCGCCCCAATCTAATCCGGCGGCGTATATAGCGGCAATCGTTTCGCGGTATCGTCGCGCCGTTTCAGTGCCAACAACGCCGTTTAAGCTATCTAACGGGCAATCGTCAAAATGCCATAAATGGCCGTTTATGCTTAATTGTTCAATAAATTGTTTCGCGTGTTTTAGTCGCATTGGGGTGGTTCCTTTTGGTTTTAGAATAGGCATTAAAAAACCCGCGATTAAACGGGCTTTAAACTACTCACTCAATTCTATAGCTTTAGCAATTGCCGTGCTTATATCGCTATATGTTGGCATACAGTCGCGATTGTGGGCGCTAATGTAATAGGTTATTGAATCGCTTAAGCGGTTATATTTGTCGTCTATATCGTCCGCAACATATATTAAAATATCGTCTGATAATTGGGGCGAATAATAAGATGGGGCGCTATCATTAGACCATGAGCAATCGGTAAAACCCGCTTTTAAGAGTGCAAGCGCGTCTCTTTCGGGTAGTAGTGCTTTAATATCCGCATGAATTGATAGGCTTTTAGGGTGTGTTACAGATAGTTTTTTGAGGGTTGCAAGGGTTGCCATTTTAACGGCCTTTTTTATGAATTTAACAAATAGCACTCCTAAGAATGCTACCTATAAACGCACAAAAATCAGTTTATTTGTTTAGTTTTTGCATAATTTTGAGGCCGTCCGCAAGTTTAGCAATAAATGATATTTCATTGTTGGGGTGGTCAATGCACTCCCAATCGTTGAAGCTAAAAACGCACTTTTGATTTTCATGCGTTGGCAACTCGTTTGCATGGTCTTCAATATCCCCGCCTATATATGGATTAATAAGCCAAATTCCGGTTATATTTACTATTTTCGCCAAATGAATATGGCCGCCCCCACTATTAAAAGACTCCAAATTGTATTGATTAATTAAGTTTTTCATTTTTCTTTATCCAATTGCTCAAAAATAACACTGTAATACTGATTGAAGCGCTCTTGAGTTTCTTCAGTGTAAGACTCGTCGCCGTTTTCATCTTCAACGGTTTGCGCGCCCCACCCGTCCAATTCGAGTAAAATATCCGCAAGATCGCACGCAAATTCAACATTATTTTTAATATGTGTTTCGTTATTCATTATTTAACCCTCTTTTGAATATATGGTGTGCCGCGTTTTTGCATTAATTTGTCAAAATCGGCATTTTCTAGGTTATAGACTATCGACCAATAACCATAATCGCGCATTGATCCCCATAAATGGCATTTTTCCTGAATATGGTTTTTGCCGCGTCCCAATACGTTAAATTCCGCCAATATGGGCGAATAAACGCTTTTTCTATATTCTACAATTGCTCTCATTCTTTTTTGCTCCGTTGGTTTCAATAAGTATTAAAAAACCCACTATTAAAAATGGGCTTGAAATAGTCACTAAATAAGGGCGGCTAGATTGCCTAAGGTTGATTGATTGAAGAAAAACCCGCTTTTTGTTTCATCTTGTGCGCGTTGTACTTTGTTTGATCCCTTTCGTTTTAGTACGCCAACCGCTTTTTTGTTATCCTTGAAACGCGCGTCTGTTTCGTCCATATTAATCAACGGAATATCGCCCAACATTGCGGGTAGTTTATATTCGCCCTTTGTTTCGGCGGTATTGACGGCCAACACGGTTCGTTTACCCGCTTTAATCGCGCGCGCGGTTATCTGTAAGCTTTTAGCGTTGTTAGCGGATCCGCTGAAGGTTAAATCATAATTGGCTAAATCGTTTTTAACTACGCGGCTATAAATTTTTGTGTAGTCATAAAATAATTGATCCGGCATTGACGCGATAATATCGGAAAAATCAATATCACTAGTGCCATTTAACCGGATTGCCAGTGTGTCGCCGTATTCTAATTGGTGCTTTAATATTTCAATACGTAAATGCTTTTTGAATGTTTCCGGTTCAAGTGCGTACATA
>Ga0208134_1002000_pt1 | contig 11268 bp, 13 predicted proteins | sample VirMetDEL_Mar_31_FD_184515 | JGI IMG/M metagenome (GOLD analysis project Ga0208134, IMG submission 184515) | Aqueous microbial communities from the Delaware River and Bay under freshwater to marine salinity gradient to study organic matter... | ecosystem: Environmental > Aquatic > Marine >... | reverse complement strand
CGACAAACTTAGCAGACGAGTTGGAACGAGAAGACGAAGAAGATATCGGTGCAGGAGAACCAAGTTTTATCGGTGGAGATATCGTTAATACTTTTTACGATTGGGGTTCAGTCGCAACATTTAACTCGGTATACACAAGAGAAAATTTTGATTTAACACAAGAGTATAATTATACTTTAAACATTACTTTAGATTTAAAAAAGGTATTGGGTTTGTATGGTAATACGAAAAAGTCAAAGGAAAAAAATCAAAATGCTTTTTGGAATGCAGGAGCATTATATTATCAAACCTTTGAGGGTAGTGATTGGTTAATCACAGGTAATTACGGAAAAGTAATTCGTAATGATATTAGACAAGTTGGATTATTAAGTTCATCAGTAGGTAGAATATCACGAGAAAACTTTTTAAATTTAAATTTAATGTATGGGTATAGATTTCCAATAAAATTTAGAGACAATACAATTAATTTACAAACATTTGTAAGTTATACATTATTTAGATATTTTGAGGGTTTAAAAACAGAAAACAAATATTTATTACTGGAAAGTCCTATATTGATTTATCCAGGTTCAAGTATTGATATAAACTTTACCGAAACCTTTAAAATGAATTTTGGTTTCAATGTAGGATACAATACCTTAGTCAATGACTTGGGTGAAAGAAACATAAGTTATTCCATTGTATTTGGAACAAACTTTTAAGGAGTAAAAATGAAACAACTATTGATATTATTATTTATGGTTCCTTTAATGGCACAATCCATAAACGATACTGATGAAGCTAAACAAGAATATAAACAATCAGTTATGGAACAAGAACAAATGCGTCAAGAAAAGTTTAACAAACAAAAACAATTACGCAGAGAACAACAAGTTAATGAGATGATGTTGAGAATGAAGAAACAAGATAAGAAAAGAAAACACATCATCAAGAAAAAAATTAGAAAACAAAGAATTAGAACATTTATTCTCGGATTGGGAATAGGATATGCAATAGGAGACAACAAATGAAGAAACTATGGTCAATCGCAATATTACTTAGTGTAGTGTTTGCACAATTACCACAACCAACTTTGGTTGGACAAGATGACTTAAAAGTACCAACTTTGTCAATTAACAATTTTGTTAATCAAGCAGAGATTGAAGGACTTGAGGATTCAAGAGTTTTCTTAGGTATAACAAATATACTTACAGAAAATGTAATGGATTCAAGATATGACTTGGTAGAACAAGACTCAGATTTTGAAATGACAGCAAGAGTTGTTTATCTTGGAAAACCAAGAACCAGTACAACAATACTTGGATTATTCAGAAGAGAAACAACTACAACAGAAGTTCGTGTAGTGGTGGAAATCAAGAATAAGAAAACAGGTAAAGTAGTAAGTGGTAATGGAACAGGAACTATCGATAGAGAAATTAGTTCCACAGGTTTTCAGATAAACGAAGAACTACCTTTCGATAGAAGTGAACTCGGTGGAGCACTGAAAGAGGCGATAGGTAATGCGGTTCAAGAAATATTATAAAGATATACTTTCATTAGTAAGTGCAATCTTATTATTAGGAACTACAATTCTAATCAACAAGTATGATGTAAAACAATTATATCGTGAGTTCGCTACATTGAGATTGAAAGTTGACGCTCAAGAAAAAGTAATCAATGGATTAGAAGATAGAGTTAATTTGTTGGTTGTTCAAAATCAAAGACTATTATTAGATTTGGATAAGCACAATAAAACTCGTGGTAGCGAAAATGTATTACTATTGGAAAGATTATATGACTTGGAACAAAAGGTTGAAATACTTTCATCTAAGCCATTAGTATCAATGACTAAAGGTAAAGTCTTTAATGATAGATTTGAGTTTGAAGATAAACAAGTCAATCGTATTGGACAATATGAAACCAAAGGTCAAGTATTGGTTGCGTGGAGAGATGATTATTTAACAACTAAAAAAGTAAATGTCAATACTATTGGTGAAATTAATTTATCACCAAAGATAGAAAAGCTTGACAAAGACAAATTTGTTTCGTATATTGATGATGTATACTTAGGTGGTATAACGATTAGAGGAAGGGGTGAAATCCAACAAATAGAACCACCAAGAAATCAGTTTAGCTTTGGTCCATTTATTGGAGTTGCATACAACGGAGTAACAGGATTAACTGAACCAATAGTTGGCATTGGTGTATCATATAATTTAATTAAAGTATGGGATTGGAGATAATGGAATATATAATAACAATAATTTGTGTAGTAATGGTAGTATCTTATGTTCAAATTACTATGTGGAAAGATGAAGGTAAGTTGTGATTAAATTGCAAATAACAGCAAATGGAAATCAAACCTTAACAAAGGTGTGTAATGATTGTGGTTGTCATATAGATAACTTAACAACAGACGATATATTAGTAAAGAAAACAGAATTAAGTGAATTAACTATAAAGGACTCACAAGGTAACGAAGTAACGAGAACAGAATTACCAGATGAGTTATGTAATTGTAAATGTGAGCATTGTGAATAATGAAATCTTATCATATTAAACTAAAATCCTTATTGGAAAAACATCCAGACGATATTGATTCAACTTCTGGTGTAATCATTGAACACGCTAACACAATATTATTATTAAAGAAAGCAGAGGGTAATTACTCTATACCGAAAGGACATATGCGTAAAGGAGAAACACCAAGAGAATCTATGGTAAGAGAATTAAAAGAAGAAACACAAATTGAATTACCACACGAACCTAAGTTCTTATACAAGATAGAAAGACCTATTGAAAAGGGTGGAAACTTTATGTATGTGTTTCATTATCTATCAGACCACGAACTAACACCAACACTCGACCACGAACACACAGACTTTGGGTATTATCAAAAAGATGAAATGCCAGAAGACATATATTATTTAAGGAAATATTTAAATGAAAAATAGTTTAAAATATATTTACGAAGCATTAGGAAAAACAGAATCATTGAGAATTGCTGAGTTCTTGATAAATCATTATAGTAGAAAGATTCCACCAGGTATAAAGATTGTAGAAACTAACTTTTCAGATAAGTCACTCAAAGGTGATTATGATGTTGATAGAAACAAAATAAGAATTAGAACAAGTTATAGTAAGAAGTCCGACTTCATCATCTCAGTATTACACGAAATCAAACACGCAATGGATGCCAAAGATAAGGGTAAAAGTAAATACAAAAACGAATATGAAATGGAAATGAATAGACAAATAGCTCTTGGTAAAGATAGATATGATGATAATAAGTTTGAAATAGAAGCTGAAAGATGGGCTAAAAACGAATATCGAAAAAGGTGGAAAGGTGATTTTTAATACTGGTATATAGTATTTTTCCTTTTCGTCCTACCTACCTACAATAATATATATGTGCTTTTTTTAAAAAAACCACATTTATTTTCTTAAAATAAAAAAAAATTCATTTTAGAAGTTTTATCTTATATTTATTAGTGTATGAAAACTCGTTCAGCTAAGAATAAAGGTAAAAGGTTACAAAACGACGTTCGTGATTTAATCTTAGAAACATTCAAAGAATTAGAACCAGATGATGTTCGCTCAACAACAATGGGTGATTCTGGTGAAGATGTTCTATTATCACCAGCCGCTCGTAAATTATTTCCATTTTCGGTGGAATGTAAAAACCAAGAAAAACTCAATATATGGAGTTCATTAGAACAAGCAGAAGATAATGCTGGTCAACATATACCTTTATTGGTATTCAAAAGAAATCGTAGTAAAACATACATATCAATGGAAATAAACGATTTAATCAAAATATTAAATGACAAAAAAGAATAAATCAATATATGATTCCGGAACCACAAAAGGTTCAGCACCAAGAACATCAGACTACAAAAAGTATTCTGATAATTATGACAAAATATTTAAAAAAAAGGACAAAAATGAAGACAAAAAAAACAGCAATAGTTAGTGGATATTTTGACCCACTACACGTAGGACATATAGAATACTTTAAAATGGCTAAGGACTTAGCAGACGAACTAATCGTTATCGTTAATAATCGTGAACAATGTTTATTAAAGAAAGCTGATGAGTTTATGGATGAAAAAGATAGATTAGAAATCATATTTCATTTAGATATGGTTGATGAAGCAATCTTATCTTGCGATAAAGATAAGTCAGTATGTGAAACTATTCGTATGATTAAACGAATGAAACCAATGGACGATTTAGTATTTTGTAATGGTGGAGATAGACAAATAGACCAGAACAATATCTTTGAATTTAAAGTATGTCAAGAATTAGAAATACCAATGGTAGACGGATTAGGAGATAAGATTCGTTCATCATCAGAGTATACCGGCTTAGTTCAATACGACGAACCTAATGCATTTCATAGATAGTGAAAAGGTATAACCAAACAACCAAAACACCAGTAGATGAACTATTGTTTTTGACATATGTGTCTGAACATAATGGTTCACCCAAACCAGGCTTTATATCGTCAAAACCAAGCACTGGCGGTGAGTTCACCAATATGTATGGACTACCTTCGGATAGAAAACACTTGATAGAAACCGAAGAAGGTTATTTAATGGGTATTTGTGATAAAACAAATAAACTTTGTAGGTTCTACATTATAGATGATACTTATATAGTGCAGATACCAGGTATATTGAAGTTAAAAAAACTATTGGGTGAGTCACCACTTCCACCAGTAGACCCAAACTTTAAAATAAAGAGTAGATGGTATAAAAAATGAATATTGAATTAATACAATTAATAGATAAAGTATTGAAATCTCGTGGACAATCATTAAAGAAGTCCAACGAGTATATGTGGTGGAGTCCATTTACACAACATCACAAACCTAAATTACAAGTCAATATCCAAACGGGTAAATGGCATTGTTGGGTAAGTAATCAAGGTGGACATAATCTTTATCAATTATTTAAAAAAGTTGGCGCGGGATATGAAGATTTTAAATCTTTAAATAAATTACTCGGAGACACATCATTTTACAGAAAGAATGATGATGATAAAGTAGAATCAATACAATTACCACAAGAGTATAAATCTTTATCAGACCCATTTGATACCTCAATCATTAAAGAACACGCAATAAGATTTTTAAGAAAAAGAGGTATTGGTTCAGAAGATATCGAAAGATATAATTTAGGTTATTGTTCAGAAGGTAAATACAACAATAGAATCATTATACCGAGTTACGATTCAAAAGGACAATTAAATTATTTTGTCGGTAGAGATTTTTATAACTCAAATTTCAAATATATGAACCCACCTAATGTTTCCAAAGATGTTATCGGATTTGACCTTTATATAAATTGGTCATTACCGATTATCTTGGTAGAGGGAGTGTTTGACGCTATGAGTGTTAAATCCAATGCTATTCCTTTATTTGGTAAAACCATACTTTCTAAACTTTCAAACAAGATTGTAGAAAAAAGAGTTAACTCTATATTTATTGTATTAGACGGAGATGCTTTTAACGATGCTATCCAAATGGTTGAGAAGTTTACCGACAATGGAATCTCGGTTAACTTTGTTAAGTTGGACGGACAAGACCCCAACGATTTAGGTTATCGTAAAATGATTGATAAAATCCACGAAGCAGTTCCAATGAACTTTAAAACACTAATGGAAATGAAGATTTATGGAAAACAATATCTGGCAAATTAATGAGAATTTATATAAGGTACATCTTAGTGCCGATGTATTTGAAGAATTGAAAAAAGAATTTAACGTAGAGAACACTGCCAAATATATGAAAAATGGTGAGATATTCGCATACGATATAATGGTTACAGAAGAGAAATTAAAGAGAGTGAATAAAAAGCTCAAGGAGATTGGTTGTTAGAATCAAAAATGAAGGTTCCATTTAGGAAACTAAAATACATACATCACATTAGTGATATTCAAATCAGAAATTTAAAAAGACACAAAGAATACGAACAGGTATTTAATAAGTTATACGAAGAAGTAAAAAAGAATCCAGATAATGCTATCTCATATATCGGTGGAGATATTGCTCACTCTAAAACAGAAATGTCACCAGAGTTAGTAGACCAATTATCCAGACTATTTAAGAACTTAGCAGACATATGTCCATTAGTTATTATCGCAGGTAATCACGATGCCAATTTAAACAATAGAAATCGTATGGATGTTCTAACACCAATCGTGGAAAATCTAAATCATCCAAATTTACATTATCTAAAAAGAACAGGTGTGTATAGATGTGCCGATACCAATTTAGTCGTATGGGACGTTTGGGATAACGAAAAAGATTACATCAAAGCAAAAGATATCAAACAAGACGGAACAAATGTTGTGTTGTATCACGGAACCGTAGATAGAAGTGAAACTGATTTAGGATTTAAATTACCATCAAAAGTCAAAATGAAAATGTTTAAAGATTACGACTTAGCATTATTAGGTGATATTCACAAAAGACAATTTATCAATAAAGAAGAAACCATAGCGTATTGTGGTTCATTGATTCAACAAAATCACGGAGAGGATATTGGTAAAGGTTATTTATTATGGGACGTTCCAAAGAGAAAATCTCAATACATTGAAATACCAAATGACTACGGATACTACACAATCAATATCGATAATGGTAAATTACCAGACTTATCAGATTTACCTAAGAAACCAAGAGTTCGTATTAGAGTAAGTAATACAAAACCTGCTCAATTAAAACGAGTAATGACTCAAATACAAAAAGTAGCTAAAATACAAGAGTCAGTTGTTACGAGAGTTGACGGACTATCAAAAGATAAAGTTCGTGATAACAAAATCAATATTGGTAATGTAAACAATGTAGGTTATCAATTTAGTTTGATTGAGGAATATCTAAACAATAATTACGCAGTTGATGAAGATACAATGATTAAGATTAATAAAATCTTAACAGACTTAAATTCCAAGATAGCATCAGAAGATATTATTAGAAACATTAATTGGAAATTAAAGAAGTTTGAATTTAGTAATATGTTTAGTTACGGGGAGGACAATGTTGTTGACTTCACTAAACTAAATGGTATCGTAGGTCTATTCGCTCCTAATGCGAGTGGTAAGTCGGCATTACTGGACGCCTTAGCGTTTTGTTTGTTTGATGTATCAACAAGAGCAGTTCGTGCAAACAATATTATTAACAAAGCAAAAACCAATATGCATTGTAAATTAAACTTTGAGATTGACGGAACAAATTACTTTATTGAAAAGAAAGGTAAGAAGAATCTTCGTAGTGGACACGTTAAAGTAGATATTGATTTTTGGATGGTTGACGAAAATGGAGACACTACAAGTCTTAATGGAGACCAAAGAAGAACCACACAATTAAACATTAGAAAAGTAGTTGGGGATTTTGAGGACTTTGTATTAACGAGTATGTCAAGTCAAAACGATTCTACGGTGTTTATCAATAAAACTCAAAAAGAAAGAAAAGAATTGTTATCTCAATTTATGGGATTAAAGATATTTGATAGATTATGGGTTCAAGCATCAGAAGATATAAAAGATGTAAATGCTTTATTGACTGATTTCAAGAAAGCTGACTATGATTCAGAATTGGCACAAATCACTAACGAATTAATCATATTAGAATCTAAGGAAAAAAATCTTAAAAGTCAAGAAGAAAATATAAAAGTTGAAATAAAAGAATATCAAGAAAAGATAGAACGAGAAACTAAAAATCTCAAACCAGTAGACCAATCCATTAGAGATATAGAAGTCCTAAAAGACGAAAAAAATAAAACACGAGAATTACTACAATCAGTTCAAGCAGATAAAGACGGAGCTTTGACTGAACAATATGATTGTGAAAGAGCAATACAAGATATTGAAAATAAAATACAAACTTACGAAAAGGACAATGTCCAAGAGAAGTTTGCACAATTAGAAAAATTAGAACAAGAAAGAGATTTGTTTCAAATAGAAGTAGACAAGTTAAAGGCAGATGTAAAGCTTAAATTAGAAAAGATTGAAACTTTGGGTAATCTAACATATGATGAGAATTGTGAACATTGTATGAATAATCCATTTACATTGGATGCTATCGAAACTAAAAAACATTTAGAAAAAGATAAAGAACTCGCTACAAAATATTTAACAAGAAAATCTCGTATGGACGATAAAATACAAACAATGTTTAAAGTTCGTGCATACAAACAAGATTTAGATAAATTAGGTCAATCATTGGTTGAAGGTAAAACACGACACTCTCAACTCACTTCAAACTTACAATATCTCAACGAACGAGAACAAAACATACAGAATCAAATCAATTCTATTGTAAGTGAAATGGACAGATATGTCGCACAAGAACAAGATGTCGTCTTTAACCAATCGATTGATTTACGAATACAAGACTTGAAATCAGAACAATATTTATTAGATGATAAATTAGAAGATACTAAATTAGCATCAACAACTATATTCGGTAATATACAAGTCTTAAAAAACAAAGAAACTCAAATCAACGAAAGTATAGATAAAGTAGAACAATTAGAGGGTGATTATCAAGCATATCAATATTTACTAAACGCTATCCAACGAGACGGAGTTCCTTATGATTTAATCACTAAATCATTACCTACGGTTGAAGGAGCAGTAAATGATATTCTGGCACAAGTAGTAGACTTCAGTATTGTGTTTACTATGAACGGAAAAGATATCGATACTCACATTGTATATGATGACGATAGAATATGGTCATTAGAATTATCAAGTGGTATGGAACGATTTATTAGTTCATTAGCGATTCGTATTGGATTGATGAATGTAAGTAATTTACCACAAGGTAACTTCTTAGCAATCGACGAGGGTTGGGGAACAATGGATAGTGATAATCTAAATTCGGTGGCACAACTATTCCAATATCTAAAATCACAATTCCAATTTACATTTGTTGTATCTCATATTGAAACAATGAGAGACTTTGTAGATACCTTATTAGAAATTAAAAAGGTAGACGGAAGTTCATCAGTCAGATTTAGTAGATAAAGTATTTCGTGGTTGTGTAAAGACATTTTGTCTATACAATTCAAATAGTCTTTTATTAAGTTCTGCTGACGCAGTAATTCTATTCTCACGACAATACATCTTAAACCACATCATTAGGTCTTCATCTAATGTGAAATTATATCTTTTCTTTTTACTCATATTATACACACCCTATACATATAAATAAGTATATAAATTTAAAATTTTGATATTTATTATCGAAAGAAAAATCTATGCCAATTCGACAAAACATATTAAGAAAAGGGAAAGCACCCAAACAAGACCTATTACAATTTGACGTTTTCAGAGATGAAACAGGAGTTTTAGGAGATTTAACTACTTCAGAATTTTTTAACATTAGTGATTTCCCGTCAGTATTACCAACAGGTAATAGTTCGTTTTTAATCGAAGGTTCTAACTTATTAAAACCAGAAGTAGAATTAAAGACAGAAATTCTTGACGCCCAAGGTAATCCAATATTTCATTATGCGATACCTGGCTACAATAAAGAACTTCCGGCGAGAAGAATTGCAGTAGAGGTTTATCAAGATGATGTGGTAAATGGTGTTGGAACATTAACTATATTGGGTGAGTTAAACCCGAAACAATTTAATATTCCAACCGCATTTCAAAACACATACAATGTTCGTTTTAGCGCTCCGATATCAATCAACAAAACAATTAAAAATACAGAACCTATTCGGTTCTACGGAGACCCAACAATATCGGTATCTGAATTAGTAAAGGGTGTTGCAGAAACGGTATCATCAGTAGATAATTTAACCACAACAATTACTGGTAGTGTTGAGGCAATTGTTGACAAAACATTCATTATATCCACACCACCAAATACATACATACCAGATGTACAAAAGTTTGAAGAAGTTGGTAATTCATTACGAAAATATAAAGGGAAAAAGCTTGGTAAAAATAAACAATCTTCTATTTTAGCACGAGAACCAATACCCATAACAACAAGAAGAAGTGTAACTTATGTATTGAAAGAATTAGAATCAAGTGATGATAATTCATCAAACAAATTATCAAGTGCATTAAAAGGTGCAACGATTACTTTTCAAAATCCAAACTTAACAGCGAGGGATTCATCTAATCAATCTTTATCAAGTACAAAATTTACATTACCGACTACTTTTGAAACTGATATTTTAGATTTAGAAGACCCAATAACATTTACCACAACAACAGATTATATCGTAACTGACAACAGAACAAACCGAAATCAAAAGGCAGGACTTAATTCAACACCAGTCACAATGAGTTTTGAATCTCAAAATGTAGGTGTTGTTGAATCACAAGTATTCAAGCGTTCATTTGCTAATATGACCGTAGGTAATTTACAAACTTTTAGTGGAGATACTTACAAAGCAAAAATTTATGTGAAAGAGGACGGAAGTTCTGGTGAGTTTGAACCTATATACGAAACATTAGTAGAATCACAAAATGAGTTAGTAGATGTTGGTAGTGTTAGTGGTTTTGATGGAGTAGGTACTTTCTCTACACAATCAACTATTGATAACAATTGGATAACTTCATCTAATTTAGCATCAGCCACAACTAACGATGACACTATTATTGACGGAGTGTTGTTAAGTGGTAGTAATGAAGCGAACGGCGATACATTTACTTTTGTAACGAAAGATGTTTATTCACTACAAAATAATCAACCATATTTAGTTGAGTTTAAAACAGCCGCAAAACAAGCCGACAAAACACAATCTGACGGAACAACAAATAAAGATGCGAGATTGGAAGTATTTTTAACAGGTCCTATAACATCAGAAATAGGAGAGGAATTATCATTGGGAGATGTTGATTTATCTGAAATAGATTTATCAAACAATGATTTTGTAGAATTAAATAAATTACAAATAGCAGACTTCCAATCACATAATTTAACTTCTTCACCAAGTGGTAGTTTAGGATTTAGAGTTCACGCTGGTGAGTTTATATTATCAGATGTTAGACTACGACCATTTAGTGAAACTAATTTTAGTCCAGGATTTTTCAAAGCAAATGTTCCAATGCCAAAGGCAGTCAAAAGAGGACAGAAGTATGATTTCTTAGTTGAGTTTTATGACGCTAATAATAATTTAGCAGAAGCGGTAGCGATTGCAGATGATGTAGTATTTAATGGCCCACCACAAATTATAGCAGACGGAGCGGACGGATTATTAACAGGTTCACTATTCATTAGTAATGTTACTGGTAGTGGTATTGAATTGCATGGTGGTTCTG
>Ga0208134_1001999_pt1 | contig 11269 bp, 16 predicted proteins | sample VirMetDEL_Mar_31_FD_184515 | JGI IMG/M metagenome (GOLD analysis project Ga0208134, IMG submission 184515) | Aqueous microbial communities from the Delaware River and Bay under freshwater to marine salinity gradient to study organic matter... | ecosystem: Environmental > Aquatic > Marine >... | reverse complement strand
GAGGTTTAAGTGAAGTGGTTGAGGTATGTGTGTTGCTACGCTTTTTTTCTTAGCACACAGGTTATAGCAGACAGTAACTCTATGACCTTCTCCTTGCCAAGTGCGGGATACAGTAGCGGTACAGATAGTATTAGAGCCGGTGATTTAGATTGTAAGAATAGCATAGGTGGTACTACTAACTTTGAGTTAGGTATGACTGGAATAATAAATAATGCAGTCACACCAATTATAGGTAAAGAAGGAGAGAGACCACAAACTAAAGACATAGGTTTGTATGCTAGAATTATAATACCTTTAGATGGACCTAAAGAAAGAATTAATTGTAATACACTATACCAATTAGAATTACAACGTAGAAGGTTAGAAGTACAAAAACTTAAACAAGAAATAGAATATTTAAGGCAATTACAAGACGGTGAATTTGAAAACTGATGGCAGACCTAGAAGAATTAGTAAGTAAAGGCGAGGGCATAAAAGATAAGAAACTCAAACTGTTTGGTCTACGTTTAAGCGGTACGAGTATAGTCGCAGCATTTGCCTTTATTTCGACGGTTATTGGTACTCTATATGGTGGCTTTCTTATGTATCAGAAAGTCGAAGGAATCGCAAATTTAGACCTTGGAGCTATAGAGTCACAGATGAAAAAGACATCAAGTGATGTAGAAAGAATAGAACAACACGCTGATGCTATAAAGATAGAACTTAAAAAAGATATGACAGACCTAAGAAACAGTCAATGGTCTTTAGAATCTAAAGTAGATACTAAGTTACAATCGGTAGATACTAAACTTACTAACTATGATACAAAGTTAGATAGGTTTGAGATAAAAGTAGAGAAAACTAAAGAGGACATAAACAAACGGATACAAGAATCATTAGACAATCCACTAGCAAACTAAGGAGATATTATGGGATACGGTAAAACACCTTATAAAAAATCTAAAGGCAAGAAGAAGAAAAAGTAATGGCACTTACTAAAAGACAATTAGCTACTCTAGATAAACATAAAGAACACCATAGCAAGAAACATATGGAAGAGATGAAAAGGCTTATGAGAAAAGGCTTGAGTTTTACTGAGTCACATAGAGTAGCTATGAAAAATGTGGGGAAGTAAATGGAAGACGAGCTTAGAAGAATGCAAGTACAACTAGACAAACACGCAGGTCAAATAGCAAAGTTGTTTAGCAAAATTGACGACACAAACAAATGTATAGCTAAGATAAACACCTCACTATTACAAATTAAATGGGGCGTCTACGGTGCAATTATCTTTTATGTTATTGCAAACGTAGGTCTTATGGAAGCATTAGGAGTAGTATTATGATAGCACTTTTAACAAACATAGCACCTATAGCCTTAGGGTTTATTGGTAAGTTGTTTGCACTTAAAAGCCAAGCAGCAGCAGAAAATCAAAAGTTAATAATGCAACAGTTTGCAGTCAGAGACAAATCAATTAATGATGCTAGGTCCTCAGCAGACAAAGAAAGCCCAATGGCTGCTCTTAATAGACGAGTAATTATATTTGTTATATTATCTTTAATTATATTTACGCAAGTAGCTCCAGTGTTTTTTAACGTGCCTACTGTTGTGCCTACTGTAATTGAAGGAGCAAGTTTACTTGGCTTTGAACTTACACCGGATACAATAGAGTATGTTACAGTACAGGCAGGAGCAGTGCTTAAGTTTGATGAAGTGTTTGCTTGGGCTACAATGATTATAGAATTTTATTTTGGTGCACAATTAGCCAAGGGGAAATAATGACATATAGAGAACTAATAAATCAAGTATTAATAAGACTAAGAGAAGACACAGTAGCTTCTGATTGGTCTGGAGCTATTAACGATAGTTCTACAGTAAATGACTATCAGAAAGTTATAGGCTCTTTAATTAACGATGCTAAGAGAAGTATAGAGTCTTACCACGATTGGTTAGTTCTAAGGGAAACAGTTAATGTTTCTACTGTAGCAGCTACAAAAAATTATAACTTATCTTCTGGTCAAGAGTTTAAAGTGTTAGACGTAACTAACAATTCTACTGGTAATAGTTTGTCACCGGTGACACAACATTACATAAACAGTATTAAATACCCTACCGACCCTACAGGAGAACCTAGTTACTATGCTTTTAACGGGGCAGATAGTTCTAATAATCTTAAAGTAGATTTATCTCCTATACCTACAGAAGCACAGACAATATCTTTTGATATAGTTAAATATCAAGACGAATTAACCTCGTCTACTACAAGTATTAAGATACCGTCTAAGCCTGTAATCTTAGGTGCTTATGCTCGTGCAATAGCAGAGCGTGGAGAAGATGGAGGAACACAATCTTCTATAGCTGCACAAGAAGCAGCAAGCTCTTTAGCACAAGCGGTTATGTTAGACAGTGGAAATACTCAATATGAAAACGAATGGTTTGTAACTACTAATTACCAATAATGGCTAAGCAATTACAGTATCAGTCCTTAACTAACATAGGTCTTAACGGATTAAACACACAAGCTAATCCTGCGTCATTAGACCCATCTTATTTAACTAAGGCAGAAAATGTTGTGATTAGAGAATCAGGTCGTATATCTCTACGCAAAGGATTTAAACAAAAAGTAGCACCTAATGTTCCAGCTCCTGATGGGGTTGCTATTAAAAGTATTGTTGAGCATCAAGACGGTCAAGTTAAAAAAATATTTGCTAGTCACGGTACAAGTATATACACTGTAGATTTTACATCGCCTGATGCTGCGTTCCCTACTGGCAGTGCAGACACAAAACATACTGTTGCTAATACAGATGGCAGTTGGCAGTTTATAAACTTTAATGGTAGGCTTACTTGTCTACACGAAGACACAGTACCGCAAAGATATGATGGCTCTCAAGGCTCAGGTTCTAAGTGGGCAGCTTTTGATAATGCTACTAGACCTGCTACAGTAACGTCAGGAGAATTTAAACCTAGTTGTGGCGTAGGATTTTATGGGCGTATGTGGGTAGGTGGTGTAGAAGAAGAAAAAGATGTTTTACATTATTCTGCTTTGTTAGACTCTGACGATTACACTACAAGTAGTGGTGGCGGTTCTTTTGATTTAAAGAAAGTTTGGGGCAGAGATGACATAATAGCTATTGCTCCGTTTTATGGACAACTTGCTGTATTTGGTAAGAACAACATAGCTATATACGAAAGTCCTGATGTTGTAGGAAGTATGAAACTTAATGAGGTTATACGAGGAGTAGGTTGTGTAGCTAGAGATTCGGTACAACACATTGGAGATGATTTAGTATTTTTATCTTCTACTGGTCTTAGGTCATTAGCTCGTACATCTGAAAAAGATAAAGTACCTCTAACTGATTTATCAGTAAATGTTAAAGACACACTAATTAGAAACATAGGTCAGAGTACAGAAGTTAAGTCAGCTTATATAGAGAACGAAGGAATATATGTAATGACTTTTACTGCTAGTAACATTACTTATGTCTTTGACTTTAAACATTTAACTCCTAATCAAGCTCCTAGAATAACTACTTGGACATTTGATTTAGATAGAGAGCCTTCAAGCATAGCATATACAGATACTTATGGTATGTTAATAGGACAGAAAGATGGAAGCATTGCTATTTATGAAGGATATTACGATTCAGACCTAGCAGCTAATGGCACTACATACAGTTATGCTTCTTATACAGGTAGCTTTGAAACTACTTGGGTAAACCTAGGAGAATCTGTAGGTGCGTCTCTGTTAAAAAGATTATTTATGGTTATAGAAGGTGGCTCTGGTGCTAACCTAGCATTAAAATGGTATAAAGATTTTAGTTCTTCTCCGTCTAAAACTACAGCTATAACTTTAAATCCTACTACTACAGGTTCTACTGCTCTATGGGGAGCTAGTACATCTTTGTATGGAAATTCAGGAGTTACTTATAAACCTGTATATGGACTAACAGAATATAGAACACCACTTACAGGTTCAGCAAAAAATTTAAAAATATCTATAAGCATTCAAAGTAATGGTTATGATGCGTCTTTACAAGACTTAACACTTTTACATAAACAAGGGAAAATAAGATAATGGCAGACTATTCAAAAGTTATAGCTTGGTCAGGTAAAGATGCTTTAGCTGACTCAAGTGCAGCAAAAATAATATCAGGTGCAGATTTTCATACTGAGTTTACAGCAGTAGAAACAGCAGTAAATACTAAAGCAAACATTAATGGTAGTGCCTCAGAAGCATTTAGTGCAACTACTGCTTCAGCAGATACAAACACAACACAAGTAGCAACAACAGCTTATGTTCAGACTGAGATAGGTGCTGGCAAGAATGGACACGGTGATAGAACAGTAAGCACTTCTGCTGCAAGTGGTGGTTCTAACGGAGATATTTGGTATCAAGTAGCAAGTTAATATGACTTTAAAGATAAACGATTCTGGAACTTGGAAAGAACCTACAAAGGTTTCTGTTAAAGATGGCGGTGCTTGGAAAGAAGTATTAACTGCTAGTGTCAAAGATGGCGGTTCTTGGAAGCCTTTTTATCAAAGGAAATATACTTATACAGTTTCAAGTAATGTTAATAAATTAGATTTAGATACTGTACTTACTTCTGACCAAAAATTAGGTGATGTAGATGTAGTCATTAACTCTGGTGTTTATGTTTATTCAGACTCAACTAGCACCCCTGCCCTACTTACTGGAAATGGTGTAGCAGGTGTTCTTACTATTATTAACAATGGCTATATTTATGGAGCAGGAGGTTCAGGAGGAACTGGAGGTGGTTCTGCTGCAAATGGCTCGGCAGGTGGTAGTGGTGGCACAGCATTAAAATTAGAAAAAAACATTACTTTAGACAACAATGGCTCAATCCTCGGTGGAGGAGGTGGCGGTGGAGGAGGTGGTGGTTCGACTGATGACCAAAGTTTCTCTGACCGTGACCACGCTGGAGGTGGTGGAGGTGGTGGAGGTCAATCTTTTGGCTCTGCTGGTTCAAGAAACGCTGAATGTAGTGGCTCTGGATGTATAAGACAATCAGGTAACGGTGGAGCAGGAACTTTAACTGCTGCTGGCGGTGGTGGTATCGGTGCGATAGCAGGTGGAAGCCGAGGAACAACAACTGCTGGCTCTGGTGGTTCTGGAGGTTCAGTAGGTAATAATGGTTCTTCTGGACAAAGCGGTCAATCAGGTGATGGTACTGGTTCTGGAGGGTCAGGCGGTAGTGCAGGAACAGCAATAGACAATAACGGATTTACAACAGGAGATTAAATAATGATTGGAGCATTAATAAACGCAGGAGTTGGTCTTTTTGGTCAATACCAAGCGAGGAAAGACGCAAAAGACAGGCGTGCATATGCTGAACAGCAAAGGGAACTAGCATACGAAAGGTCACTACCTTGGAGTAGTAGAGGTCCTGCAGGCAACGTAGAATTTGACTCTGAGACTAAAGAGATGATTCAAACCTTAAATCCTGAGTATCAGGCTATGATGCAAGGATTCTTGGGCTCGTCTTCGATGGCAAATCAAGAGTTGCAGAATATGATGGGCGACCCTAATAAACTTGCACAAGAACAGTTTAAAATGTTTGAAGAGTTTAATGCTGATGCCTTTAATCAACAGAGACTTCAAGGACAAGAAGCTGCTATAGCACAAGGTAGGACTGGAACACAAGGTTACTATGACCAAATGGCTATTGAAGATGCTATCGGTAGAGATAGAATGAGAGGTCAAATGGCTGCTATAGGAACTGGTATGGACTACAGAAATATGCTTAGAGCCGAAGCACTTGGATTTGGTGCTGATGCTCGTGCTACTGCGGGTATGCTAAGACCACAAGCAGAATTAGGTCAAACAATAGGTGCAGGTGTTGATGTAAGAGCTAACACACAAGGAGTTAGAGAAGCAGCAGATGCCTACACAAAACTTAAACAGTCTCAAACAGCAGGTCTTTTAGAGCAAGTAGGAGAATATGACCTTGATGATTTTTATAGTATGTTTGATAAAAAAGGCGGTGGCGGTATGTTAGCTCCAAGTACACAGTCTGACGCTTACAGTGCTATGGGAGGCAGTTACGCGGGAAAGCTGTAGCCCCTAGTAATTCTAGGGGGACTAATGTTTATGGTGAAGAACATCAAATAGCTACAGCAGATGATGGGTACTTTACAGTTTTACCTCCTAGGCTTTTTTCTGATAGATTAAGTTTAGGTCAATACAACTTTTAAGGAATAATTATGGCAACAGGAATAACAGGTTTATTTAGTGCAGGAGACTTAGCTTCAGCAGAGAACCAATCTATGAGAGATAGAGCTATGGCAGTAGCTAAACTAGGAAAAGGTGAAGCAGGGGCGTATACTGCAGGTCTAGGTAGTGGTATGCTTATAGAAGGCTTGGCAGAAATGGCAGGTATGAAAACTAGAAATCAAAAGAAACAAGAAGATGTACAGAATATCTTATCTAGATACTCTACTGCTGACCAGAATGACCCTAAAGTTTTATTCTCTCTATCACAAGATTTTATACAAGCAGGCTATCCTGATTTTTCACAAAAATTTGCTGAGAGAGCTAGAACACTATCAGACACTTTAGCAGACAACAGAGTAAATCAGCAGTTAGCAGACGCAAAAACACAGACAGCAGCAACTGGTGCTAGGTATACTAAAAAACCAACTATTGAGGTAGGAAATCCTAATAATTCGTCACAAACTATAAGAATGCAGTTAAATCCAGATACTAACCAATATGAAGTTATGAAGGACGCAGATGGAAATCCTTATGTAACAGATAAATTTTCAACAGGTGAAGATGTTAATTTATCTACAGACTTTATGGCAGTAAAAGATGAGGACGGGAACATTATCGGAGCTACAGAAATTCCGGGTTCTCCTGCAGACAAAGCTGCAAAAGAATTAGAAAGGATAACAGCATTAAAAGAACAATTAACTATAGGTCAAGCAAATAATGTGTTAGAACTTGTAGATAGTGCTTTTGATATGTATAATGACAGAATGACAGAAGTTGGTAAAGGTGTTATAAAGTCTGATAGAGACGCTATATTTTCAGTAGAAGCAAAGGCATTAAGTGCTACAGGATATCCGGGAACTAAAAGAAAAAATATGGAAAACGCTATACTAGCTATAACGGCAAACATAGGTTTCGACAAACTACAGGCTATGAGAGAGGCGTCACCTACTGGAGGAGCATTAGGTCAAGTAGCAATACAAGAATTAGTAGCATTACAGGCATCATTAGGTAGCTTAAGTCTAGACCAACAACCTGAAGTTTTTTATGCTAACCTTGAAAAAATACAAGGACATTATAAAAATATGTTAATTCTTATGAGTGCTAAAGGAACAGAAGAAATAAAAGACTTAAAGTTATCAAGTACATATGAGGTAACAAAAGACCCTGTATCAGGAGAGCCTATAGTTACTTTAGTTGAGAAAAAACAAGAATCAGCATTTTAGGAGGTTAAATGTCAAATTTCTATGTAATAAAAAACACTCCGGGAGGAAAAACTTCAGCCGGTGTTCCTTACTCTGAATTTTCTAACGGAGAGTTCGCATATAGAATGTGGGAAAAACAAAAAGAAGACGCAGAAACTCCAGAAGATGCTATGCCTTTAGGTGTATGGGCAGATAGTGTAGGGTTAAGCAATGAGGATTTTAATGCTGCTTTTGAAATTGCAATGGGGGATAGTTTTGACCCTACAAATAGGAATATACCTAATGAATGGACTCCTAGTTTAGATGATAAAGCTAGGCTTGTTTTTCAAGGACAAACTTTTGGGTGGGGAGATGAAATACAAGGAGCTATGGGAGCTCTATCTGATATAGTAGCTGGAAAAGCAGGAGAAGAATCTTTTGCTGATTTATATTCTAAGTATAGAGACTCGGAAAGAGAGAGAATAAAAGAGTTTAGAACTAATCAACCTATGACAGCATTAAAATACGAATTAGGGGGTGCTGTAGTTAGTCCTGCGGGTATATTTAAAGCACCTAAAATAATAAAGCAAATGAAAACAGGAAAGCAAGCGATGGCTGCTTCTGGAAGTGTAGGTGCTGTTTATGGTGCAGGAACTTCTACTGAAGAATCTTTAGGAGGAGTAGCGGTAGACAGTATAACAACTGGAGTTGCAAGTAGTATTTTTGGTTTAGGGTTAGAAAAAACAATACCTTTAGTTGGTAAAGGAGCTGAAAAACTAAAAAACCTATTTAAAAAAAATAAAGAAAATCCAAGTATTACAAAACTAAGAGAATTAAAAAACACTGCTTATGAAAATGTAAAAACATCTTACGGTCTTTTTAATAATAAAGACTTTTCTGAAATGTTTAGTAAAGCAAATCAAATAGCTATAGAAGGACATCACACAGCAATAAAAGACAAAGGTGTTACTGCTGCTTTAAATGTTTTTAAGTCTTTAAAAGCAGGAAATAAAGAGTATACATTAATGCAGATGGATAACGTAAAGCAAGCATTGTCTACTTTATATAACAAACATCCAGAACAGAAAATGATTTTAGAAATGATGGATTTAGTGGACGACACTATAAAAGCAAAAGGCTCTCAGTTTCCTGAACTAGAAGCCGCTAGAGTTGCTAATAGTCTTTATAAAAAAGCAGAAAAATTAGACCAAGCATTTCAAGCTGTTAAAAGAACTAAAAGTGCTTTTAGTAAAATGTCCGATGTTGATTTATATAAAAATGCTGTCTTAAATATTTTAAATAATCCTAAATCTATGAAATATTTTTCTAATGCAGAGCAAAAAATAATGGAACAGTTTATAAAAGGAGGGATAATAGAAAGAACTATCCAAAGGACTGCTGAATTATCTCCAAATTCTAATAGATTCCTAACTATGTTAGCTTTTGCAGGTTCTTATCTCCATCCGGCTTTTTTAATTCCTACTGCAACGGGTTTTGTTGCTAGAAGAATAGCAGACCCCGCTATGAGAAATAAAGCTGATGAGTTAGTAAATACTATAGGTAAGCTACCTTCTAAAAAAGTAACTCCGGGTATGTCTCAAGCAGGAGGCGTATCAGGAGCAGTTTTAGGAGCAGACCAATGAACCCTAACTTAGCAGGACTATTTACTAATGTTATAAGAAAAGGCTCTAGAATGGTAGACGGTACATTAGAGTTTGTACAAAATAAACTCGATTATGATAAATCCGATGTAGATAACAAAGTTAAAGCTATTATGAATTTAGTAGACAGTGAAGGAAACAAGGTGTATCCTAATGCTGATAAAGATTTGTTATCTCACTACTTCGCTACGCAGAACCTAAAAGACAACGTAGGAGGTCCTTTAGCTTTAGCTGTAGGTGTAGGCAAAGAAATTGGAGATAGCCAGAGAGTGCCTTACTTCAATCCAGAAGAAGGTTATTTTAAAGGTAGCACCGGTTTCTCTGTAGATGACTTAGGTGCTAATGTTGCGGGAGGTACGGGTATGTCCTTTGATGAGGCATATCAGAGAGGATTGTTTACACATACTGAGACCGTACCACAGAATCAAGACTGGTCTAAATCGTCTCAATACGGATACGGTCAAGGTAAATTAGGTGAGGTAATAAATAAATTTAGTGATTAGTACGTTCTTCAAAAGATAGCAGACAATCATCTATATGTAGATAACCAACTTCTTTGTCTATCCATTGACTCCCTTTGAACTCAGTTTTCTCAGGGAGTTTTTTTATGTGCCATTTAAAATCATAACCATCTTCTTCACACTCTAAGTTAGCAGGGTCAAAGATATAAATAGTATGACTTCCGGGTTTGTTAGGCATTGATACTGCGTACCAAAACTCTAAATCGTTTTCTTCTGCAAAGTTCTTGTTCCAATCAAACTTAATCTTTTCAATTAAAGTGTCAGGATAATGTTTCTTCCTACATTTAATCTCTAGCATAATGCCGTGCTCTTTATCGAAAGCATCATACCTAGAGAACTTATCATCCATAGGTTCAAAATTATATTTCATACTGTTTAATGCTTTAATAACTTTGTCTTCATTCATACTATTTTCTCCAGTCGTTCTTCCATAAATCTCTAGGCTGAGTTTTTGTTAAACGTTTAACTTTTAATGAGTGGTATAACTTGGAAGTCCCATCCATACGGACGAGACCCCAAGTGTTTTTATTAGCCTTAGTCTTTGAGCTCATTGACTATATCTTTGTCAAGTAGCCTCCAAATGATAAGGGCTGCGATTATACCTGCCAATCCCCCATTGCCTAAGGTCCATACTATACCTAAAATAGAACCAATTACATCTCCTGTAAGGAAGGCTACCTTCGGACCGAAGATAATCTGTAATATAATTGATAAGCTAATTAATTTGATACCAACGTCAATCGCACCATCAGCACCGTTCTTTACTTTCTCTAACATATTTTACTCCTATATTAAATGTAAAACATCGGCTATACAAGCCACCCTTTCCTAAGAGCTTCTAGCCATATAACTACATAGACTAGACAACTCGTAGAAACTATTGTCGCTATTGCAAGTGTACAGTGTAAGAACATTTCTATTTTTTCTCTCATAGTTTCCACCCCGCACATAGCGATTCATCTTCTGATTTGCAAGTTAGTTGCTCATTCTTGTGCGTATCTATCTTTGTTTGAAACTCTGCACAACCTGTAAGCATTACAAACACTAAAGGTAAAATTATAAATATATAATAATATTTCATTCTATGTCCCTCTCTTCTTCTACCAAGTCAACAAGTTCACATACACTACCAGTACAAGCTAGTGTCTTAGAGCTTACTGTGTGGTCTGTTAGTTCATACTCACTAATCAAATCCCAATCTACAGCTTTAGGCATTCTCCAAGCTAATTCATCGTGTGTCTTCTTATCACACTCTTCATATGGTGCTTGTTGATATGTGTGGTCAGAGTGAGGTAGGAAACTTACACCTGATACTTCATCAAAGTGTTTGTATACCCACGCACCTACTTCCATCCACTCGTGTTCCCTAACACTAATAGTCACACTAGGCTTGTGCTCACAATAGTATCTTTGATACATAAGCCATAGCTCTAGCTGTTCGATAGCATTCCTCTCGTTCCTAGTTACAGCACCCTCAGGAGCTTTCATAGGGAAAGAGAATACCTTAACGCTGTTAGGTTTCATTACATCAGCCTCAGCAGGTATGCCTTGGTCTTCCATAAGTTGTGCTATAGGGTCTTTAGCGTCTGCTCTAACCCTACGGATATAGTAATCACTATGTCTAGTATGAATACCACTAGCACTATCAACTAACTGACTGACTGTACCACTAGGTTTAATAGCAGTAGTAGC
>Ga0208134_1001998_pt1 | contig 11270 bp, 8 predicted proteins | sample VirMetDEL_Mar_31_FD_184515 | JGI IMG/M metagenome (GOLD analysis project Ga0208134, IMG submission 184515) | Aqueous microbial communities from the Delaware River and Bay under freshwater to marine salinity gradient to study organic matter... | ecosystem: Environmental > Aquatic > Marine >... | reverse complement strand
TGTCTTTGGCATTTGGATGGGTCACGAACATAAAGGAGACAACGATGTTAACAGCATTAATAGGACCAATCGCAAACCTCGCTAGTTCTTGGATGAGTAGTAAGGTTGAGAAGGTCAAAGCAGATGGACAAGCTAAAGTAGCACAAGCTAGAGCTAAAGCAGTTGTAGCTGAGAAAGTTGCTACAGGCGAAGTGGCATGGGAAAAATCTATGGCAGATGCTTCAGATAATTCGTGGAAAGACGAATTTGCCTTGATTGTTTTGTTATTACCTGCTATACTAGTATTTATACCTAGCATGACAGAGTATGTAAGAGTAGGCTTTGAGGTATTGAATACATTACCTGAGTGGTATCAATATCTTTTATTTATAGCAATTAGTGCATCCTTCGGTATTAAAGGTGCAGGTCAAGCTATGAAAATTATGGGGAAGAAATGAACTTAATAAAACTACAAGATGAATTAGCAGAAGATGAAGGCATAAAGTTTGAAATATATAGATGTTCACTTGGGCATTTAACAGGTGGTATAGGACACCTTATTACTGAATGGGATGAAGAGTTTTATGATAAACCTATAGGAACTAAAATACCACATGACCAAGTAAATGATTGGTTTGAGAGAGACATTAAAACAACTATAAACGATTGTAACTTACTGTTCTCTCAATTTGATAATCTGCCTGAAGATATACAACACGTGTTAGCTAATATGTGTTTTCAATTAGGTAGACCTAGACTATCTAAGTTTAAGAACATGCTTGCTGCCGTAGAAGATTTAGATTGGGCAAAAATGGCAGATGAGATGGAAGACAGTAATTGGTATCGTCAGACTCCTAACAGAGCACAACGTCTCATAGACCGTGTTGAAAAACAAATGATTAAGGAAATACCAGCATGAGTAAACAACTAACAGAAATGCAACAAACTTTCTTGCAGGTCTTATTTGACCAAGCAGGTGGTGATGTTGTGACTGCTAAAAAATTAGCAGGGTATTCCGATGGTACATCTACTTCTGATATAGTTAAATCCATGAAAGAAGAGATCATGGAAGCAACCCAATTATATATGAGTAGAAATGCACCAAGGGCTGCCGTAGCTATGGTGGGTGGTTTAACTGACCCTACTGAATTAGGTATCAGAGATAAAATGGCAGCAGCAAAAGAGCTACTGGATAGAACAGGTTTAGTGAAAACAGAAAAGATGCAAGTAGAAGCAACAGGTGGTGTTATGTTAATGCCGACTAAGAAAATGGAAGATGACGATGACTAGAACTGCTGGACAATGGAAATTACCACAACCAACAGACTTAAAAGATGAAAATACATGGATACAAATACCTCGTATAGCTCGTACTGTTCCATTCGGCTACATACAGAGCCAAAAGGACTCTGAGGTACTAGACCCTATAGATAATGAGTTAGACAAGCTAGAGATGGCTAGAAAGTACGTTAAACAGTATTCGTATAGAGAAGTAGCTAATTGGCTAACAAAACAAACAGGCAGATACATATCACACGTAGGATTAAGAAAAAGGTTAATGCATGAGCAACAACGTAAGAACCAAGCTAGAAGCCTTCGCAAGTGGGCAGACTATGCCGAAAAGGCAATCCAAAAAGCGAAGATCATCGAAGAAGAAAGAACCGGTGCAAAATTCTAAGAGTGTAGATTTACCAAAAATTGAACGATTAGATATAGAAGAACGTAATAATATAATATTTAAACCAAACGAAGGACCTCAAACAGAGTTTCTTGCAGCAGGTGAAAGAGAAGTATTATATGGTGGCAGTGCAGGTGGTGGTAAGAGTTATGCTATGTTAGCTGATCCATTACGTTACATGGGTCATCCACAGTTTAGTGGGTTGCTACTAAGACACACTACAGAAGAATTAAGAGAACTTATATATAAGTCGCAAGAGATATACCCACGTATTTGGTCTGGTATTAAATGGTCAGAACGAAAGATGCAATGGGTAGCACCATCAGGTGCAAGATTATGGATGTCATATCTTGATAGAGATGATGATGTTTTAAGATATCAAGGTTTAGCTTTTAGTTGGATAGGCTTTGATGAGTTAACGCAATGGGCAACTCCCTTTGCTTGGAATTACATGAGATCACGTTTACGTTCTACTGCACCTGACTTACCAATTTTTATGAGGGCAACAACAAACCCCGGAGGAAGAGGGCATCATTGGGTAAAGAAGATGTTTATTGACCCATCACCATACGGAAAGAAGTTTGATGCTACAGATATTGAAACAGGAGAAGCACTTAAATATCCAGCAGGACATGAAAAGGCTGGAAAATCATTATTCAAGAGGAGATTTATCCCTGCACGATTATCAGACAATCCTTATCTTGCAGAGCAAGGGGATTACGAAGCCATGCTCTTATCATTACCTGAACAGCAACGAAGGCAATTACTGGATGGCGATTGGGATATTAAGGAGGGTGCTGCTTTTACTGAGTTTGATAGGAATATCCATACTGTTGAGCCTTTTCGCATACCTAATAATTGGGTTAAGTTTAGAGCTTGCGATTATGGTTATGGTAGTAAGTCTGGGGTTCTTTGGTTTGCTGTATCACCTTCTGAACAACTTATTGTCTACAGAGAACTTTACGTTAGCAAAGTCCTTGCCACAGATTTGGCAGATATGATATTAGAAGCAGAAGCAGGTGATGGAAATATTAAATATGGTGTTTTGGACAGTAGCCTTTGGCATAAACGTGGTGATACTGGTCCTTCTCTTGCAGAACAGATGATTATGAGAGGGTGTCGTTGGAGACCTTCAGATAGAAGTAAAGGCAGTCGTGTATCAGGAAAAAATGAGATACATAGACGACTACAGGTAGATGAGTTTACAGAAGAACCTAGACTTGTGTTTTTTGATAACTGTTCTAATATTACAGCACAGTTACCTGCACTACCTATAGATAAGAAGAATCCTGAAGATATTGACACTCATTCAGAAGATCACTTGTATGATGCGTTAAGATATGGTATAATGTCAAGACCTAGATTCAGTATATTTGACTATGACCCTATGGGAGTACCAAGTAGAAGTATGCCTGTAGCAGATGCAACCTTTGGATATTAAATATTATGGCAGAAGAAAATGAAATAAATATGGAAGATGATGCTATTGCATTAGAGGACTCTGAAGATTCGTTTGTATCAGATGTAAAATTTGATGCACTATCGGATTACGTTATATCTAAGTTTAAGAAATCTGAAGATTCTAGATATGAAGATGAGCAGAGGTGGACAAGAGCCTATAGAAATTATAGAGGATTATATTCTCCTGATGTACAGTTTACTGAAGCAGAAAAATCTAGAGTTTTTATTAAAGTAACTAAAACCAAAACACTAGCTGCTTATGGACAAATCGTAGATGTTTTATTCGCTAATAATAAATTCCCATTGAGTGTAGACCCAACCACATTACCAGAAGGAGTGGCAAAAGATGTTAGTTTTGATCCTAAAGAACCTGAAGAATTACGTAATGAACCTAATATGGAATCCCCTTATGGCTTCAAGGGAGATGGTATGGACTTACCTAAAGGAGCTACTGCAGCTAGTCTGCAAGGTATGCTTGGTCCTTTGGCAGAAAATCTTAAAGATATTGAAAACCTTAAAGAAGGTGTTGGTAAAACTCCTACAGCAGTTACGTTTAGTCCTGCGATGGTTGCGGCAAAAAATATGGAAAAGAAAATCCACGACCAACTAGAAGAGTCACAGGCTAATAAATATCTTAGAAGCACAGCATTTGAGATGGCGTTATTTGGAACAGGAGTAATGAAAGGACCTTTTGCTGTAGATAAAGAATATCCTAATTGGGATGAAGAAGGTGAATACTCTCCTTTATTTAAAACAACTCCACAGATATCGCATGTATCTGTTTGGGATTTTTATCCTGATCCGGATGCTACAAATGTAGATGAAGCTCAATATGTAATAGAGCGACACAAGATGTCACGTTCAGATATACGTGCCTTAAAACGTAGACCTTTTTTTAGAGATCAAGTAATAGAAGATGCTATAGAAGAAGGTGAAAACTATGTTAAAAAGTATTGGGAAGATGACTTATCAGATTACAATCAAGAAAGCTATGTAGAAAGATATGAAGTTTTAGAATACTGGGGTATGATTGAAACTAGTATGTTAATCGAACAAGAAGTTGACATACCTACTGAATTAAAAGACTTTGATGAACTACAGGCTAACATATGGCTATGTAATGGTAGAATACTAAGAGCTGTATTAAACCCATTTAAACCATCTAAAATACCTTATATGGCTGCTCCTTATGAATTAAACCCATACTCTTTCTTCGGAGTAGGTGTAGCTGAAAATATGGATGATACACAAACATTAATGAATGGCTTTATGAGAATGGCTGTTGATAATGCAGTATTGTCAGGTAACTTGCTTATAGAGGTAGATGAAACCAATCTAGTTCCGGGTCAAGACTTATCAGTCTATCCCGGAAAAGTATTCAGAAGGCAAGGTGGTGCTCCGGGTCAAGCTATCTTTGGTACTAAGTTTCCAAATGTATCAGGTGAGAACCTACAGTTATTTGATAAGGCTAGACAACTTGCTGATGAAAGCACAAGTATACCTTCATTCTCACATGGACAGACAGGTGTTACAGGTGTAGGTAGAACAGCTAGTGGTATATCTATGTTAATGAACGCAGCAAGTGGTAATATAAAAACTGTTATTAAAAACGTAGATGATTACCTGCTTAGACCTATTGGAGAAGGACTGTTTAGATTTAATATGCAGTTTGACTTTGATCCAAAGATACGTGGTGACTTAGAAGTGAAAGCACGTGGTACTGAAAGCTTAATGGCTAACGAAGTACGAAGTCAGAGATTAATGTCCTTCTTACAAGTTGCATCTAATCCTGTGCTTGCACCTTTTGCTAAGTTTCAGTATATTATTACAGAGATTGCTAAAGCACTTGATCTTGATCCTGATAAGGTTACTAATAACATGGATGAAGCGGCAGTACAAGCAGAGTTAATGAAACAGTTTCAAGGACCTCCTACACAGCCACAACAACAAGGGCAACCACCAGAAGGTGCTAACCCATTAGACCCTACAGGAGCAGGTGGTGCTAATATAGGCATTGGACAAGCTCCAGTTCCGGGAGAACAAGGATTTACAGGAGTACCTCAACAAGGTGGACAAGCAAATACTCAGCCAACTGAAACCGTTGGTGAACAACCTCAAACTAATGAACAGCTTCAATGATTACATTGATGCATTAATTGAACAACAACAAAAGGCTTTAGAGCAATCAGATAATGTTACTATGCTTCATAGATCACAAGGAGCTATAGCAACATTGAGAAGAATGAAACTATTAAGGGATTCTGTAAATAATGGCTAGTGCCTTAGATCAAACTAAAAATTTATTTTCTGTAGATGACTACAATGAAGATGATATTAGTGACAAGTCCAAGATAATAAAAGCATTGGATAATCCTGCTTTTGGTGAATTTCGTTCTAAAGAAGAGATAATAGATAAGGCAAAGAAAACAGGAACAGGTTTATTAACAGGAACTTTAGGACTACCTTCTGATACACTTAGTGGTGCTGAGATGATAAATACTGCGTTAGCTGATTATGCAAATAGTCCTACTGCTATGTTATTAAAAAACGCATTTAAAGAAGCTTCTGATAAATATGGTAGACCTGCTTTTGATAAATGGTTTAGTACAACTACAGGTTTGAAATCAAATCCAGAGAATGTAGATCAACTTGTAGGAGAAGTATTATCTCCGACAGGTACACTTTTATCAGGTGCTAAATTATTAAAGCCTGTAGGTAAAGTTGGTAAACAAATAGTAAAAGATACTAAGGCTTTCTTTGATGACATGTCAGGTGGAGATGGTGGTGCTTTAGCTACTGCTAACAATGCTCCTATACAAGCTATAGATGAAACATCAAAGTTATTAGATAAAACTAAAACAACAAAACCTATTGAAACAAATATACCTGCTCTTCCATCTGCTAGTGAGTTAGCTAATAAGCCTATAATAAATCCTACTATAGTTGGAACACAAACAGAGACAGGTAGAAAGGCTGAAGCTATTTATGATGATTTAGTAGCAAAAGGTGTAACTGACCCAAAAGAGATATTTAAAAAAACAGGTGGTGGATATATAGGCAGAGATGGTAAATTTAGATTTGATTTAGATGACAGAGATGCCGTCTTAAAGAAAAACCCAAAAGATTTTAAATTTGATGTAGATAGTGACGGTAAGGTACTTGAAACAAAAACAATAACACTAAATAACATTTTAAAGTATGATTCTATATATAAAGAGTATTTTAAAAAATTAAAAATTGATGGTCAAGAATTTGATTCTTTAAAAAATATAAAAGTCATATTAAACTATGGTTCAGATACTGAAGATGCTTTATCAGGATCAAAAACACTAGGATTTTATAATTTAAATAAGGACTACATACAATTAAATATGAAAAATTTAGTTAGTCCAACTAGAAATGCTCAAGAACAAGCTGACTTTACTATGTCAACTCTAATACACGAATTACAACACGCTATACAACATAGAGAAACATTTAAAAATGGAACTAGTATATTAGACACTAAAGATGTAATATTTGATGCTATAGATAAAGACGGTTATTATTCACTTCCTAGAGGTGCTTATAAAAAAGAAATAGATATACCTTACTCTACTGATATTATTTCGGACAATTCATATAGTGTATATCAAGAAGCTGGTTCTTTAGAAAAAGCTATAGAAGATGGTTCTAGTAATAAATTGATTAATCTAGGAGATAATATTTTTGAGGATATTATTAATTTTACTGGCGATAGAAAAATAGAATTTTTAAGAAATTATGAGGTTCTACTAGACGCTAAAAATAGATTAGATATATATAAACCGGCATATGAAAAGTTAAAAAAAGTAAAACCTACGGAAGCTCTTCTTCAATATGCGAATGATGTTTTTTCAACTGATATAGATTTTAAAAAACTTAAAAATTCTTTTGGGTTTAAAAGCGAAAATGCTTTTTCCCAATATGTATATGCAGATTTAAAAACAGCAGACCAGTTAAGAAGTTTTGTAAATAGAGCTTATGACAGAGCAAGAGTAAATATAGATATAAATGATACAGCATTAGCTAAATTAGAAAAAGAGCAACTTAGAAGATACAAACAAGATACTGCACTATTAAATTATAAAAGAGATATAGATAATGAAGCAAGGCGATTGTATAGAACTGATTATGGAGAGATGGAAGCTCAACTTGTTGAGCAAAGATATGCAAGAAGACAAGAATTACTAAGAGATTCAAATTTATATACAGATGAGCAGATAACAGAAAAAATGTTAGACGATACAGGTGCTATATTTAAAGAGCCTGATGCGTATGGTAGAACCGATAGAATATTAGGTGGGTTTAAAAAGAGCCAACAATTAAATATTAATTCTAATACACCCTCATCATCTATTAATGCTTCTATACAAAAATTAGAATCTATTAATGTAAAACCTGATAATCCAGTATTACAAAAAATAAGTAATACAGCTAAGCTACAAGACGGACCTTTGGGTAGTAGAACTAAACTAGATAAAGATGGATTACCTGAAAACTTATTAAGAGACAAAAAAGGTAAACCTCTTGTTTTATATTATGGTGACTCTGGTTTAGAATATGATGCAGTCACAAAATCTTACAAGCCTAGTAAAATACCCGGGAAATTAAAAAATAAATTTGAACCGTCTGGTAGAACTTTGGGTGTACTAGGAACAGGTATGGGAAAATCTATTGGTAACTTTGTTACTCCTAATCCTGTATTTGCTTCAGGTTACGCAGGGAAAAGAGGTAGTGTAGTACCTGTTTATCTTATAGCTGATAAGGTTACTAATCTTAATGCTAAGTCTTTTTTAGATATAGATAGAGCAGGTGCTGATGCCAAAAGAGGTGAAGTATTTATTGGGGATGTAGGTTTTGATTCACGTTCTTCTTCTACTAAATCAAGAGAAGATTCTATAAAAAAATATGGTACCGAACAATATACGTTTAATCGTGGTACACAAGTATTCTCTGCTTTAACAGGAGAACGGTTAACTAATTTACCTACAATAAATCAAAACATAAAAAATAAACTTTTAAAATTAAATCAAGCAGAAGAAGATACTTTATTAAAAAAAATGTCTCCTAAAGAACAGTTACAATACAAAGCAAAAAAGTCTTATATAGAAGACATTGATGACGAATACTTTATAGAAGATATGTTTAAATTAGATAGAAAAGGCGATATAGCACGCAACGAGAAAAAAAGAAATTTAGCAAAAGGTGGAGTAACTATGGATAATCAAATGGAAATGTTTCAAGATGGTGGTCTCAAAGATGAGGGTGGCACAATAGACCCTGTATCAGGTAATGATGTACCGTCAGGATCAACACAAGAGGAAGTAAGAGACGATATACCTGCACAGTTAAGTGAGGGAGAGTTTGTATTTCCTGCTGACGTAGTGAGATTCATAGGACTTGAAAAACTAATGATGATGAGACAAGAAGCTAAGGCAGGTTTAAAAAGAATGGAAGAGATGGGTCAAATGGGCAACAGCGATGAAGCTACTATACCTGATGATACACCTTTTGATATAAACGACCTTGACATGGAAGACGATGACACAGTAGAGATGGCTCAGGGTGGAGTGATACAAGCTGCTAATGGTACATTTGTAAATACAGCACCTAATGTTATGTATAATCCATCGCAGTTTGCAGGACAGAATTTACCTAGCCAACAAAATAACCCAAATGCTCAACCTATATCTTACAACGCTCCTGTATATAACCCTGTACCTGCTGGATCATACACACCTACATACTATAATCAATTAAATCAAGGTAATGATAATGTTGCTAGTTTTGAAAATTTAGTGGGTAGTAACTATGGTCAGTATGATGAGATGCGTAAATATACTAGTGAATCTGGTTTAGTTTTAAATATACCATTTAAGGGTGGGCAACCTATATACCCAATACCTGAAGGATATACTTATGTAGACCCTGAAGCAACTAAGACAGAAGAAGTTAAAACAGTAACCCCTACACCACAAACGACTCAGGTTACACAACAACAAGATGATGGTGATGACGATCCTGATGGTGGAGGTGGAGCAGTAGATTTAGTGGGTGATCCATTATCTTACAAGAGTGTATTTAATCCAGATGCTTTAGATAAAACTTTACGAGGATATGCAGGTATGCAAGTAGGTCTCTTTAATATGAGGGATGCTTTATCTAGAGGGTTTAAGGATCAGGTAAATGTTAATGAAATAACATTAAATGCTGCTAGAGAAACATTAAAAAGTATAAAATCAGGATTACCTAACCCAAATGTAAATTTAGGTACTTTAGACTCCGATCAACGAAATGAAGTCAATAAACAATTAGAAAGAATTAATAACAGTGTAAAGACACTAGTTACTGATACTAACTACGATTCTGATGGAAAAGCTATTAGTAGCACTGCTGTAACTTTAGAAACTTTAGAAACTAGAGCTAAAGGACTTGAAAGACAAGCTAAAATTGCTGGTGTAGATATGAAAACGTTTAATACAAGGTATCCAGCCGTTAAAAAACCTTCTGTAACTACAAGAAATCCTATGGCTATGCGTAATTATACTAAGACTTTAGCATTAAGAGCAGCTACTATACAAATAGCACTTCAGATGGAAACTCAACAGAGAATGGATAGGTTTAATCAAGCGGCTGATTCTGCATCTGATAAAGACACATTAGATACTTTACAACAAGCACAAGCTGATGTTGCTGCTTACAATCGAGCTAATCCTAATACTGCTTATGGGGTTCCAGATATATCTCCAACAGACTCTAATGATTCAGATGATAATCCGGGAATGGGTGGTGGAGACTCTGGAGATACTTCAGGTTACACAGATGACACAGGATTAGGTGTAGGAGCTAGAGGTGGTTTCTTTACTAAATCTAAGATGACTAAACAAAAACCAAAGAAGATGAAGCAAGGTGGATTAGCTTCACGTAAATAATTCACAATAAAATCTTGACTTAACTAATAAGTCGTGATAAAATGGCTACTTATCCCCCAACAATAAATGGCTACGATAACCCCAAAAGGAGAAGACATATGGCTGAAGAAGCTACAAAAGACATGGTGCAAGATGCTACACCTAAAAAAGCAATGTTTATGAATAGACCTTATTCTCAGGAAGAAAGAGTAAAGCGAGATGAAGAAGAACTTGCAAGGCTCGTTGAGGAGCAAAAAGGTGCAGAAAAGACTAGCAAGGAGGAAACTCCGAGTGAAGAAGAGCCGACTAACGCTGAAGAGAAAACTTTTAAAAAGCGATATGGTGATTTAAGAAGGCATACTCAAGATAAAGAAAAGCAGTTTCAAAAACAGCTAGATGATATGAAAGATCAATTAGCTAAAGCAACTAAAAAAGAAATGAAGTTGCCTAAGTCCGATGAGGACATAGAAGCGTGGGCAACAGAGTACCCTGATGTAGCTAAGATTGTTGAGACTATTGCTATGAAGAAAGCAAGAGAGCAATCAAAAGATATAGAAGACAGGCTACAAAAAATAGATGAAATGTCTATTGAAGCTAGGAAAGATAAAGCTGAAGTAGAACTAATGAAGATTCATCCTGACTTTAATGACATTAGAGATAGTGATGATTTTCACGATTGGGCAGATGAACAGCCAAAATGGGTACAGGATGCACTATATGAAAACGATAATGATGCAAGATCAGCAGCAAGAGCTATTGACCTCTACAAAGCCGATAAAGGAATTGGTAAGGAAACTAAGACAAAGAGTGATAAGAGTGCTGCTATGGATGTTGGCACGAAATCTACAAAGACTAAGGTTGATGCTACAGAGTCTAGTAAGAAGATACTTGAGTCTACTGTTCAAAAGATGTCTGCTCAACAGTATGAAAAACAAGCTGACACAATAATGGAAGCTATACGATCTGGTAACTTTGTGTATGATGTATCTGGTTCAGCTAGATAAATTAAAAAGAATGTTGACAAATAGTTATTTTTAAGTATAACTATATGTAACTAGAAGTGTAATGCAACCCCTTATGGATACTTGTATTACACTATAATACCCACTTTAGAGATTACCCAATTATGTGAGCCTACACAGGAATCGCTATCCTACGTACAACCTCAACGCATGAATGGTCCTTATAAAGTAAATGACTAAAACTATGTAGTACACTTT
>Ga0208134_1001995_pt1 | contig 11276 bp, 3 predicted proteins | sample VirMetDEL_Mar_31_FD_184515 | JGI IMG/M metagenome (GOLD analysis project Ga0208134, IMG submission 184515) | Aqueous microbial communities from the Delaware River and Bay under freshwater to marine salinity gradient to study organic matter... | ecosystem: Environmental > Aquatic > Marine >... | reverse complement strand
AAAGTTTCTGACTTAAAGAAAAGAATGAAGGAGCTCTATGCAGATGGAGCTGCAAGACTTGTAATGGGTGGAGATGATAATGCCACTCAAATGATGCTCATACCAATTGATAAATTATTTAGGGATTAATCCCAATTAAAGTCATCCATTAAATCAGGAATCATTAACTCTTTAAAATATTTTTTCTTGTTAGCTTTAAAGCTTCTTACTTTAAACGCATATTCTCTTTCAAGAGTTTCAAGTTCTTTAAACTGTTCTTTGTTGCCTGAATCTAAAATCCATTTCCTAAATTGATTGGTTCTTTTTCGGCTTATACCTTTCTTGCCTATAAGACTTGCTTTATTTGGATTCAGTAATTTCATCTTTTTATCCATAGTCTTTTGTGCTTCTTTAAAAGCCTGCTTTAATGTCCTTACTCTCATGCCTGTAGTATTATATCCTTCTTGATAATAGCCATTAGCAACTGCAATTAAGGTTAAGGCATATTCTCTTGCAAATTCCTTTTCAGATTTTTTATTAAACGCAGTCAAGAAATCTTTAAAGTATGGAGTTCTTTCATCTTTGCCTATAACAGTCTCACCTTTTGTGGGACGTATTTCAGATTGAAATTCGCTATACAACTTTCTCCATTTTCTGAAGTTAGCGTTATATGTTTTTTCTCCTGGAACAAGCTTAGTATTTTCATATGCCTTGGTGCTTTGATTGTAGAATCCTGCTGTGCCTTTAAAAACAGTTTCAAGCCCTTGCATATATCCTGTTTGACCATTCCATATTTCCATAATAGTGTCTACAGTCATCTTAGAGTGACCAAATATTGCAGGACTTAAAAAATTCCCATCCCTTTGCCTACTTACTTTAGGATTAAAGATTTCAGAAAACATACCCCCAAATTCACCTTTCCAAAGAGTATTAAATAAATTATCCCAAAAGTCTCCATTTTCTAAATCAGGTGATTGACCAAGAAGTTTATCATAAAACTCAATTAAAGCTTTACCTGCTAAAAGTGAGCCTGCTACGGGCATGAATGCTCTTACAGGGCTTCCTGTAGTAAATGAAGTATGCATATTTTTAACAGTATTTGTAGTAGCTGCATAAGCCATTCGTTTATACAATGTTAAAGGTTTTGCCATTCCTTCACCGAACACTTGTGGTAAAAACAAATCTAATGTTGCCCCTTGAGTGTATATGTGAGCTGCAGTATTCATCTTCTGATATACTTGCTCCATCCTTCGGCTAACATTACCAGCCTCAACTCCAGCTTTCATTCCACTAGCCCCTTGCATGCCATGTTCTTTTAGCATAGCTACTTCATTATCTGTCATTCTATAGAATTTTTTTAATTTATTCTCAGCATTAATATAACCTTTTGATTTTGGACTTCGTGTTTGAAGTGTATTTACAAGATGATTTTGATGATGCATTGAAGCTCTAACTGCAATATATCTATTAATATTTTCAGTAGGTCTCATTAAACCCATGCTAAATATACCATCTAAAACTTTATTTACCTTTTTACCTGCTCCAAAAATACTAATATTATTATCAATATTCCTAAGCCCAACCTCTGTAGCTCCTGTCCTTCTTAGCTCTCTTCTTATATCTGCACTAAATATATCAGCAAAACCTCTTGCAAAATCTCTTAATCGAACAACTCCTAGTGTTTGATAATTACCAACAAGTAGATTTTTTAGCCCTGAAGTTGGGAATGATAACTGCATTTTAGCAAGGAAAGAAGCATAATCATTTGCAATCCTTGTAATATTCCCATATCCATCACCAGTCTTATAAACTCCTAATTGCTTTTCAATTGTCTTAGACAAAAAGCTTTCAGCTTTAGCTCCACCTTGCTCTCCCTGTAGAAGACCAATATTCATTTCACCTTCTTTACCTTTTACTCCTTTAAACTTATGTCCTTTAATTTTTATATATTCAGGGAAGTATTCTACATTAGCTGTATATTTAGCCATGCCAAGTGCATATTTACGTACAGTGCTTTCATACTTAGTATCATAAACCTCAATTCCTTTTTTCCCATTATCTAAAGTCACTCTCTCAGAAAGCTTTCCACCTCGGTCTTGAAGGAATCTTGATGATATTCTTGTTTGGGTATAGTTGCCCCTATCCAAAAAATATTGTCTTGCAATTTCAGTAGCCTCAAGCTCTACCTCAATCATCCTTTTGTTACGTGCTTCAGGATTCTTTATTCCTTCTTGGTCTACTATCTCTGCAGCTATTTTTTTGGCTTTCTTATTAACAAGAGTTCTAAATTGTTTCCCTGTTACATTAAATGCTTTTTTAAATTCTTCTGTCAAACTTCTTGTTATATATTCCTTAGAATCTAACCAATTAATATTGGATTCTGATATGAATTTTTCATACTGTGCATCTGTCATATTCTCTTTTAATGCATTTAAGAATCGTTCTTTAACAACCTTATTCCATTTAGATATCTCAGTAAGAGCCTTTCCTTCAGGTGCTTCAGTAAAATTACCCTCTTTATCAAAAGCTCTTTCTATAAAACTTTTTTCTCCCTTGGTAAGAATACCCTGCTCAATTCGCTCAAGTCTTCTTTCCTTGTCCATTAAGTAAAAATAATCTTTATTTTTCTCAAAAGCTTTCTTTCCACTTCGACCTCCACCCAAAGCTCTTGCTACATTGTCCTCCATTGTTACCAAGTCACCTATATAGGTTGATTCTGCGGATGAATGATTGAACATCTTATTCGCAAGTTTATTGAAACCAAGAGACCTAACCATATCTTCAAGAGGAAGAAATGCTTTTTTAGCCTCCCCTGTCAGTGTATCAAATTTTTCAATCTGTGCTTTTTGCTCTGCATTTAAGAAATCAAACTTATAAGCCTCTTCAATCCAATTTGGAGCTACATTCTTCTCTTTAAATCCTAAGTCCTTAAGGTAATTCTTGTATGTTTTTATTTGTTTTATATTAGCATTTGTTAAATCGCCATTCCTTACACCAAGATTCTTTAATACTGTTTCTTGAAGACTTTTATTAACATTAGATGCTAATCTAAAATCTTCTACCTTATCAACAGCATTCAACCAGTCAACTAGATTTTTTTGCCTTCTTGCTTTTTCTACTCTAGCAGAACTTAGAACATCATTTATCATTGAAAGCTCATTTCCTGATAATGATTTTAAGTTTCTATAGGTTACCAATGAAGGGTTCTCAACTCCAGCCATTTTTGCAATTTGTTGTATAAACTCATTCTTGTACTTGCTTACCTCAGAAGGCTCTTTGCCTCTAACATCTTTAAGTAAAACATTAAATCTTTCTTTTACTCCCTTTGCTTGTTCTGCTGTATCTTGTACATCTATTTCTTTAATTCTTTTCTTGACACCTTTCCCAAATTTAGTGCCACTTGTATCAAATCCTTTTTGAACTTTCTTGGCAAGGACACGAGAATAATCATTGAAGTTGCCTACTCCAAGCGCAGTCTTAACTTTGGAGACAAGTTGCTTAACAAACTGCTTAAGCTTAGGCATCATACCTTTAGTGAAGTTAATCCTTGATGCTTTGCCACCAACGATATCAGCAAGGAACTCTTCCATATCACGATTAGGATTCTTCTTCTTCCATTCCTTAAATTCTTTACTTGTTCTACCTAACCCTTCAGCCTTATCGATAAGTTTACTTAATGATTTATTGCCTGTCTTCTTAGCAAAGGCTTTGAGTCTATGAAGATTCTCATGATAGAAATCAGCAGGTTGCCATTCACCTCTTTGAAGTTTGATTATACCATCACCAAATTCACCAAGAGTATTGGCATCTAAACCAGCTTCTTTTAATTGTTCTCTTGTGAGATTGTTTTTCTTTAAAACTTCATCAATGAACTTGTTGCGTTCAGCCTGTATATCTTTGCCTTGAAACTCAACCTCACCTTTAATCTTTTGAGCTTCTGTACGTTTCTTAATATCCTTGAGACCAAGTTGCTTCATTAACTTAGCTCTTTGGGTCATTAGCTTTTCTTTAGTTTTGCCTTCAGGAGCTATTTCAATCTTTTTATTTAATGCAACTAATTCTTTTGATACAGCTAGTTGTATGCCTACCTGACCTCCCTCATCTTTCTGCTTTCTATCTTTAAGTCTTTGTTTTTGCTCTGTCCAATATTGAACACTTTTCTCAGCAGTATCAACTTCATTAATCTTAAGAGGCTTCTTGGATTCTACTTTTGGTTTTGTTTTTGCCTTTGTATCACTTACAATATTCAAAGCCTTTTCAACTTTGCGAGCAATGTCAAGCTGTTCTTTTAATGGAAGTCCTGTAATCTTATAGATAGCCTTATTATCTGTCCCTGTAAGATGCCCAAGGTATGCATCAAGCTGTTGTTGCGTGAGAATATCTTCAGGAAGGCTTATTTTTAGCTGCTCAAGGGCATTACGCATATCCTTAATACTCGCTTTAGAATCTCCCATAAGTTTTTCTGCAACAAGTTTTTGTAATGCTTTGTATTTTGGCTTTCCTTTTTCACCAACATTTATACCTCTCTTTAAAGCACCTTTCTTTAAATTATTTTTAGCATAATTATATATATCTTCATTAATAAGTATTTTTAGACGAAATTTACTTTGAGACTTTTTTTGTGCCCCAAAATCAATATAATATCTTCCGTCTTCTGATAGTTTAAAGTTTTCAGGAGTAATCTTATTAAGTTCTAATGGTCGTATTCCACGTTTAGCTAATTCATATATAAAATCAACTTCGTCTTTTTTTATATTTTTATAATTCTCTGTTAAATCTTTTGTAGCAGATTTTCTATTTTTTCTTACATTATCAAGTAAGTTTGAGGGTATCTCTCTTTCAACTACAGGTGCAAATCTAGCTTCATTAGCCTCAGTAAAAGACAAACCTTCATGTTTTCTATCTGTAACCCATTTCTTTTTAGCAAATTTGTCAAATGTAGAAAAAGGTGCAATATCATTTCCAACTATTTTATTCTTGTTTGGAGAAGCCATCACAACATCGTTAAGATATTCGTAAACCAATTCCTTTGATGAGTCTTTATATTCAAGCCCTTTATTCTTTTTTAACCATGATAAATATTTACCAACCTGCTTGGCATATTTAGAATTTTCTAATGCATACTCTCCAATAGCAAGAGCATCATTTTCTGAAACACTATCTTTAAATTCATCATATCTTGTCTTGGCATCCCCTTCTTTAACAAGTTTTTTGGCACGAGTCTTAGATTCATTTATATCAAACCCTGTGACACCTTTTACGACATCTTCTACAAGTTTCTGTGTATCTTGCTTCTCAGATTTTATATAATCTTTTGCAGTTTGCTCATCAAATATATCACCCCTCTCACTCTTAAGGGTAAGTTCTTTTCTTGCTTCCTGTGGAGATATTCCTCTTTGTTTTGCATAAGTTGATACGAGTTGATTTTCATTCATTGCATCTACTTTTTGCTCAAATGTAATCTCAGGTTTACCTTTAGAAACACCTTTAAGAATAACTCCACCTGCTTCGTTTAACCCATCAACCTTATTATAAGTCTCTCTTGCTTCTGCTATTTGGTCTCTTCTAGATTCAATATCTTTCTTTATGACATTAAAATCTTCAATCCCAAGGTCTTTCCTAAGTTGTTCATTCTCAAGAATATCAGTATAGAACCCTTCCATCGCAGGCATGGTTTCTGAGGCAAGAGTGACAAATTCAGCCATCTCTTTTTCTGTAGCTGTCTTGTTATTTACTTTTTCATGTAATTCATTAAGTCTTGTTAACTGTTCTGAGGCAAGGGTAACGCCCTCTTTTGTTTTATGAAGTCTTTCATTTGCTTTATTTATTGACTGTTCAATGATGGAGGTTTCCCCACCTTGTTCCTTTAAATTAGAAGCAACTCTTTCTTTTGCTGCATTTATACCACCAGGGTCTAGTTTTCCTTCAATAGTCCCTTTAACAGATTTTATAAATCCCTTCATATCAGCATCAGCAGCTTTTAAAATATTACCTTTATTCATTACTGTTTTTAAAGTAGTAATAAGTGCAACATTATGAGCTAAATCATGCTTTACTTGCTCTCGGTCAATAGTCCCATCTGGGCTCATAGGCATTCCATGAAGTAAATATGGAACGGCTGTGAACTCAGCAGCTTCTACACCAACTTGAGTTCCTACATTTAAAACCTTCTTAGCCAAAGCTTTAGAAGTCCCATCTGTCGTTGCTCTCCATCCAGCAAATTTATGTCCAATCCCTTTACCTGTACCACCTGTAACAGCACCCAGTAAGAGACCTTCAGCCCCTGCTGCTGTGGCATCCTTTGTTAGATTCCAAGCATCAATTGTACCATCTCCATCAGCATATGCACCTTGCTTTGTAGCTTGTTGAGATGCACTCCCAATAGCTCCTGCTGCTGTAGAGTAAGCCCCAAATCCAATCCCTTGCTCTAATATTCCATTATATATATTTCGTGCTATTGGCGTTCCTGCAATGCTCTTTCTAACCCCATTAGCCATTCCTTTTGCAGTCCATTTTTGTATCTGGTTAGATGCTATTTTACCACCAATCATACCACCCCCTAATGGAGCACCTACAAACATTGCAGCATCAATAGGATTTACTAACCCAGCCATGAATTGACCAACTTCTCCCATAATGCCTGTTTCATACTCTTCAGGGTCATACTTAAACTCTCCATTAGCTGCAGAGTATAACATGCCTGCCATAGACTCATTATATGCTTCTTGCCAATATTCTTTTGGCATGCCAAGTCTTAAGGCAGATTTAATTGCACTTGGGTCTTGACCTTCATCCTCTGATGCAAGATAGTCAGCAAGATTAAAAGCACTTGTTAATGTCTCAAATTTCTTTGGAGAATAGTCAGCTTCAGCAGATGTCTTTGGAGTTGTTATTAAAGCTTTCGGAGGGTTTGGAGAAAACGGATTACCTATCTCTTCAAGCTCTTCTTTTATTGAAGGATATGCAGTCTTTGCATATTCATATATGTCATAATCACTCATTCCATATGCTTCAGGTTTATTATTTTTAAACCAATCGACTACTTTTATTGGGTCTTTAGCCATTTATTTTCCTTTATGGTCTTGCTGCTCTTGAGCCAGTTCTATAGGCTGGAGTACGTGCTCCAGGGACTCTTTGTGAATGTGTCTTTGTGCCCCATATATCCCCATATTCTTTTGCATCGCTAGGTATAAGTCCCATAGCTTCAATTTGGGCTTTTTCAAAGTTTTCTTTTGTATGTGGGAGACCTTTATCTTTAAGTATTTTTACAGCCATCGTTCTAATTCTTTTTTTTCTATCTGCAATTTCTGCCCTCTTGCTCATTTTTTTTCTTTTTTCCCAGATATTGAGGTCTTCTCCAGTAATTTTCTCGATATTGGCATTTGCTTCTTTAATTTTATTATCAATCTCAGTCATATTTTTTATTATATCATCGTATTCACCTTCATTAATCCCATAACCTTCTTTTTTCCTTTTATCAAGAGTATTCTTTTTACTTTTAAGGTCATCATATAAAGCAATTTGTTCCTCTCTATGACCATCCCATTGATAATAAGACTCTATCTTTTCATCTTCACTTGTATTTTTACCTAAAGAGATGGGAGCTGGTTTGCTTGGCTTAGATGCATCAGACTTATCAAAATTAGGTATAATATCTTTTATGGTTTTAAATCGTGCTATTCCAATTGGCAATTCTTCTTTATCTTCAGCTATCTCCCCAAAAACTGCAGGAGGCTCAGTCTTTCCACCATCACCTGCTTCTGTGTTTTTATTTAAATCTGCAAGTCCACCATCAGGGTCTAATCCTGTCCAAAGACGTAATCTTTCTTTACTATTAGAAATAGAATTTAATGTTGCTGGTAACTTTTGATTTATATACTTTTGTACAGCATCTACGGACATTCCTCTTGTTTCTTCACCTAGTGCTCCTACCCATATATCTTCATCGTTTTCTGTCAGATTTTTTCTTTGAAGGGCTAGCAAGGCATTATATTCCTTTAGCCCTTGGTCAATATTTGCATTTGTTTGTCTAATTGCTTGAGTTTTTGTCTTATCAAAATCTCCAAGCATGATTGCCATTGCCTCTTCACCTGATATCTTACCACCTGTAACATGGGCTTTCATTGTATCGTCAAGTCTTTGTTTATAATCTGCATATTCATTTTGCAAGGTAACATAAGAACTATTCCCTTTATTGTACTTGAATCCAAATTGTTGACCTGCTTCAAAGCCTCCTGAGATACTTTCAAATTCTCTTATTCTCTCTTCAATTTCATCCAATGTAAGATTTTGCATTTCTTGACTTGACATCTTGAAATATGAACCACCTTTTGCCTTTGATGACTCAATTTCTTTTTTATAATTTGCTATTACCTCTTCATCATCTGAACCTGTATATGTTCTTACAAATTTATCTACATCCCCACCTGAAGATTTCCATATATTATTTATTATATCACGAGAAGCTTTATCACCCTTCTCCTTTGAATCATATTTAGCCGTATAATATGTTTTACCATCAGACCCTACAAAAGAATCTCCTTTAGTTGCACCATATTTTTCTTCAACATTTGGAGTCCATATATGAGCCCCTTGATTATTATGCCTTATAGCTCTGTCGCTATTTTCAAATTTAAATACACTATCAGCAACATTCATCTCGCTTGTTTTTGTATTAATTTGATTATCAAGCCATTCAGCCGATGACTTGAATTGATTATATGCAGCTTGCTTTGATTGGAATTGTTGATTGATTGCCTCGCCATATAGTTTGGTTTCATCATGCTGATAAGAGTCTTTAGCATATTTACTAGAAAGTTGTCTTACATTGTCCATCTCTTCCTCTGTAGTAGCTCCTTTAATAAGGTTGCTCAACAAGACAGAATCATTCTTTAATGATACACGCTTCTCTTTTGCCCTTGTATCCATCATCTCCATGACTTGCATTGGAAGGTCTTCAAGAGCAGACCCATATCCTTGAGATGATTGCTGTTTTTGTGCGTTTATACTTCTTGCTAAATCAAATATGTCTGCCATATATATTACCTCTTATTATCCGTTAATCCCAAGAATTGATGTTTCAAATCCTCCAAAGCTTTCATCAAACTCATCCTGTATACCTTTTTGCATTCCACTATATGTATCACCAACTTGTGCATATAGGTTCTCAGATATTGAATCTGCACCTCTAAATCCACCACCACCAGTTCTAATACCAGATGTTGCTGCTCCACTTGAAGCTTGTGCTCTTGCACCCTGCACATTAGTTTGAAGTCCCTCTAGAGTTGTTTGTCCACTACTAAGCACATCTTGATAGCCTTGTCCATAGATATCTACATGAGTTAAGTTCTTCTCTAATGCTCCACGTATATCTTTATTCTTCATATTCGCATATTCTGGAACCATCTGCTTTGCCATTTCCACAAGATTTTCCATTGCCCCTGCATTTCCAGCTCTTGCTTGATTTATTTGTGCTGCAACGGCTGGAGTCCGTAAAAACTCATTAATCCCTTCTCCTTGAGTAGCCATATATGAAGAGCCTACATTTTCAGTTCTCCCTTCATCACGCCATTTATCCATCTCTGCTTTAGTTACTGTCTTTAGGTTAGGATTTGTTTTAAGTCCTGTCCCTGTCTTTTTCCAATTTATGCCATCATATTCATATGTATCCCATACTGGGTAAGCAGGCAATATTTCTCTTGTTTTTGTGAAACCTCCAGAGTCTGTATAAGTTTCTCTTTTACTAGGCATCATCCTTCTAATTTGTCCACCCTCTTGATATTTCTGTACCATTCCACCTTGTTCGAAGGTAGGCATCTTTGAAGATGCATAATTTTTTAACATTTCTGGGGTATACCCTAAGTCATCTAAATACCTTGCATCAGATGGATTTTCCATAAGGCTATCAATAATAGCTTGAAGATTGTGAGTCCCTCCTTCTGCATAACGGCTCATTTGACTAACTCCTTCTGGAAGGTTTAACCCAGACTCAGGAACTTTTTGGATACTATCGAAAAGATTTGAAGAAGAAAAAATATCTTCCCCTCTTTGTTCAAGAGGAGATATATTTAAGTTTTGAGAAGGGAGTCTGTTAAGCATATTTGAAACACTTTCAGAGCCTATATTTTTATTAAGGTTCTCACTTATTGATTTCTGAAGATTTGGAGCAAGATTACTCATTCTTTTTCGTCCACTTACAAGATTATTCCACCATTGTTCTCCACTTTCTTGAGATTTACGAAATGGATTTGAAGACTTTACTTCTCCTCCCTCTTCATAGTTTGCAATGCTAAAAGGAGATACACCTGAAGTAGAGCCCATACCAATTGAACTAGAAGCGTTGTATGAAGGCATCGAAAAGCCTGTGCCTTGAAGGTCAGCAAATGCATTTCCACCCTCAAGCATACTAGACATCCCAACTCCTTTATCCATAGGATTTGCAGAAAACATTCCTCCTTTTGTAAAAGCCCCCTTCAATCCACCTCCTAATTTCTCAAGAGCTGCTCCACCCAATTCACTACCTGCATAACCAAGAATCGAATTTGTGATATTCTTTTGCTTATAATCATCAATTGCATCTTGTAATCCAGTACGAGCAGTTTTGAATGCCTTGCGTCCACCAAATATATTTTCATCACCACTAGCCTTTATATCAGACTTCCTTGCTCCTGCACCAAAATGTCGTCCTATAGGGTCAATGGCTGCTCCTAAGATTGCTCCTCCAACACCAGGAAGTGCAATATTGGCAACTGTCTTTAATACACTTGAAAGCCCACGCCACTTACTTTCTTTTTTCTGAGCCTTTGCCATTTTCTTGGCAAGTGATTCAGAAATTCTCTGTTTAACAAGACCTGTTTCTTGTCCTATAAGTTGTGATAAAAAACTGCTCATAATTTCTCCCTATTGAATCTTTTCTATAATCTCATTAATTTTTGCTGCAAGTGTTGCAATGTCATTTTCAAAAGATGCATATGTTTCATCAGGATTAAAATGTGTAACTGCTTTTTTAACTTCAATCCCTGCTACTTCTATAGTAGGAATACCAATAGTATCTATTTTTTTTGGTCTATTTAACACTTTTGCTAATCCTGTTTCGTACCATTGCCCTTTATATTTTACATATAACTTTAATCCACCACTTGTTGTGTTAATCTGAATATCACCATCATTCCCATCGTTTGGGCTTGGCTCACCACTTCCTGTTGAGATAGATGTTCTGTTCTCATTGCGTACATTTCTACTATATCTCTCTAAATCTCTCATTACTTGACGCTCTTGTTTCGATATACTATTGTTAT
>Ga0208134_1001991_pt1 | contig 11284 bp, 7 predicted proteins | sample VirMetDEL_Mar_31_FD_184515 | JGI IMG/M metagenome (GOLD analysis project Ga0208134, IMG submission 184515) | Aqueous microbial communities from the Delaware River and Bay under freshwater to marine salinity gradient to study organic matter... | ecosystem: Environmental > Aquatic > Marine >... | reverse complement strand
GGGCTAGAAAAAAAAATAATTTTTTTTCTTCCCACAGTGCTGTGACAAATGTGAAAAGTGTAACATCGTTGAAATCCTTACATAAAGAAGGCAAATATCGTTACTTTTTTGTGTAACGCGAAATTAGAGGTGTAACACCTTGTTTTAAACCCGCACTTACCCTTATATTTGGAATGATTTCAAACATAAGGGCACGTCATGGAAATCGTAAAAGTAAACCCTGTTGGTCGTCCGCGGCTGACACCGGACTCCCCGCTCTCTGAAAAGCAAAAGAAATTCGTTAAGGAATACGTTTCCAACGACGGCATGATTAGTAAGAAGCAATGCGCTTTAAACGCGGGCTTCTCTGAAAAGAGTGCGTCGGTCAAAGCTTCTGAACTTTTGAACCCCCACAAGCACCCGAATGTTGCCAAGGCGATCAAGATGTATCGGGACGAACTGAACGAGCGGTATGCAATCACTTACCATCGTCATGTCCGTGACCTGCAGCGCATACGTGATGAAGCTTTGGACAATGGAGCATATTCAGCCGCCGTGCAGGCGGAGTACCGCCGGGGGCAGGCGCACGGGGATATCTACATCAGCAAATCTGAAGTGCGGCACGGTTCTATTGACAGCATGAGCCGTGATGAAGTGATGAAAGAACTAGAAGAGATTAAAAAGCAATATGGATCTTCCGTTATCGATATCACGCCCGTCGAAAAAGACGCCGAAGAATCTGGAAGCGAGCTTCTACCAGAGTATAAAGAAGAACCAGAAGAAGCACCGGCCTGACGTCAGGCTGACGCGAATAGAAAGCTGGGCATCTCAAGGCGTCCCCGATCTTGTCGTTTGCGGCGAGACAGGGGACTTTTCTTTTTGGGAGTTAAAAACGGCAACCGGCGTTGCTGTTCGGCTATCGCCTCATCAGGTTGCATGGATGGAGCAGCACAAGCACACCGCATCGTTTGTCATTGTGCGCTGCAAGGATCGACACGCCCACGTGTATCGTGCGGATCAGGCGGTTGAGCTTGTTGACCGCGGGCTTCTTTTAAAACCGCATTTTAAAATAGATGCCCCGATTGATTGGGAGCAGTTTTTCCGTTTGACAATCCCGGTGTAAGAACTATCTTATACGCACCAACAACGGGAGATAAACGAAATGAAGAAAGCTACCTTTCGCGTTCGTGAAATACGCACGTTTGAGTTTGACATGTACTTTGATGAGTATCTGTCGCTTGCAAATATGGAAAAGGCTGCAGAAAAAAAATGGTGGGACAGTGTGGATGTCATGCTGCAGGCAAGAGAGGCTGAACCGGTTAACGTTCTTGTCGGAATAAAAAGAGATCAAGACGGGGACGTTGTGGTTGAAAGAATATCTGATAGCCCGACGCCGGACGTGAAATTATTCTGGGCAAATGGCAGCTATTGCACAACAAGCGGTAACATGCGGGATTTTGATTTTGCCGTCCGTGACGTCAGTTTAGAAGCTGCAAGCCGCCGCGCAGAGCAAATAATAAAGGGCGATGGACGCCGCCGGTATTCTGGCAAGCTTGACATGGAAGTTTGCGCCGCGGGTAATTATTAAATGTGGATATTGTCGCGCCTTTATTATTGGCTGTTTTGGGGATCGCCAGACCCGGACAAAATAAAAAGCCGATATAGCATTGAGCCCACAAAACGACGGCGGAAAAAATAAAAACAAAAGGCAGGCTAGCGCTTGCCTTTTTTATTTTGCGCTCTAATATGGGATTAGTCCTAGACAACAGGAGATTTTAAAAATGTTAAAGACAGTTGAAATCAGCACCGCCAAGAAACTGAAAGGATGCGCCGTCACATATCGCAGCGGTAATAAAAACATGTTTGGCACGTGCCCGGCGGATTGCGAACTGAATCCGTCAGGCAAGGGATGCGGCGCGGGGCAGATTGACCATGATTATTTGGATGCTGTTTTAGATAGCAAGCCGCGGGCGGGTTACAGTTTCACATATACCCATTTTAGCCCCATGCACTGGGCCCACAAATTAAGCCCGATTAAAACCGTTGTTAATTACAGCACCGCCAACCCGGAGACAGCCGCGTTTTTAAAAAATGCAATGCGGAAAGCCCCGCCGGATCAATGGCAATTTCCTATGGTGACCGTAGTGCCCCCGACGTTTTGGCAAGAGTCGCAAAAAAACCGGACAATTGACCATGTTCAATTTGTGCGCTGCCCAGAAGAAACCGGCGCAATAAGAGGATGCGCGGATTGCGGCGGGCGCGGCGGCCCGTTATGCGCCCGTTTAAATCGCGATTACATAATTGCATTTACGGCGCACGGGACGGACAAAAACCGGGCAGGCGATAGCGAGACGCAGGGCGGATGTTATGCGGGCACCGGTAACGTTGCCATTCACTGGCGGCGCATGCCGGGCCAGACGCAGGCAAAGCCCGACGGGGAAAAGTTGCGAGACTTTGCCCGCAACTTGCCGCCCCGTTCAATATTGCGGCACCACATAGCCGGGGACATCGGGAAAGAATAGAACGCCCGCCCCGCTGCAGCCCGCCCGCCATCCCGGCGCGGCGGGTTTTCTTTTTTTAAAAATACGTTTGCGTTTGCGGGATTAATCGCATAATCTGCCAATTGACTAGGCGAAATCGTTTTGGTCGGGATTTTCAAATTGCGTTTTTTGTTTATCCCTTGCCCCTTTTCGGTTGACGTTCGCACCCCCGCCCCGTGCTAGTCCGGGCCCGCTGCAGGGACACCACATAGCAGCCCTATATTATGCAAAACCAAACAACCTTTTAAAATGGAGTTAAAGACATGCTGCAAAATATCGACAATGCGAACCGCGACATGGAAACCCTTTTGCGTCACGTTATGGAGCAAAACAGCCGTTCGGTTGATTATCAGGCCAACACCGGCCAGATGGAATATCGGACGCGGGAAACCGGAAACGGTAAGCAGACAGCAATCTTTTTAGAGGGGCAGGGCGGGGAACCAACCCGCCAGCTTGACGTGAATAATGTTTGTTTTGACGGCATCGCCAAGACAGCAGAAATTGACGTTCGGACTGCCCGCCGGTTGTCTGACAATTATCCCGAACAATGGGACGGCCTGATTAATGCAATCTGGCAACAGGAACCAAAGCCGCGCTTATTGCGGACGTTCATGGATGATGAAAGAACCGGGACCGCCCGCGCTATGTTGTCTGATAGGTTTAAAACCTATGACAATCTGGATTTGATTGAGACGGCAATTCCCGAATTGATCAAAGCAAACGATGAAGACAACGCCGGGTGGCAGCTTCAAAACTGGCATAGCACCGACAAAAAACTAATGGCTCGATTTAAATCAAACACCATTGTCGGCGAAGGTGCGAAAGTTGGTGATCTAATGGCGCTTGGATTGCTCATTAGCAATTCAGAAACGGGGCACGGATCAATTCAGGTTGCACAAATCAACTGGACGTTGGCTTGCCTTAACGGGATGCAAACCGAAAACAAAATCCGGTCCCCGCATCTGACCAGCAGCCGCGGTGACGCGGACGTTTGGTCAGTCCTGACAGAGGAAGCAAAGAAAGCCGACAACGCGGCAATGTCTCTGAAATTGCGGGACATGGTGCGGGCTTTCAGCAGCCGGGACAGCTTTGATGAAATACTGCAAAAGATGAAAGACGCAGCCGCCGACGTCATCGAAGGTACGTATACAGAAAAGGCAGTCGACAAAATGGGATCGATCTTAGGTATCCCGCAAAAGCGCCGGTCCCTTGTTCTTGAGGGATTAGTGCAAACGCGGGCGCAGGATGGATATGTTGGCGAACCCGTCAGCCGTGCAACGCTGATGAATGCCATAACAGCCGTGCCGCAAATGCGGGATGCATCGGGTAATCCCATGGTGCAACCGGATGATATTGATGATTGGCAGCGTTTGGGCGGACGTGTTTTAGAAATGAAGCAATCCGACTGGACCGCAATCAGCCGCGCATCACTTGAAGCCGCATAAAACACAAAAAACCCGCCGGACATCGCGCCCGGCGGGTTTTATTTTTGCCCGCACTACATCTAGACACCAAACAGCTGCAGGAAAGCCCGTCGCGCACAACATACGGGAACAATCCCGCAAAATATCTATTTTCCCCAAAACTTGCCCCGCGCCCCGCCCGCCCATGTTTTTAAACTTATGACAACGGCGCATGGCCCGCGATCCGGGGACCGGGTGCCGCGATCTGGCGTTAAAATTGCGTCAGCAGCGGGCCGGAAAATTGCGCCGGATCATGCCCGGCACGTGATCCGCGGCACGTGATCCGCGTTTTAATAATTAGTTACACGGGGCCCCGGTAAACTTAATTTTAGCAATAAATACAGGCACATAGCGCATGAATCGCTCAAAATGAGCCCCGCACCTGTGGCAGACGACGTCAAAGTCCATGTTTTTCGCAAACAATACTGTAAAAAACGATATCAATATGGGATAAATAGTGTATTCTGACTTTTCTTCAGGGGCCCCTATAAAGTAGGTCAACCGAAAAAAGGTTTACTGGCTTATTATGAGCGATGAAATCCAAGATAAAGTAGTCAAGTTACAGCTTCGACTAGCTCAATTAAATCGTGTTGAACACTGTCAGACGGACTTCTTGGGATTTGTGAAAGCGGTCTGGCCGGACTTCATTGCTGGCGAGCATCATCGTATAATTGCAGAGAAGTTTGAGCGCGTAGCCAAGGGCGAATTGAAGCGTTTGATCATCAACATGGCCCCGCGTCACACAAAGTCTGAGTTTGCCAGTTATCTTCTGCCTGCGTGGTTTATTGGGCAGAACCCGGCGATGAAAATCATTCAGGCAACGCACACCACGGAGCTTGCTGTATCCTTTGGCCGTAAGGTGAAGAACCTTCTAGAGCGAGAAGATTATGCTGAGATTTTTCCTGAAGCGAAATTATCGGCGGATTCCAAGGCGTCAGGCCGGTGGGACACTTCACGTGGCGGCATGTACTATGCTGTCGGCGTTGGCAGTAATCTTGCTGGCCGCGGCGGCGATCTAATTATTATTGACGACCCCCATTCTGAGCAGACGGCTATGTCGGCGTCGGGTTTTGACAATGACTGGGATTGGTACACAGGGGGCCCCCGACAGCGTTTGCAGCCCGGCGGGGCGATCATTTTGGTAATGACTCGTTGGTCACAAAAGGATTTGACCGGTCAGCTTATTCGTCAAATGGGTAAAGATGAGAAAGCGGATCAGTGGGAAGTTGTGGAACTTCCTGCGATTATGGACGATGAGGAACCTTGTTGGCCGGAGTTTTGGTCAAAAGACGATCTTGAAAGGGTCAAGGCGTCTATCCCGCCGTCAAAGTGGAACGCGCAGTATCAACAGCGTCCTACAGGTGAAGAGAACGCAATTATCCCGCGAGAGTGGTGGAAGCGGTGGGAAAAAGACAACGTCCCTAATCTTGAGTATGTCATTCAAAGTTATGACACGGCGTTTTCAAAGCGCGAGACTGCTGACTACAGCGCTATAACGACGTGGGGTGTATTTCGCCCGGAAGAAATTGGGGGGCCCCCGGCGGTCATTTTGTTAGATAGCAAGAAGGGCCGGTGGGATTTTCCAGAGTTGAAAGCAGAAGCTTATGAAAGCTATCAGTTCTGGGAACCCGATACTGTAATCGTGGAAGCAAAGGCGTCAGGGACTCCTTTGACACACGAATTACGTAACATGGGCATTCCTGTTGTGAATTTTACGCCATCTCGCGGCAACGATAAGGTGTCGCGTGTCCATTCTGTATCTCCTTTGTTTGAGGCGGGGATGGTGTATGCGCCGGATGAGACATTTGCGGACGAGCTTATTGAGGAAGTTGCGGCTTTTCCCAATGGTGAGTATGATGACCTTGTCGATAGTATGACCCAAGCTCTGATGCGATACCGTCAGGGCAATTTCGTATCGTTACCTACGGACGATTGGGACATAGACGAGGACAACTATACTCAGGTACGCTCGTATTATGGCTGAAAAAGAAGAAACCATTGTAGGATTGCCCGAACCTGATGCAGGCGGGGGCATCTATAAATTTCTGTCTATGTTATCGCCAACAAGGTTTTCTGTTGTGGAGCCCCGGCGCTCTGCTGTGGTTGACGACATGGGCGGTTACGCTCTGGTAAAGCCGGGGAAGTATGCTTTTGACAGTTTCACAACGCCACAAATAGTTACATCGGGGATTGATGCTTTTAAAGCTTTCATGGACGACCCTGTAGAGTCTGCAAAAACAGGTGTCGTTGGTGCCATAGAAGGCATGGGAGAAGAAATAGATAAAGGAATATTGGCGGCGAGTACCGGAATTACGGATACCTTTGACCCCGAAACAAACACTTATGACCGTTTTGATCCTTTGTCTTTGAGTGTTGCCGCCGGGGCCCCAATAGCTTACGGAACTATGAGGGGCATCAAGGCAATGGCCGACGCGCCCGATGGGAGCGGCGTTCCAGTAGGTATGTTAGGTGGCGGGGATAGCGCGTTCACCTCTCAAATACAGCGTTTGATGAAAGACGCCAGAGAAATTCGCACACGCACAGACAGGGAGTCTGCGTTCAATGGCGTTGCTAACCTGCAACGCGGATTCCCAGAGTTAAAAATGGGCCAATTGCAGGGCTATATGGGCGGCGGCGTAAACAGCTATGCGATTGAACATGGTGGGGATCTTTTGCACCGTATGATGGAGTACGGCGGCGATTTCTCAAGTAACGCAAAGACCAAGATTAAAAATCTTACCCGTGTTTTAAACAGCCCGTATGGTTTTGAACGAGAAATTCAAGAAAACACGCAAACGAATTATAGGTTTGATCTTGAAACTGCAAAAGAACGTGGAGAGGCCGCCAAAGCTACAACTTTGGAGGAGTTTGAACAAAACATAGACAAGGGGCTGGGAGAGTACGCAGCTTTTCACGCTAATCTTCCTGTATTTAATGAGTTGCAGCTTGCGGCGCGTAATTTTGCCGTAGCTTTGGGCCGAAAAGATTATGACGAAGCGCGATATAATTTAAGTGTTTTGGACGAAGCCATAGATGACGGGTCATTTGATGCGCGGAACCAAGAGTTTGACCCTGAGTTTGAAACAAAAGCAGGTGCGCCCGGTTCAAATTTCACCGTTTTGGGTATGTTGGGCGGGGGCAAGCCCGTAACCACACGCTCCCTGCGCGGCGGCAGAGGCGGCATAAGAGGGTTGGCCCACGGTATTAAGTATTATGATGGGCAAAAGAATGTGCCTGACCATATGGTGGAAGCCTTTTTTGGCACTGGCATCGGCGGGGGCATTGCGTCGATGTACGACACATACAGAGGCGCACCCGCATTAGTTTCTCCTTCGGAGCGTTACGCTATTTCACCAGAAGTTTTGAAGGCGGCGGAAGGTGCAAACATGACCATTGGTGATTTGGTTAAGGAATTTGGCCTTAGTAACCGGGTTAGAAACATTGTTTCCGACAGTCGTGCCGCCAGCGCAGAAATAAATCGGCCCGGATTTTCTGTGGGTACAGACCCTGTGTTGTCGTTGACAACCTTCACTGCAACAGAAAGTGGTCTTGGCCCACGTGCCGCGGATCGCACAGAGGGCGTTGTCGCCATAGAGCCAAAAGAAAATATTTTTGTAAAGACGGGCGAAGTGGACGCGGATGGTTACCCTGTGTATGCGCCACGTGAAATGACCATGCACGATGTTCAGGATCTGTCGCCGTCGCAGTATTTGTTAGCTGCGTATGACCCGGACAAACCACTTTTGAGAAAGCCCAACACAAAATTTAATGAAAGTGAAGTTCATGTCGCAGAAGACGCATCTCATGCGTTGAATGTTCGTCCTTTGACTGACAGAGAAGAAGAAGATCTTGTTGCTTCTTTAAATTTTGAACAAAAATCTACAGAGTTTGCAAGGAAAGCTGACGAGGCGATGGCCGCTGTGAGTGGGTTCGACCCGCGCAGTTTAGATTTTAAAGACGGCGTTGATCAATCCATGCGAATGATGGCTTTAGCTGTGGACAACCCCACCGCCGTCGGCCAAAAAAGTTTGTCTATTGTTGAAGAATACCTTGGGGGTTTTGCGAAAAACGTAGTTCAAGGCTATCGGGACGGTTATTTGCGGTTAGATGAGCTTTACCCCGAAGGTTCTGCGGCTATTTCTGACGGCAGGCGTTTGTACGACGCTGCAAAGAAATTTTCCACGACTAAGTCGCTTTTAAAGGTTGGCCCTTACGAAGGGTTGGTTCGCAGAGAGGCTGCAGAGTTACAGACACAAATTTTGCGGGATTCTTTCACTGGGGAGTCGAGAAAGTTTGCACCATTTTTTGAGTTTAAGTCACCTTTCGGGCAGTCAAGTTTGCCGACTGAAATAGACTTGGTCAGTTTTAATGACATGTTCACCCCGGAGCAGGTCATTGATTTAAACAGAATTGAATTGGCAAGAACCGGGTATCTTACTCAATCGGGGATATTAGGTAATAAACCTGCTGACCCTAAAAAACTAACAGACAAGTTTTTGCAAAGCCCTAATGCCGCCGCCATCGTGGAGTTGCTTGGGTATATCGACGAGGACGGTGTGTTTAGGCGCAATTCGCTTCCGGCTACAGGCGATCCTTTCCCAGATGTGGGTTCTCCCAAGGCTTTCTTGGAAGGGGATTTAAAACAGCAGTATTTAACAATTCAGTTTGCAGTAACCGCTGCCATGAACAAACTTCATGGGTCTAAAGATAAATTTGATGAGAGGGTGGACGAAGTCCCGGCGGCATATCTCCGGCCCGCTTTGGCGCAGATTTTTGACAGCAACACCGATAGAGAACGGGCGCTTACTGGTCAAGTCAACAAGGGTCGTCATGCAAAAGCATACAACGATCTTTTCCGGCAATATCGCAACGAGCGAGATGAGTTGTTTAATATAATTAAAGAGCTTGCTAATAAGGGTGTCCCCGGCTCTCGCCAGAGAACAGGGCAAGTTACTGCGCGGCTTGCGGGCGACGACGCGTATTACCAATTTAGAGAAGCCGCTAGAGAAAGACTAAGACGGGGGCCATTGACGGGGCCTGATTTAGATCTCTATGAGGGCATTGTAGACAGAATGCGCTTTGGTCCGCGGCCCGGTGCCAAATTGTACGAGGACGGTGGCGACGTATCATCTGCAGATCGTGCATTTCAACTTGTCGCCGACGCAGTAAACAGAACAGGCCGTATGCCGTTGTTTATAAAGAGAGTTTTGGATCCCAAGTCTCCAAAGACTGCGAACAACGAAACAATGCGTTTGTCGGACTCTGAAATGGATGGCAAGTATTATGTTTATCCTACGATTTTTCCTACGATGACGCCGGATGGCCCGCGGCTCACGCGTCTTGACGACAAGCCCGCGTTTAATCGGGCGATTGACAGTGGGGAATATTTAGTTTTTGACACGGAAGCAGAGGCTTCTACGGTAGCGCGAGGTTTTAGCGACAACATTAAGCCACAGGGACGGCCTATTGATAGCGGCGTTGCCGGTTTTATACCTTATATGGTACAGTAAATAAATTTTTGAGGGTTTATCATGGCTAGACCGCCCATTTCGCTTGTAGAGAACCAGAATCCGCAAGTAGAAACAGAAGAATTGCTGGCAGAGATTGAGATTGAGGCCCCCGGCACGTTAGACATGTCGGGCGAAGCTTCTGATATTGACATTGAAGTGGATGAAATGGGCGGCGCAGTCGTTGATTTTGACCCTATGTCGGAGATGCCCAGCGGAGATTTTTCTGAAAACTTAGCAGAAGATATGGACGAGCGTGAGTTGGGCGCGGTTGCCAGTGAATTGACCGCGGACTACGATGCAAACAAGGCGAGTCGCCAAGAATGGGAGGATGCATACGCGGATGGCTTGGAATTACTTGGGTTCAACTACTCCGAAAGGACTGAGCCGTTTAGAGGTGCTTCTGGCGTCACCCATCCCCTTTTGGCGGAAGCTGCTGTGCAGTTTCAGGCCCAAGCGTTCAATGAGTTGTTGCCGCCGGGAGGGCCCGTGCGGACTGCGATAGTTGGTTCGCAGAACAGTGCGACGTCAGATCAGGCCCAGCGCGTAAAAGATTTTATGAATTTCTACATCACGAACGTGATGGAGGAGTACACGCCTGAATTTGATCAAATGTTGTTCTATTTGCCGCTGGCGGGCAGCACTTTTAAGAAGGTTTACTATGATGAGAGCATGGATCGTGCGGTTAGTAAGTTCGTTCCTGCAGAGCATCTTGTTGTTCCCTATGATACCGCGGATTTAGAGACGTGTCCGAACATCACGCATGTTGTTCGGATGAGCTTGAACGACCTTCGGAAGCGTCAGATTGGCGGTTTTTACAGGGACATACCTGTTTTGCCACAACAATCAGACACAGACGATCTATCCGACGAATTGAACCGGATAACGGGCATTGAACCGTCGTCCGTGGACTATGATTGCACATTGTTGGAGTGTCACGCAGACTTGGATCTGGAAGGATTCGAGGATATGGGTGAAGACGGGGAGCCGACAGGCATAAAATTGCCTTATGTCGTGACGATTAGTCAGGATAACGGGCAAATTCTGTCAATTCGTCGTAATTATCGCGAAGATGACCCCGACAAGAAGAAAATACAGTATTTTGTTCACTATAAGTTCTTGCCGGGCTTTGGTTTTTACGGTTTGGGTTTGATTCACACCATTGGTGGCTTGTCTCGTTCTGCGACGGCGGCACTGCGGCAGTTGATTGACGCGGGTACGTTGTCGAACCTGCCTGCAGGCTTCAAGGCCCGCGGCCTACGGATCAGGGACGATGACGATCCGCTGCAGCCGGGTGAGTTCAGGGACGTAGATGCGCCGGGCGGGGCTATCCGTGACAGCTTGATGCCGCTGCCGTTCAAGGGGCCGGACCAGACGCTCTTTCAGCTTCTAGGCTTCGTTGTGGACGCGGGAAGGCGGTTTGCCACCATAACTGACATGAAGGTCGGGGATGGCAACCAGCAGGCCGCTGTAGGCACTACAATCGCCCTTATGGAGCAGGGTTCTCGTGTAATGAGTGCGGTGCATAAACGCCTGCATTATGCGATGCGTTTAGAGTTCAAGCTTCTTGCCAAGGTAATGGGCGAGAGTTTGCCGCCGGTATATCCATATGCCTTGGAGGGTGTTGATGCGGCGGTAAAAGCAAAGGATTTTGATGACCGGATTGACGTGATCCCGGTATCGAATCCTAATGTTTTCTCACAAGCGCAGCGTATTGCACTTGCTCAAACGCAGATGCAGTTAGCGGCACAGGCTCCACAGATGCACAACATGTATGAAGTGTATCGTGACATGT
>Ga0208134_1001988_pt1 | contig 11299 bp, 25 predicted proteins | sample VirMetDEL_Mar_31_FD_184515 | JGI IMG/M metagenome (GOLD analysis project Ga0208134, IMG submission 184515) | Aqueous microbial communities from the Delaware River and Bay under freshwater to marine salinity gradient to study organic matter... | ecosystem: Environmental > Aquatic > Marine >... | reverse complement strand
TGTACAGCACAATGAACCTCGCAAGATTAAGGCTTTCAACAAGTTTGATAAGAGCGGTACTGAAGCCTTGCTTTATGTAGCTAACCCATACAGTGGTAACCCATACTATGGTGTTCCTAACTACATTTCTGCATTCCATTACATTGCCTCTGACTTCTCCTTCGGTAAACACATTAAGAACTCTGCTGAGAACGGCTTTACGCCTAAGGTATTAGCTACCTTCATCGGTAGAAATATGAGTGCAGAGCAGAAGCGTGAGGAGTACAAAAAGTTCAAGGAGTCTTTCACTGGTGCTGAAGCAGATAACTTCATTGTTTCTTGGGTTAAAAAGGAAGAGGATGCTCCACAATTTAAGCCTTTAGACATTGCTAACTTAGACAAGACTGTAGATGTATTATCAAGACTTAACGATGCTAAAATCCTTACTGCTCATAACGTCACTTCTCCTACTCTATTTGGCGTTATGGTTTCAGGTAAGTTGGGTGGTACGGGGAACGAACTCGTCACAGCGTATCAAATCTTTCGGGCTACTGAAACGCTACCTAACCGAGAAATTCTTTTAGACTCTGTAAACAGAATCTTAGGTACTGTAGGATACGATGCTATGGACCTTTCTATTGTTGAGGAAGATATCAACTTGGAAAGCATTAAAGGTGCTAACACAACAGATATAACCAATGGTTGATGTAATTTTTATAGACGATAACTACCTGTACCAAAACTTCCCTTTGCCCAAGAGATTGGACAGAGGTGCTTTGTTGGCCCTTATCCAATTGGAGCAGTTTACTTCTATCCAAGATTTGCTTGGTACTTGTTTGTACGAAGACATTGAAGCAAAGGTTGTAGCGAAAAGTCTATCTACCTCTGAGCAAGGTTTGTTTAAGTTGGTGAAGTATACATTGGCAATGTATTCTGCTAAAGCGGCCATCTCTATATTACGCACTGCAACTGCGACCACTAAAGCAGAGGAGCAGAAGCAAGACCAGTACATCCTTGATACTATTTCTACTACTATTGAGAGTAAGCTATCTTACATCAACAAACGCATTACAAATTATATCCTTGACAACCCTATACTTAAGGCAGTCGCTACAGCCGATGGTTGCGACAATGACTTGTTTGATGCGGAAGATACCTACCAAGGTGATGTGTTCTACCCTCAAGATGGTATTACAAACAAGACCTGCGAAGACGGAGGAGTAAGCTATAACTTGTGATGGACGGTAACGATATCAAACTACTACTGCTAAACACAGCAACACTCGCTATATCTTTTTCACAGATAGAGCAAGCACTAAAGCTTGTGTTATTGATAGCTTCTATAGTATATACTGTACAGCGTTCACATAACTTATATAAAAACAAAAAGGGGAACGATTAACGTCCCCCTTTCTTATTGCAAGTACCTTTACAAGTACATTCTATTGGTGCATATTCGCACCACATTACTTTACTTTGGTTCTCTTGTCCACGGTTCTTACTGCGAAGTACCCGCCTATCACCGTCACGCTTACCAGTTCCCATAACCCAATCCATCTTTCGTTAACACTACTAATACCAAAGCCTTCAAAGAAGGTCATAAGTACAAGGAATATCATAACGGTTGCAAGGGTTAGTGGTCTAACGTTCTTACTCAACCAAGAATCGGTAAGGCTATCGGCCTGCCAACGCTTGGTAATCTCTTGTTCTATGCTCTGACGCACAGCTTCTTTCTCTTCGGGTGTAGATACGAACCTATCTACCGCATTGGCAACTGCTTCCACAGCTTCCTTCGCACCCCCTGTGAATAGTTTCGTTATTGGATTTCCCATAATTAGCTACCGCAAGCTTCACACTCTGGATTATCAATGGAGCATTGAGCATTATCATTTTTTTCATCATTAGATAGTTCGTCTACGAAGTCAGCGAATGAGTCGCTTACATCAAAATCATTTTTCATTAGTAGGTCCAAATTACATCTTCATTCTTACTTGGGTCATCATCAACGTGGATAAAGTTTTTAGCCACACCAATACGATTAAACCCAGCTTGAAGAAGAGAGTTAATAATAATATATTTCTGTCTTGAGGTAGGTGCGTAGATATCTACAGCGTGTCCAAGCGTATGACTTGAATTAGGAACTCCTCCTACCTTCTCATTATGTTCAGGAGTTCTGTATCCACTTGTAATTTTAAATCCAATAGCTGCGAGTTCACGAGCCTTGGTTAGCTTGTTAAGAAAAGGCACACTCATCTGCTGGTAGCTACCTTTCTCATCGGGTGAATCAAACTCACCGTACTCAAAGAACATATGAAATGCTCTTGTTAGTCCTTCCATATTATTTTACTTTTTTAATTTCCGATGTCCAAGAAGTGTAGCATACTCCTAATCTTTGTGATGTGTCGGGGTATTCCTCAATCATTTTAGGATTACTCATACATCTTTCAATAAATTCAGGTCTTGTTTCCTTTAGGTTCGGAACAGGTATCGGCATTGTCTTTAGTGTTTGAATTAGAAAAAATAGGCTCGTCCCAATAAAGGAAGAGCCACTCGCTTTTATAATTTACATTCTTTGCACTACTCATTGACCAATTTCCTGTAAGATAGTTCTGCGATAAAAGCCGTATAAATGGCGTATAAGGGATTAACTCCAAGGTAACTATAAAGGAGTATGCTACACCAAAAAGAAAGGCACAGAACGCAGTTAAATGGCTTAAAAGGCAATACTTTTTCCATCACCCAACCATAGGGTTCAAAAATAAAAAGAAAACTAAACATTAATCCTACCGAACTGACAAGTATCCAATCGTTATAAATCTCCATCATAATTTCTCACTTAAATAATCATCCTTTATGTAGCGTTTTAATTTGGTAACGCTCTCACCATCCTCTATATAGGTGAGGTAACCTTTTATGTTCTGACCATAGACATCACTGTGGTTAAGTGATACTATCTTATTAGTCATCGTTGAGTATATAATACTAATAACGAGATTTGCAGCAGACTTGTTCTTGATGTAGTAGTACAAGAACTTCTCACAGGTCCTCATCACAGCAGCATCTATTAGTGCTTGCTTGAGTTCCTCGTTACCATCGGTAACAAATGCAGAACCTGCTACCTCTATACTGCGTTGCAGTATAAACTTACCGAGTTCTTCTGTTATTCTACCTTGTTGTACAGAGCGTATTGCTTCCTGCTCAACGATAGCCTTGTCGTACCTCGGCATATTCTTCTTCTACTTTGTTTAGTATAGTTACAATTGTGGGCAGGTAATCAGATAATTCCTGTGGCTTTATGTCCAACTCAAATCCCAATCGCACAAGTGTGACTGGCTCGTTGAGGTATACCAAGGCGTCAATGACTTTGTATATATCAAGAATGATATTTGCTTCATCGTCTGTTAAATCTTCGTAGTAGTCTTCAAGTAACATATCAATATGATGAGCGTAACCTATCTGCCTTTTCGGGGTCAAGTTCAGCTATTAGTTCAATGTATTCTTTTTCTCTTCTGTACGCATCTTGATGTTCCTCTACAGTAGAGTCAGTTCCAAGATTAGAAAATAGTAGAGACATCTCATACAAGTACAGGTCTATCCTATTCTTAATTAATTTACACGTTTGATAATTCTTTTGATTAATCATAACACTTTAATTTTACTTTGAAAGAATCTTTTGGTAGGTCTTTGTCAATCTTAATGTTAAGCCTTTTGTAATACTTGTTACCATCGTCTTTAACGATACCCATAGCAACGAGAGTATCCGAGAGAAATTTTGAAACAAGAATAACATTGTCAACATCGTGACGAGAATTGTACCTAATATGAACCTCATAAGTTTCGCAGGTAAACGCATCAAACTTTTCAAGTTCTTCTTTACAGACTTTAGCATATTCATCTTTTTGTTTTTTACGAATTGCCCAATGCTTACCAGCATAATACTGATTTAAGCTTGGTGGTTTAGGTAAGTCAAGTTCTATCTCAAGCATATTCAGTTAGGTCTATAGTTGATTTATACCCATAGCGTGATACAAGTAACTCGTGTAGTGGAGGTATCCATCCTTGAGCATTGTTGTCTCCTGTAGCACCATTGCCCACTACCTTGTAGTTGGACATCTGTAGGTGTTGCAGAAACTGAACTCTGTCAAACACAAAAGCGATATCCTTATCACCCGTCTTCAGTATATAGAAATAGAAGTCAGCCTTAGACTTTAAGATTCCCGAGTCAGCATCTTTAGTGGTACTTCTAAACTCAATGTATAAGTTAGGCTGTTCGGGTGTACCTCTACGGGCAGCCCACATATAAGCCTTGCTATCATACTTAACTTCAATGGTAACAACTCTATTACCCTTTGTAGCCTTGACATCCCAATCGTAGAAGAGTTTCTTTGGAGCCTCTTCAACCTCATAACCCTTATCTTCAAGGTATTTCATTACGAGGTCTTGACCATAGTCCCCAGAGATACTTGCTCTTACGAATGTGTTTCTGCTCATCGCTTTTGTCTTAGGGCAACCTTCAGTAGTATCAAGTAACCAATTAAATCTTGGACAGTATCTTCAGTTTCATCTGTGATACCACGCATCTTGATTCGCATAAGCTTATCATCAATGCGACAGCATAGGTTATCAACGGCATCACCACCTGCGAATATACCCGCAGGGTTTAGTGCTGAATCACCATAGGCTTTGTTCTTTAGAAGTAGTAATTTTGTTACTGCTTCAGACTCTTCAAGTATTAAATCTTTTGTTGTATACTCATTGTGAGAAACATTTAAAACATTGTTTAACTTGTTTATATAATCTTTTTCCATATCCTAATATACTCTATAAACCACAATAACCACCATCACACTCTGAGAAATCTTCATCAAACAGACTGAATTGAGAATTGTAGTTAATTATTTCCCTGTAACTTACCTCTGATTTAAAGTTTCCTTTATTGCCTTCTTCTTGTCTTGCAAACCAATCCATCTTCTCTGGGTGCTTATCAGCCATATGCTTTAGAAGCATAGGTCCACGCCACCAACATCCAATGCAATTGTTCATATAAGCAAACCTAACGGGCTTGTCTCTCCAAAACTCTTCTACATTATCCTTGAATATGCCATCCTCAATAAGTGGGAATGTAGGCTTACAGTAATCTATAACACCCCAGCGGTTTCTTGTACCTGTCTTGGTTCTGCCTATTACAATCTTAACCTCAGTCATACCACGCTCATTAAGCTTGTCGTTCATTGTCTTAGCACGAGACTGCTCATTAGCCCGAAAGCCAAACCTCATTTCAACATCATCGTCAATGTTATCGTATCTCCATTTAGCAATAGGCATAGTCTTCATATCTGTAGTGCAATACCTCGCAACCTTGTTTGGAAGATAACCTCCGTGGTTTTTGATAACGTCTTCAAATGTTGGTCCTGTAACCCAAGTAATCTCCTTGCCTATATACTGCTCAAGGTCAAGCATTGTGTAGATGATGGTATCATCTTCAGCCGTAGATATGAATGGTGCTTGTAATCTATCTTCTACTAACTTGCGTGTCTTCTCGTCTTTAAACTTAGAAGCTATGTCATTAGTTCTTATGAGCGAGAATATATTGTAGTCAGCAGGATAGTTAGCAGCAATATAGCTGCTTGTCTTTCCTCCCGATAAGCTATTTATTGTCTTCATCTAATAAGTCAACTTCTATTTTATAAATTTTACTCTTACCATTTCCCTCTATAACTAACCTGCCCGAAGCAGGGTTAAAGAATATATACCTATCTGTAGAACCAGTGTAGTCTGATACATCAAACTTATATCTGCTTCCGTTTATGGACAAACCTCCATCTTCCTCAACAACAATATTGAGTGCATCGTCCACATTGAATCTTAGGTAAGCCCTCACAAGATTTGCGAAGGCTACCTTTCTATCAAGAATTAGGCTGTGGATAGGCATACTGCTTTTCTCCTCTGCTGTCAATTTCATAGTATCTGTTTTTCATTTTGTCATAATATAAAGTAACGGTCCCAAGCTTACCAACAATCTTTGGTTTAGCCTTGACCACTGTAATCTCCACTTGGTTAGGCTCATAAGGTACACCATTACCATCCTCTAATCCGTAGGGGCAACGCCATACATTAACAACCATCATACCTTTACGGGACCATTGCATACCCCCTGCAATATCGTTCATCGTAGGCTTATCAACATAGGGTACGCCATTCTTGTACTTGGCTTGTTGGTGTTTAGTGTGTACCGTTACAATAGTGTGGTAGTTCTTTTCTGCTGAGTGCTTACGGACCTTAGTAAGTACCTGACCGATAGCAATGTCATCACGAACACCGCTGGATACATCTGTTCTAATCTCAGTGAAGGGGTCAACCATACAACCATCAATGGTAATAAAGTTATCCTCTTCAATAGTCTCTACTGCTGTGTAGAATCCCTCAATGCTGAGGTCTTGTAGACCGCTGTCAATTAGGTAGAAGTGTGAGTTGATAAACTCAATAGCCTTCTCTGTCTCCTCATCTGTAGCAGTAAGGTGGTCATTAATTAGGAAAGGCTTACGCAAGTATACCCACAGTAGTTCGGCAAACACCTCAGTAGGTGAGCCTGTCTCGGGAGTATATACTGCCCACTTCCAACCGCTGAACTCTGCGAGGTTCATCATCAGTTCAAATCCAAACTGCGACTTACCTTGGTGCGCCCCAGCATAGATGTATGTGGTGCTACCTTTCTTAACTGAATACTTGTCAAACAAGGAGTCAAATCCTGTCCAAGCACCTTTCCTAACCCCCTCTTTGCGAAGTGTAGATAGTGAGTCTACCACATCTTCGGCTTTGTAAATAATGTTTCTCATTGCTCTTGTTTTTTATTGTCCAAATTCTTTCTCGTAATCACCCTCTTTATGCGCAAAGGACTTGCTTATTTCTTTTCTGTAGAACTCTTCTGATACATAGAAATCATAAACTGCTTTACCTGTTGCGCCTACATAAGACATCATCTTAGCCATCATCTCGGGATTACGATTGATAGCATTAATATCCTTAGCCCTTGTAACAAATTGAAAGGGTCTGTCGGGTGTGCCTAAATGCATATTGGTGTATCCGTTACCTACCTTCTTCTTCCAAGATAAGCGAACACCTACATCATAAATCATCTGCCCCTCTTGGGGCTGCTGCTCTTGTTCCATTTATTTATCTGTTTGAGTTTCTTAGCTTTTCTCTTCTTGCGTTGAGACTTTAAATTTTCAAAGTACTCACGCTCCCAGTTCTCTTCGTGAGGTATAAACTTCATTACATTTTTATTAATCGTAACCTACGCTGATACTTACGGATAAGTAGGGCTGAGTTGGTCAGTTGGTTTTGTATGTCTTCACTCCATCCAAATCTACTGGCGTGTAGTGTTATGTTTACTTGGTCTATCATTAACATCTCCAAGTATTTCTGTATCTCTCTTACGTGCTTCCTCTTTCTTGTCATTGCTCTTCCATTTATAAATTAGATATCCGTTCCAACCTAATACTAAAACACATCCTAAAACATCTTCAAGTGTCATTTCTCGTTGGTGTTAAAGGTTCTTATTATACCCTTCAATCTCTTCTTGAGTAAGTGGTTTCACCCACTGCTTATCAGCATACAAAGGCATTGCCTTGAATCCGTGTGGCTCTACCACAATCTCATCATTGTCGCAGTTTACTTGTAGTGCATCGTCTCCTACTGATGCTACTATCCATACTAATGTTCCTTCTTTCATTTCTCTTTGGTGTTAAAGGTTTCTATTTTACAATCTGGATAGGTGCAGTTGTTGTTTAGCGTACAACTCTCACCTTCTCTTTTGATGTGCTTACACCTTTTGTTGGTGTCAACTATTTTGTGCAGTTTACTTGACATAGTGTTCTATTAAAGACACAAAACCCTATTGGTTTGTATCATTATTGGTTTCTATTTTCTCAAGCGTATCCTTCAGTATCACATTCCAAGCCCACTTGTCCTTGTCAGCGTTCCAAAGTTTCTCGTACATTTCCAGTAGTATCTCTCTATTTGTCATTTTACCCTTGTTTTGTTACAAACAATTAACATTTTTACCCTTATTTTGTGACAATTTAAGGTTCATCGTTGTGAGGATTAAAGAAGGGGGGCAACGCCCCCCTACTTATATAGCTGAAATGAAAAAGGAAATTAAAAAGGCATATCATCAGTGTCGTTCACAGCCATTGCCTTTGGCTTACCTGTGTACTCACCTTGGAGTTGGATGTACTTACCGCCATCACGCTTGTCCTTAATCTCAAGGTTTACCCAACCCTTCTCGTTCTTAGCATTTAGTAATACCTCAAAGTCCTGTGGACCTAAAGCTACCTTTACAATTTCACCGAACTTGGTGTTGATTACACTTGTTTTTCCAACGAATACTTTGTCGTTTGCCATCTTGATTTTTGTTTAGTTACTTGTTAATAGTTCTTTTAAATGCTCGTACCTTTCCTGCATTGCGATGACCTTAGCGGATATCTCATTCAGTCTGTTTACGTTTACTTCATTTGAATGCTCATAGCCTTCAACAAATGCTTTGACTTTCTTGTACTTAATCGTGTACTTTTTATCAGCCATTCGGTTATCGTGTGAGCCGATATATACCGATACTCCTTTATGGTCAATGCTTAATAGTCTCGCTATCTCACGTACACCGTACCCATAATCATTGAACACAGCACAGGCAATGCCCTTCGCTAATGCTACTTCTTTCTTCTTGCTGTTAGACATAATGTCTGCAATAGCAACACCGCTGATGGTGCTGGTCCCCGAGATGATTACATTCTCAAGGCTACTATATGACATCAATGTCCGCACTGTATGGTTTGAATTCTCCATTGATAAATAATCTTTCGTAAAGGTTAATTGAATCTTCTAACTCTTGCTCACCTCTTGCAAGGAAAGCATCTCCTGCTTCGTATATACCCACTTCATAAGGGAACTCTTTCTGTACAACTAAGAAGTAAAACTTATCTACATTAAAGATAGTCTTATACAAGTATGCTTGTTGTGCATAGTTGAAGAAAGCGTTACGCTTAAACTTGTGCATTGGGTCCCGAGTAGTTTTCAAATCCACAAGGTAATTGTCTACACCATTCCAAGCTAAGGCATCAGCCTTACCCTTGACCTTAACGATATTACCTTGGGCAGTATGGTACTCCATAATCCCAGGCACTTCGGGAGTAAACTCCAAGCCCATAATATCACGAACAGCATCAACCTTCATCAGCTTATCGTACATACCTTCAACAAGGTGGAAGTCGTTTTGGGTTAGTGCAATGGTATTAGGATTCTCAGCACGGAACTCTTTGTATTCGTTCCCTCTGCGCTGACCTTCCCAGCCAATGTAGTTTACCTTGTCTTCCAAGAACCTTGCGTGTAAGGCACGACCTACATCAAACGCTGATGTGTTTGGCTGTGACCACTTACCTTTGTGCCATAGGTTAAACTTGGTAGGGGATTCTTTCATTAGCTTGAGGGAACTATTGGACAGGTATTCCCTGTCCGCATAGTACACCTCATCATCGTTAAACCTTTCTAAGATATCCATTACCCTAAGATTTCCTTGCGGACCTTAGCCGTAATCTTGTACTTGCCCAGCGCAGACTCAACTGCATCACGCTTACCTTCAGCTACAGCAGATACCATCTTAGCTTTAATCTCATCCGTTAAAGGAAGAAGTGCAGGTGCTGATTGTGTAGGAGCAGGAGCAGAACTTCTGCCGTGGTCGTTGGTAGCATCGGGGTCTTTGGTATCATCAATAAGGAACATACCATTGAGTGCATACTTACGGGCATAGGATGAACTTGCACCGAAGCACTGTGCGATATCCATACCCTTACGATTAGGGTCAATACCTGCTTGTGCAGTTACTACTCTGTCTGTCTCTCCATCAGATACCACAACCATAGACTCAATGTAAGGAATACCTGCAACCTCAGCAACTGAATCTGAGATTTGCATAGTCAGTCCATTGGCTGCGAGTAAAGGCTTTACAGCCTCTAAGATATCCTCAGCACTGCGGTAGTTGTAGTTACCGAACTTGTTGCGTTGTCCCTTCGGAGCCTTCAACTCTGACTGGACTTTGATTAGGGATTTGTTTAAATTGCTCATATATAATTGAATTGATTACTTCTAAATTACACCAAAATTATTAATCGTTGACGTAAACATTATTAATTTTTTCTAAAACCATACTAAGTACGGACTCTTTACTCTCGTTGTTTAGCATTGAACCGTGTAGTAGGTGGTATATATTATCTACTAACTCATCCTTAGTCTCGTGGCTGTTAGGCATCACCTCCTCAAAGATTTCAGACCATCTGTTTATCTCATCCACATATTGGATATCACGATAGTACAGTGCGTTGTTCACTACCTTGCTACAGTGTAGTATGGTAGCGTGGTTCTTCTTTACTAATCTACCCAAGTAACTTGGACTTTGGTTATACTTTTGGTGGAGTATTGACAAAAGACATTGCCTTGCTATAATCACGCTCTCTCGTCTCGTCTCTTCTAATGGGTTCAAGTTGTATTGCGATTTGTAACTTGCTACGAGATGGGCTAATGTACTTTCCATTAGTCTCTTCCTTTCCATACTTCTTTTCATTCTCATTCAATGCTCCTATTAGTTTCTTAACTCTTCTAATTGCTTTCTGCTTTGCAAGGTGTACCTTGCGTACACTTGTGTCTGTATCTGTAGCTAACTCCTTCATTGTTGACTCTCCTATCACACACTCTACCAAGGCTCTCCTCTGTAGGTATGGTAGGTTAGTCTCTGCGTACTCAGTAACGAAGTCTACAAGGTTGTCTATCTCTTTGGTATCTGCAACTGCACTTGCTTGGTACTTGCTGTACTCCTCGTCACCAACTCCATAGGTCAACTCACTATCATTGCGTACCTCTAAGTTCTTCTCGTTAGCTGAAAGGGAATTGGTGTAGGCATTGAGTATTGCGTATCGGAATGAAGACATAACCATACCTGTCATATGCGCCTCGTCCTCAAACTCTTGGTCTCTATTCACTAATCGCATCACGTTGAGTACGGCAAGGTGGTTTGCTCTCTCCACTACCTCATCATTGTGAAAGGAGTAGCCGTAGTACTTTGCACAGAAGTGCAAGAACCTCATATCCCTTGGGAACCAATTGCGTAAATCTTTCTCTGTTATCTTCATCGCTCTGTATACTATTATTATAATTCTTAATACTATTATTAATAGAGTATCCCTTTAAGGGATACTCTTATAATACTATTACTTAGTAATAATATTATTATAATACAGAAGATACTGGTATTCTGCATCTATAAAATCAT
>Ga0208134_1001986_pt1 | contig 11304 bp, 10 predicted proteins | sample VirMetDEL_Mar_31_FD_184515 | JGI IMG/M metagenome (GOLD analysis project Ga0208134, IMG submission 184515) | Aqueous microbial communities from the Delaware River and Bay under freshwater to marine salinity gradient to study organic matter... | ecosystem: Environmental > Aquatic > Marine >... | reverse complement strand
GGTGGCAGTGTTAACAAAGGTGCAAAGAGAATGTATGATGTAATGAATAAATTAGAGGCAAGAGCATAATGGCTGAAACAATAACAATAAACAAACCAGCACCGATACTTACAGGCTCACTTACAGCCTTTTTAAATGAAATAGATAAATTAGGTAAAGGCGCAGTCCCTACAGGTTTTTCTGGTATTGATACATCAGTTTATGATCCAAAGGTTGCACAACAAACACAATTACAAAAAGATGTAGTAACAAGAGCAGCAGGACTTGATTCATTAACAGGACCACAAGCTTACCAACAGTTTATGTCACCTTACCAACAACAGGTGATTGATGCAACATTAACAGAATTTGACAGAAACCAAGCTATTCAAAATACAGGAATGAGAGACGCAGCTATTAGAGCTGGTGCATACGGTGGTGGTCGTGAAGGTGTTATGGCTGCAGAATCTGCAAAAGGTGCTGCAATGAACAGAGCACAACTACAAGCACAATTATTAAATCAAGGATTTCAACAAGCACAAGCGGCAGCAGCGCAAGACTTAACTGCAAGACAAGGTCTTGGTCAATATCAATCTGCATTAGGTCAACAACAACAAGCTGTAGAACAAGCTGGACTAGATGCAACACAGATTGCAGCAAGAGAAGCAGAGTTCCAACCATTCACACAATTAGGATTGATTGGTCAACAACTTGCACAAATTCAACCAGGAGCATTTGCTACACAAACTGTAGGTTATGCACCACCAGCAGCTCCGGCTAGTCCTATGTCACAATTCCTAGGAGGTGCCGCAGGTATCGCAGGTATTGGTGGTAAACTAGGATTGTTCGGCTAATGAGTAAAATTTTAAGAAGACCAATGTTTAGAGGTGGACCTGTATCCAGTTATGGAAACGGTATTGCTACGGGACTCGCGGACGGCGGTAGAGTTGGTTATAATGTTGGTGGACCTATTTATCCAGCAGGATATTCAGCGGCTCCAGGCACAGGTATAACAGGTGCTGATATTAAAAATATGGCTGAAAAGAAAGTATTTACGTCAGGGTTTGGTAAAGACACTGCTCAATTAAACAGCACATTAAAAGATTTATATATGAACTACATACAATCACCTTTAGAAAAAGGTGGTAATAGATTTATAGATTATATGGCAGGTACTGAATTTGAAGATAAAGATTCTCCTTTCTTTGGCAATCAAAAAGATTTTAAAAGAATTTACGAAAGAGATGTATTACCTTTAGCAAGTGAAATGTCTGCAGAAATGATTCCTCAAATATCTTCTGAAGGTGAATATGAGGAAGCTTATATGACTCCTGAAGAAGTTAAATTAAGAAACGAACAAAGAAAAAAATCTTACATAGATAATCCTGTATATGATGCAAGAGAACAAGCTATTATGGACCAAGAAGGTCTTGATCAAGTTAAAGCAATCAACGATAGAAAAAGAAGAGAAGAAGAAGAAGCTAATAGAATAAAAGGTGGTGGACAAGATGCATCTCAAGATGATTTTGAAATACCAGTAGGTGTTACAGAAGTAGAAGGAGAAGAAACAGTTGATGGTGGTGCAGTAGGTTATAAAGAATTAGCTGACAGTTATTTTGAAGCAATGAGTCAAGGATCTGATGAACGATTGGCTGAAAGATTAGCAGCAGCAGATGAAAGATCTGCAGAGAGATTAAAGAAAGCAAGAATCGGAGATCTTTCAGATTTAGGTTTAAATATCTTTGCTAAATCACAAAAACCAGGAGCGACTGTTGGAACTATGTTAGGTTCTGCGGCTGAAGATTTAATTGCTAAACCAAGCAGATCCGAAAAAGAAAGAGATAGAAAAGATATAAGAAGAGAAAGATTAGAAGATGCTGCAGCTAATAGAGAAGAAGGAAGATTCGATGCTGCTACTCAAATGGCATTTAAAGAATTAATGCAAGAAAAAGGTTTTGACTTTAAAGATTTACAATCAGAAAAATCAGTTAACGCTGCAATGGATAGATTAAAACTACAATTAGAAACTTCAGAGTCTATTGCAGAAAAAAGAATTATTGCACAAAGAATTAGAGATTTAGAATCATTTAGAAATAAAGAATTTTCACCAGGTATAACTGAAAAGAATACTAAATATTTATCAAGCCTAGAACCAGGAACTAAAGAACATAATATTGCTCTTAAACAATCTGGATATGCTAATAATATATTTAGACAAGCTGCTAACGCCGCTAATGATTTAGAAGGATTTGCTTATACGGTTGATGATGTACTTTCAGATGGTCCTATTTATTACAAAGATTGGGGTGGATTATGGAAAAATGATGGATCTCAAGAAGATGGAACTTATTTAATTGAAGAAACAAAAGAAATTTTACAAGTTAAAGACGGCGCAGAAGTATCTAGAAAAAAAATTCAAATGCAATAAGGAGGTTAAATGGGATTAATTCTTGATTTAGGAGCTCCAAAAGCTGAAGAACTACAACCAGCAGAAGAAAACAACGAGATAAGCACATTTAAATCAGCAATGGCTGGAATAGGTTCTGGTCTTTTTAAAATACCTGAAGGTTTTATATCTACAGGTGCAATGTTTTATGATTTATTTAACGACACCGATAAAGCTGCTGAAGTAGAAAAGTATTTTGCAGACATAAATCCTTTTGATGAAATGGCCGAAGCGACAGCTGCTGGTAGAATTACAGAACTAATTGTTAACATTGGTGTGCCCGGTGGATTTGCAGCTAAAGCAGCCTCCAGTATAGCTCGAGCAGGTATTGTTGCATCACAAAGTGGTAGATTAGTAAACCTTGGAACTAAAGCTGGTAAAGAAGCTGTTGAAGTTATTGGTAAAAAAGCAGCTACAAAAGTAGCACCTCAACTTACCAAGACAGGCAAAGCCCTTACATTCGGATCAGGAGCACTAGGAGCTGGTGTTGCAGAAGGTATTTTTGTAGCCGATACAGAAGAAGCAGGAACGTTTGGAGATTTAGTAGGAGGTTTTACAGAACTAGACAGAGGTTTAGAAGGTACAGATTATGATCCTGGAAGAGAATTATTAAACAGATTAAAGTTTGGGACTGAAGGTGCTTTATTTGCTGGAGCTATTGGAGGTGCTGGTGTTGCAATTAAAAAATTAAGAAACACAGACAATGCAGGAAAAGTTGTTAATGGTAGATTTAATAATTGGTTAGACAAATGGGTTTCTCAACCATTTAGAGCTAGAGGTAAACAAACTAAAGAAGCATTTGAACAACAAAGAAAATTAGTAGGAGCTGAAGCTTCGGATCAAAATGTTACTGAAACAATTGTTAGAGAATTAGATGGACAGATAAGTAAACTGTTTCCATTTTTTAAAAGAGCTATTGGTGACAAAACTGTAGATGCTCAACGTAAATCACTTCTTCGACAAATGAATAAAGTTTTACTTTCTAGTGAAAGAAATGCAAATAAATTAGATCCTATTATTGAAACAACTACCGATGCTACTGGAGAGTTAATTGAAAAAGTTAGATTTGGTGGAATGAATACTCAAGCTATGAATGAGTTTACAGAACAGTTGGCTAAACTAGGAGCAAAAGCTGACGACATTGAAGCTATAAAATTAAACCTTGGAGTAATGAGATCTGGATGGGGTGATTTATTTTCTTCAATGGGTAGAAGATTAGATGCACAGGGAGCACAAGAATTTAGAACATTATTTGGAGATAAGGTTACTACGTGGTTAGACTCTACATACGACGTATTTAAAAATAGAAAATCTAAAATAGGTGAATTGTATACACCTACTGCTCAAGTAATGGAATCTGCTAAAGCATCTTTCAAACAATTATACAGAGATAATGTAGGAAAAGAATTATCGGATGCAGCAGCACAACAAGAAGTTTTAAAAGTTTATAACTCTGCAGGTCTTGAACAAGGATTTAAACTAAACTCTAAATCAGATCCTTACTTTCAAGTTCCTGACTTCTTTTTAGGAAAATCTGCAGCAGATGACGCGTTGAAAGTTAATGACAGTAGATTAGCAGAAATGACTGGAGTACAAAAACAAGTTATAGAAGATTTGTTTGGTAAAGGTAATGATGCTTTTCAAACTATTTTAAATGGTACTAATAAACTATCTGGTATTGTAAGACGTAACGAATACTTCGATAATCTTTTAAAAACTTCTAATGAATTAAGAGCTGCAGGTAAAACTCCTACGTTTGCTAACAGTAGAGATGAAGCAGCAAGATTATTTGGTGGAGTAGAAGGGGTGGACTGGAAAGCAATTACTCCTGTTCAAGCCACCAAAGCAGGGATAAAAGGTATAGAGCCGCTTGATCCTTTTCTTGATTACAAACAAACTTTAAAACCATTAAAAGGTGAACGTAAACCTTTATTAAGAGGGGAAGTAGATATGGAACTTCCTATTCATAACCCACTACAAACGAAGTATGCATTAGCAGGAACAGTAGATAGTATTGTAAAACCTATTGATGAAATGGCTGCGGGTAAAAGTCTTACTTCTCAAATTTATCAAAATTTAATTCTATATCCTAAAGCTACATCACAGATGGCTAAAACAATTTTATCTCCATTTACTCACGCAAGAAACTTTGTAAGTGCGGGAGCTTTTGCTATGGCCAATGGTATAATTCCTTTCTCGGACCCTCAAGCAGTTAAACAAGCGTTTAATGCTTTACAAGTTGCAGGACCAGGAACAAGAAAATCTAATGAGTTTTATCAAAAACTTTTAAGACTAGGTGTGGTTAACTCACAAGTACAACTTGGAGATCTACAAAACTTATTAAGAGATGTTAACTTTGGTGGTGTTACCGGTAAACTTGCATCTGCAGATAACCTAGCAAGTTATGGATTAAACAGATTACTTAAAGGTTTATCTAAAGTTAAAAAGTTTTCTGAAGATGCATACACAGCTGAAGATGACTTCTGGAAGATATTTTCTTTTTTAGGTGAATCTAAAAGATTAAAAAATGCATATAGATCTGCAGGTCTATCATTAGGTCAAGAGTTTACAGATATGGCTGGCAATACAGTAAGACTAACTGATGATTTAATAGAAGAACAAGCAGCAGATATTATTAAAAATAATATTCCAAACTATGCTTATGTTTCTGAATTTGTAAAAGGATTAAGAAAGTTTCCGCTTGGAAACTTTGTATCTTTCCCTGCAGAAATAATGAGAACAAGCACTAACATTGTATCTAGATCACTAGATGAAATATTTTACACAACTACAATTAATGGTAAACAAGTTAATCCATTTAGAACTATTGGTCTTAAAAGATTAGGTGGTATGGCCTTTACAACAGCTGCCGTACCTGCGGGGATCGTGAGTGGTATGTCAGCGCTTTACAATGTAACACAAGATGAGCGTGCAGCTATGAGAAGATTTGTAGCGGACTGGTCTAAAAACTCTACATTAATTCCAATTAGAGATAAAGAAACTGGTAAATTAAAATATGTAGATTTCTCTCACGCTAATGCATATGATACAATTACAAGACCCATTCAAACTATATTAAACAGAGTACAAGCTGGAGAAACAAATAAAAATGGAATGATGGATGATTTCATTATGGGTATGATTGAATCTACAAAAGAATTAGGTTCACCATTTGTTAGTGAATCTATTTGGACTCAAGCGTTAATGGATGTAGCTCCTGTTCTAGGTAGAAATGGTAGAACTCCAGAAGGTTACAAAGTATGGAGTAATCAAGATCCTATAGGCACAAAAGTTTCTAAAGCAGTAGGACATTTAATTCAATCACAAGCACCTTTAAACTGGAAACAATTACAAAGAATTGGTTTATCTATGAAGCCTACTGATGACAAAGGCAGATTAGATAACAGAGGAAGACAGTATGAATTATCAAATGAGTTAATGGGAATCATAGGTGCAAGAGCAATTGAAATTGAACCTGAAAAATCTATGATTTATAAAACTGCAGATTACTTAAGGGGCGCTAGAGAATCTAAAGCTTTATTTTCAACTGTAGCTTTAAAAGGTGGAGAAGTAACTCCAACTGCATTAGTAGATGCCTACATTAATGCCAACAGAGCTTTGTTTAGTAATCAAAGAGAATTATTAAAAGATGTTCAAGCAGCTACAACATTAAAAGGAGATATGAAAAAAATTGGATCTTATGTTTCCGGCAAGATTGGTAAAAAAAATTATGGAGCTATTCGAAAAGAAATGTATGTTCCTTATGTGCCTTCTAAAAATGTATTTCGTAAATCAAGAGAAATAACAAGAGATATACAAGAAGTAGATCCGACTTATAGAGATCCATTAAGAGATATATTGCCTGTAATTGCTAACATTAGAAGACAATTATTTAGATATGATTTAAATGATATGTTCCCAGAATTAGAAAATCCTCTTAATCTTTCTTTAGGATCAGAAATATTAAACACTGTACAAACTCCTTTAATTAATTTAGGATTTTTAGGAGAAAATAACATTATAAAACCACCTATGACTATAGATCCTGTCACTGGACTAACTTCTACAGAAGAAGTATTATTAGATCCTATGGAAAAAATGTATAGAAAAAATCAAAGAAAAACTAACAAACCAGTATAATGGCAATAGAACCCAAAAATACAAGAGAACATATCATATCACTTTACGGACACGTGACCGGATTAAAAAAAGATATTTCACAGATTAAGAACAATCACTTGAAACATATCCACGAAGACGTAGAAAAATTGGGCGGTAAGATAGACAAGGTCTATTGGGTTCTTTTAGCTGCTGCGGGATCAGCGGCCATCTTTGCTTTGGAAAAAATCATTAACTAGGAGAAAATATGCAGTTGAGTCGTAACTTCAGTTTACAAGAGCTTATCAAATCAGACACAGCTATACGTAAAGGTATAGATAACAATCCTAATTCAGATCAAATTGAAAAATTAAAATTACTTTGTGAAAATATATTACAACCGGTCAGAGATCATTTCGGCAGAGTTAAGATTACCAGCGGATACCGTTCACCAGAATTATGTCAAGCAATCGGCAGCTCTGTAAATTCACAGCACGCCAAAGCCGAGGCCGCAGACTTCGAATGTGTTGGAGTTGACAATGCTGAACTTGCTGATTGGATTAATAGAGAGCTTTCCTATGATCAATTGATCGTCGAGTATTATACGCCAGGCGAACCTAACTCGGGATGGATACATTGTAGCTGGATCGCGGAACAACCAAGAGCTAGTTTTCTGTGGGCTTACAGATCTGAAGGTAAAACTAAATACAAACCTATTCTAGGTAAAGCAAAAGATTTAGTTTAATTACAAACACATCCGTAGAAATTACCACTACCATCATTCATTATATGTAGATTTAAAGTGTCTGCATAACCAGATAATTTTTCTCTTAATATATTACAAAGATCCATACAATCCACTTCACTAGTTAAAACTATTCCATCTAATATTTCTTTAGTAACTGGAATGAGTTGAAACAAACCATCATTTAAAATAATTAAATCCAATCTCTTAACTCCTCTCCCATAACTTCTGTTGCAATGTTAATCTTTTTTCTCAAAGCTTTTCTAATCTTTTCATCTACAGTTTTTGGTGCTATAAGATCGACATATGTTACCGCCTTCTTCTGCCCTATTCTATGCGCTCTGTCTTCTGACTGCAGTCTTTTTTCTAGGTCATATCCATTAGAATAGTAAACTACATTATTAGCTTCGGTTAATGTAATTCCATAACCACCGGTCTGTGGATTACCAACAAAGAATCTTGCATTTGATTCTGGGTCCTGGAATTTTACAATATTTTCTTGTCTTACATCAGCCTCAATAGCCCCATAGTATTGAACTATAGAGTCTTCTCCATACTTTTTAGATATAGCAGCTACGATTTGTTTAATATCATATACATAGTTAGCCCAGATAATTACTTTACCTTCTACCTCTTCAAGCAATTCAAGTAATGAATTGATACGATTGTTTTTAATTTCAGTAATAGTGTCATCATCATTCTTTAAATGACCACACGTGATTTGATGTAAACGCATTAGCTGCGTTAGTACGTGAGGCGCGGTTGCCATCTTACCTTTTAGAGAAGCGAGGGCCGCGGTTTTCATAGTAGAGTAGGCTTTGGTTTGTTCTTCTGTTAGTTCTACCTGTCTCTCTATGTATGTTTTAGCAGGCAAATCTAAACAATCTTCTTTTAAAACCCTATCTGAAAAAGGTTTTAATATTTTAGATAACTCATCGAGTCTTTGATAACCACCAACTAGCTGTACTCTACGACCACCAAAGTTTGCATTTTTCATAACTGCATATCTATTTCTAAATGAATAATAAGAAGTAAAGCCAAGTAACTCTTCATTTAAAAATTCACACTGTGTATATAAATCTAATGGTGATTTAGTTACTGGAGATCCAGTAAGAATTCTTTTGTACTTTGCTAACTTACCCAATAATAAAATTGATTTAGTTCTTTTTGCTGTAGGAGTTTTAATTGTAGTAGACTCATCTACAGTCATCAAAGTATTATGACATCTTAAAAACCTTGTGGCAAATTCAAGGCCTTTTTTTGTCGAGAATGCTTCTACATTCATTACAAGGATGTGAAGGTCTAGGTCTGGTTTAAATAATTGCTGATACTCTTTATCCTTTGTTTTAGATGTAGTCGCAGTCCATAGTATCGTTTTATGATCTATGTGGCTAGCTAAATGATTTGGTATCTCACCTGAATACCAGTTTCTATAAACACCTTTTGGTGCTATAATTAACGCCCCATTTATTTTACCCGTATCGTAAAGCATAGCCATATTATCAACTAACACTTTTGATTTACCTGTACCCATCTCCATAAAATATGCGTACTCTTCTTTGTCCCAAGACTTTTCCAACGCAGATAATTGATGTGCGTATGGTTTAGTTTTAAATTTATAATTTATCATTTTTTTCTTCTTTCTAGTTGACAATTATATAAATTACTGTATGAAGTCTGTCAAGTAAAAGAAATAAGAAATGAAAAATAAAATATTTGAATTATATAAACCAGATTCTTTAGCTAGTTTTTTAGAATTTTATAAAGCTAATCCTAAAGAAAAATTTGTTTATGTGATTCAACAACCACCACCTAATATAAATATATTAAGTGCGTCTGATTTTGGTTACCTTGTAATCTGCTTACCCAATAGGGACCAAGCTATTTTTTCTACTGCACCATACACGCAGAAAATGAAAAAAAATTTACAAGACTTTCGTAAGGAAGACTATTTACTTGCTGTAGGAGATCCTGTAATAATTGGTATCTCAACTGCAATAGTAAGTGAAGTGACTGCAGGTCAGTTCAATATGTTGAAGTGGGATAAACGTGAATATAGATACTATCCACTAGAAGTAGATATGTATCAGAAAGGATAACTATGAGTGAAGATGTGAGAGATATGATGTTAGAAGATTCAAAAGATCTTTTAGATAATGTTGAGGTAACAACTGTTGCTGATCAATGTGTAAAGTTAAAACAAAAAGAAGATGAGATTGCAAGTTTAGAAGAGCAACTCAAAAATAAAAAAGCAGAGGCTGATGATATCAGTTCTCGTGTGATACCAGAATTACTGGCAGAGCAAGGACTATCAGAAATTAAATTAGCTGATGGGTCTAAAGTTGCTGTCAAAAAAGAATTTAGGTGCACTCTTCCAAAAGATGAAGTGAAGAGAGAAGCAGCCTATCAATGGCTTCGAAACGAAAAGTTAGGAGATATTATTAAAAACAATATCTTTGTAACTTTTGGTAAAGGAGAAGATGACAAGGCGAAACGTTTGTTGGACCTTGCTGCAGAGAATGGATATGAGCCGCAACAGAAATCTGATGTAGCTTGGATGACATTAACTGCTCTATTCAGAGAGCGTATCGAGGCCGGTCTTGATATGCCCTCTGATGTTTTTAATACTTGGATTAAAGACAAAACTAAAATAACCCGGAAATAATGGAGAAACAATAATGAGTAATGAAGTAATGAAAAAAGACACTGGATCTATTGCCTTGTTTGGTGATGATGCAGCAAAAGGTTTTGAGAATATGACGCAAGAAGATATGGCGTTACCATTTGTCAGAATCTTGGGACAATTATCACCGCAGGTAACTGATGGTGATGCAAAGTATATAGAAGGTGCCAAACCTGGTATGATCTATAATACTGTTACCAGCGAGTTATACGATGGTAAAAAAGGTATCAAGATAATTCCTTGCTACTACAAAAAAGATTATCCAGAATGGTCGGATAGAGGGGATGGACCAGGTGCTCCGGTCGCAGTTCACCTACCGAACAGTCCGGTAATCGCAACAGGTAAGAGAGATGGATCTAAAATTAGATTACCTAATGGTAACTATTTAGAAGAGACAGCTTCTTACTATGTAATGATTGAGACAAAGTCTGGTGGTTATACACCTGCTTTGATCACAATGAAATCAACTCAATTAAACGTTAGTAAAAAATGGAATTCTATGATGAAAACCATACAAATTGCTGATGGTAAAGGGGGATTTGCTATACCTCCTATGCACGGAGTTGTTTATAATCTAGCATCTACCTTACAAAAGAACGACAAAGGTTCTTGGTATGGCTGGGTTGTAACGCAGGACAGAATTTTAGGTCAAGCAGATAAGGCTTTGTACTTAAGTGCAAAAGACTTTTCTGGGAATGTATCTAAAGGGACCGTTCAAACAAAAGCTGATGTAGAAGAGAAGGTATCGGACTCAACTCCGTACTAAATAAAATAGGGGGATTGTGAGATCCCCCTTTACAAAGAAAGTAGAAGTGGTAATGACTAAATTCAAATCAATATTTCAAGGATTAGAAATCGCTTATGGACAATATCAACCCGGTGAGCGAGGAGAGAACGGCAAGCAAAAAGGAAAAGCTTTTATTGTACGTGGTTCCGTCACCGACGAACACTGGAACAATCATCTCAAAGGAGAAGGAGCAGCCCTTGGGATTATCCCTATCACAGAAAATAATGATTGTAGGTGGGGGTGCATTGATATTGACGAATATAACCTTGATCACATTGGCCTCATTAAAAGTATTAGGAATCATAAACTCCCATTAATAGTTTGCCGTAGTAAATCTGGCGGCGCACACGTATTTTTATTTACCAAAGAAAACATTCCTGCATCATTGATGCAATCAAAATTAAAAGAGATGTCTATCATACTTGGTTATGAAGGCTCTGAAATATTTCCAAAACAAACAGAGATACTTGTTGAACGTGGGGACACAGGTAACTTTTTAAATTTACCCTACTACAATGAAATGAAAGGACTACGTTATGCTATCAACGATAATGGCGCCGGTTGTA
>Ga0208134_1001985_pt1 | contig 11307 bp, 9 predicted proteins | sample VirMetDEL_Mar_31_FD_184515 | JGI IMG/M metagenome (GOLD analysis project Ga0208134, IMG submission 184515) | Aqueous microbial communities from the Delaware River and Bay under freshwater to marine salinity gradient to study organic matter... | ecosystem: Environmental > Aquatic > Marine >... | reverse complement strand
TGATTATGTTTTAACAAGTTCATTGACACGCAAAGTTGATAGGACTGGATTTATATTATTTCCATTTGTAAATCAAACAACGATTACGCAAATTGATGTTGATTCTGATGGTGGACAAATAAATGATTCTTTAACGGTTACAAGTACAAATCAAAGTACAGATTTGGTGCAATATGTTTGTGTTGATGTATCAAGTGCAACAACCGATGATTACATTACAATCACGACAACACCAGCATCAAGTAGTTGGGTTTATCAAATAGTTGATGAATGCAGATTTGAACCAATACAAGTGGTGTTTAAGAACAAGTACGGTGTGTTTGATACCGTAACAATGTTTAAGAAAAGAACGGACAAATTAAGCGTTACAAATGAAGAATTTAAAAACAATTACATATCCAATGGTTCTTATGATATAACAAATCATCAGATGCAAAAGATTAATATTGTTGGCAAGGAATCAGTAAGTTTAAATAGTGGTTACATTAATGAAGCTGAAAATGAATTGTATAAAGAAATGTTATTATCTGATATTGTTTTCTTTTATGAAAATGCATCATTTGTTCCAGTGAACGTTGCAAGTAAACAGATAAGTTTTAAAACAAGAGTTAATGACAAATTAACATTATACACGATTGATTTTGATTATGCATTTAACACAATTAATAATATTTAATGGCAGTTGATATTTACATAAACGGTGAGCGTTTAGACACGTTTGGAAAGGATGAAAACATTACGGTTACAACAGCAGTCCAGGATGTAAAAGATATTTCAAAAATACGAGGGGATTTTTCACAATCGTTTACAGTTCCAGCATCTAAACGCAACAACCGTTTATTTAAACATTACTACAATGCAGATATAAATAATGGTTTTGATGCAAGGGTTCGTCAAACTGCAACCATTGATGTTGATACATTAGATTTTAAACGTGGTAAAATTGAACTTGTTGATGTAGGTATAAAAGAAAATCAAATACAGTATTACAAAATTGTATTTTATGGAAACACCGTTAAAGTTAAAGATTTAATTGGTGAAGATAAAATGGTTGAATTAGATTGGTTGGATAATTTTAATCACGATTACACAAGTGCTAATGTTTTAACTGGTTTAACCAATGGTTTAGATTTTACCGTTGATGGAATTACTTATGCTGATGCTGTTATTTATCCTTTGATTAGTTATAGAAGGCAATATTTATATAATTCAGATAGTGGTGATACAACCAACACAGATAAACTTGTAAACATTCGTTTTCACAATGGGCAACAACAGCACGGTGTAGAATTTGGTGAATTAAGACCAGCAATAAAAGTTAGTTTAATAATCAAAGCAATCACGGAAAAGTACGGTTTAAATTTTACTGGTAATTTCTTTGAATCAACCAACTTTACGGAATTATATGTAAACGTAAACAACCGTAAAGATGATTTAAGCAATGGTTTGTTAGTTTATGAAAACGTAAGTGGAACACAAGCATCGATAAGTAATGTAAATGATCGTTATGTTTATCAAACAACAATAACACCCAAAGCTGGATTTGAAGATACACCATACAAAGTTAGATTGACTGTAAATGGTGTTGTAAGATTGGAAACGGAATTAGCAGCGTGGGGAACAAAAACATTTGTTGGATCACGTAAGTTTTTCACAAATGATTATGAGGCAAAAGCTGAAATGATTACACAAAGTGATTTTGATTTTGATGCAACAACACAACTAAACTACACATACAATTCAAGTGGCAATACATTGGTGTTTTCTAATTCTTACACAAACCAAAGTATTAATTTAGATACTATTATTAAAACACTTTTTAAAGATGTTACGGTTTATAATTTTCTTACATCAATACTAAAAATGTTTAACCTGGTTGTTGTTCCAGATGGTGATGATTTATTTGTTGATGATTTACAAAATTGGTACACAACTGGAAAGGTTTATGATATTAGTCAATATGTTGATACTACACAAAACAAAGTAAGTCGTGGTAAAATATTAAATCAGATTGATTTTAAATTTAAGGAAAGTAAACAAGTTCTTGCAGATTTTTATTATCAGCAAAACAATATTTACTACGGTAATTTAGAAGAAAAACTTTACACCGATGAAACGCAAACGGAATTGTTAAGTGGTGAAAAATTAGATGTTGAAACAATATTTGAACAACCAATATTTGAAAGGTTGATTGACTTGAATACAAACGCACAAACCACAATACAATATGGTTTAATAGCTGATGAAGAAATAAACAGTTATGTTAGTGAACCGTTTTTAATGTATGCACAAAACGTAAGTGTTTCATCAAATCCAATTGGTTATGGAAATGGCACATACCAAGAAATAAACACATCAGTATTTATGCCATCACACAGTATTGAAATAGATACTGAAAGTTTTAATATTAATTTTAACGCTGTATCAAACGAATACACAGCACAAGTTTTTGATGAAACGATTTACAACACTTATTGGAGTGATTACATTACGGATATATTTTCTATTAAAAGACGTGTTTACAATTATACAGCGATTTTGCCAAATTTTCTGTTAAGCGTTTTAAAAGCAAACGACAGATTGGTTATTAATGGGCAAAGGTTTTTAATCAATACTATAAAAAGTAATATTGTAAATCGTAAAGATACGTTGGAGTTAATCAACGATATTTACACAGCACCGTTGGCATCAGATACATTAAACAGTTCATTGTGGACACCAGACTTTGTAACATTGGGTGGTGGTGAAAATAACGGTGATTCAAATTACATTGGTTTACCAACTGCAACACTTTCATTAGTTGATACTGGTGATGGTACAAGTTGGATTACAATAACTGGAACGGTAACAAGTACAATTAACACAATCACATTTACGGTTGATGAAAATAATACTGGAAGTTCACGTTCTGCACAAATAAAAGCAACCGATGGAATTAATGATCCATTACTAACAATTATACAAAATGTTTAATTTAATAATACAATGCTTGGATGTTGATGATATGATTGGTGTATCACCAAACATCGATATTGCAAAAGGAGTAAATAAAGCACCAGGAACGTTTAAAGAAGCGTGGAAACAATATAAAAGGAATAAGGTATGGCACAAGAAATAGTTGTAAAACTGATTGTCGATGATGGGCAAGTTGAACAAGCAACAAAAGACATTCAAAAGTTAGGTGGTTCAATTGAAAAAGTTGAAACCACATCAAAAAAAGCTGGTGCAAATATTGGTGAATCATTAGATGGTGCAACAGAAGCAAGTGGTAATTTACAAGGTGGTATTGAGGGCGCAATAAATCAAGTTGTTGTTTTAGGTAAGGCAGCAAAAACAAGTGGTAAGGCAATGCGTTCTGCACTTATAGCAACTGGAATTGGTGCATTGGTTGTTGCAGTTGGTTTGTTGGTTGAGAATTGGGAAGCAATAGGAAAATCAATTGGTTTAATTACACCAACATTAGAAGAACAATTAGAAATTCTTAAAAAGACAGAAGCAACAACACAATTACGTGTTGATTTATTGGACAAAGAAATTGATTTAGCAACAAAACAAGGTAAGGCAACCGAACAATTACAACAACAAAGAATTAATCTTGTTAAAATAATACAACAACAGAAAAAAGAACAATTAGCATTATTAGAATCAGAAGCAGAAGAATTAAGAACTGCTGGTTTAACATTAACAACACGACAAAAAATTGTAAAAGCAATATTAAATGCTGGTAGGGCTGGACTTGGTGATGCTTATATTTTGGATCAACAAACAGAAGCAGCAGAACGTTACAAAGAAATTCAAGATTTAATTTTAAAATCTAAAATTGAACAAATTGATGTTGAAACTAAACTTTTTGATTTACAAAATCCAGATGGTTTAAGACCAGGAAGGGATGCAATAAGGACTGCAACAACTGGAATACAAACAGAAGGAATTGTTGATGTTGCTGAAACACCAGAAGTGATGTTGCAAAAAGCAATCAATGATGAACTTATTAATTTAGATGACGAACTAAACGAATACAGAACTTTACAAGCATTAAAACGTGCAGATGAAGAAGAACGCAGAGAACAAGCACTTGCACAAATGAAAATACAAACTGCTGGTAATGTATTAAACGCATTAGCCAGTATTGCAAAAGAAGGAAGTGCTGGTGCAAAAGCAATTGCAGTTGCACAAGCTGTTTTATCAACATATCAAGGTATTAATAAAGCATTAGCAGAAACAACAGATTTTACACCAACACAAACTTTAAGATTTATAAATGCAGCAGCAGTTGGGGTTGCTGGTTTTGCAAATGTTGCTAAAATATTAAGCACGGATTCAAGTGGTAAAAGCACACCAAGTTTTTCTGGTGGTGGTGGTGTTCGTGGTGGTGTTTCAGCACCATCATTTAATGTTGTTGGAACTGGTGGTGTAACACAAAGTCAATTTCAAGAATCATTACAAGCACAAGATACACCAGTTCGTGCATACGTTGTTAGTGGTGATGTAACAAGCAGTCAAGAGTTTGAACGTAATGTTGAAAATTCATCAAGTATTGGATAAAAAAAAAGGTGCATTATAAAAACACACCTTTTAAGCTATTAATCAACCATCCAATAAATGATTAATGCAAATATAAACTTTTTTTGCAATCTTTTTATACACTATTTACAAAATTACGTTATTATTATATGAAAGTTTACGAAGCAGTATATTCAGATGAATTATTACAAGGTGTTTATGGCATCAGTTTGGTTGAGAATCCAGCAATGGAAGATGAATGGATCGCATTGTCAGAACAACCAAAAGAAGTTCATTTTGCAGCAGTTGATGATAAAAAGAAATTATTGTTGGGTGCTGTTCTAATACCAAATAAAAAGATTTACCGAAATATTGATGGACACGAATTTTATATGACGTTCACAGAAGAAACTATTGGTAAATTAGCACACGATTTTATAAAGGATGGTTTTCAAAATTCATCAAGTGCAGAACACGAAGTTAAATTATCAGATGTATCATTTGTTGAAAGTTGGCAAGTGGAAGATTCTAAAGTTGATAAATCAGCGTTGTATGGTAAAGAGTATGAACCAGGAACGTGGGTAACAATGGCAAAGGTATCTGATGAACTTTACGAACAAGCAACAAACGGAACTTTTAAAGGTTTCAGTATTGATGCAATGTTAGGATTGGAAGAAATCAAATTAAATTCAAATATAAATATGACTAAGCAAGATTTGTTAGATGCTTTCAAAGCTGTATTTGCAGATGCAAAAGTGGTTGAGGAGGTTAAGGAAACTGATGTTGTTCTTGATGAACATTACGATGAAACCGAAGAAGAAAAGGTTGAAGAAGAAATGGAAGAAGAAGAAGTATCAGAAATTGATGCATTTAAAGATGCATTGACAGAAGTTATGGCAAAATTTAGTGCAGAATTTGATGGAAAGTTAGATACTTTAAAAGCTGAATTTAACAATCAACTTGAAACAAAAGAAGTTGAGGTTGAAACGAAAACAGCTGAAGTTGAAGAACTGAAAGTTGAATTGGAAAAGCAGCCAGAGGTTGAAGCAATAAAAGCTAAACCAGAAGCAGCACCAAAGGAAAAAGTACAATTAAATAAATTAAAAACAACAAAGAGTCGAGTGTTTCAGAGTTTATCTGAAAACATTTGGAACTAAACAAATTTCAAGAAATGGAAAAAAAGATTCAATTGGCTACAACTGAAACTGTATCTTCAAATTATGCTGGTGAAGCAGCAGAAAGATTCTTTTCAGCAGTATTAACAACACCAACAACCGTTGCCAACGGTGGAGTTGAAGTGGTGGATGGCATCCAGTTTAAATGGAACTTGCCAAGATTAAACCTATCTGGTATAATTGCAGATGCAACGTGTGATTTTACACCAGCTGGAACAATTACACGTAATGAGCGTGTTTTAGAAGTAGAAGCATTTGAAGTTAATTTGCAGTTATGTAAAGAAACTTACAGACCAACATTTGATAAAATGGGTGGTGATCGTTTTGGTGGATTAGCACCAACATTTGCAGACCATTTAATTGGTTTGGCTGCTGCTAATGTAGCACAATCACGTGAAAACACTATTTGGAAAGGAAATTACGGTGGTGCGCAATTAGGTGAGTTTGATGGCATTCAAACAATCTTTACAAACGAACCGTTACAACCAACTGGTTATGAAATTGCTGGAACAACTGTAACAGCTGCAAATGTAGTTGCACAATTACAATTGGTATTGGATGCTGCAAGTTCAGCGTTATATTCTTCGGATGGTTTTGCAATCAGAATTGGAACAAACATTATGAAGCATTACATTTCTGCACAAGCAGCTTTAGGTTACCTGGACAGATACAATGTTGGATCAACTGAATTAAACTTTCAAGGTGTTCCATTAATTCATTGTGCTGGTATGAGTGATGATGTTATGGTTGCAACTTACGCTAATAACCTTTATTACGGAATTGGTAGTGCTGCAAACGCACAACAAGTTCTTGCATTAGACCAAACACAGATTGATGGTTCGGACAATGTAAACGTTGTAATGAAGTGGGCTGATGGTGCGCAAGTAGCAAATCCAGAAGATGTAATTACTTACGGTATCACAAACGCTGGTAATTAAGAATAATAATTAACTTATTGAAAAAGGTGGTGCGTTACAAAATCACCACCTTTTTTATTTAAAAACATATAAAGAATGGCGTGTTTATTAACAAGTGGAAGAACCGAACCGTGCAAAGATGCAATTGGTGGTTTAAAGGCTATTTATTTTTATGATTTTTTAGAAGATGCGTTTACCGTTTCAAGTTCAGAAGCAACAGCTATAAATTCAAGTTTAACAACTGCATACAAGTATGATTTACTTGCAGATGGTAACAACTTGGAAGAAGTGGGAACATCAGACCAAAATACTGGTACTTACACGGTGTTACAAACTGCAACATTTTCTTTAAAAAAACAAGATAAAGATACAGCAAACGAAATAAATCTATTATCAAAGGCAAGACCAGGTGCAGTTGTTCAAGATAGATTGGGGAATTATAAAGTTATTGGGTTAAGTGATGGATTGGTAATTAGTGGAACAGCAGCCAGTGGTGGCGAAAAAGCAAGTTTCAATGGTTATAACTTAACAGCGATTGCAACAGAAGCTGAATTTGCACCAACATTAGATAGTGCAACGGAAACAGCATTTTTGGCAATAGTAAGTGCAACGCAAATAAATCCGTAATTTCATTGTTTTAATTAGGAAAAAAGGACACATATTAATTTATGTGTCTTTTTTTTTATACAAAAATCATACTTTTACGTTATTATAGTATGATAGTTTTAGAATCAAATTTCGTAACACAAAGAATTTATATTATCCCAAGATATTATGAGGAAACGATAAATAATGTAATTGAAATAACTAATGATGATAATAAAATAAAATCAACACCAGTTATTGCACTGCAATTAAGTCAAAATGGGTATAATATTTACAAATTTGATATTCCAAATTTAACAGAAGGTTTAGGATTTGATATTGTTGTTTATCGTTCTGCAAGTGATGATACAGTAATTTATCGTGGAAAGATGTTTGCAACAGCACAAGAAACGCAAAAATATAAGATTAATGAGCAATAATAAACACGGTGTTAGTTTAATACAGTTATCAAACTATGTTAAACCAGAAATAAAGGAATATCCAGGAAGAAAATGGGTGCTTTACGGTGAACAAAATTGGTTTTTTCAGTACATAATTGACAGATATAACGGATCACCAACGAATGAGGCAATCATAAACACTTATTGTGAACTTATTTACGGAAAAGGAATTGCAATTAATGGTGAAAACTTTGTTTATAATGGGTTAAATGAGATATTTAACAAGCGTGAACAAAAGAAATGTATTGCAGATTTCAAGATATTCGGACAATATGCAATGCAAATACTACGTGCAAAGGGTGGTGGCGTTGCAAAAATACTGCATATTCCAATAAACAAACTTGGAATGGAACGTGCTGATGAAAATGGTGATATAAACAACGTTTTTTATTGCGATGATTGGACAAATCCAAACAAGTTTAAACCAGAACCATATCCAATTTTTAAAGGTGATTTAACAGCACCAATAATGATTAAGATGGTGCAGCCTTATAGACCAGGAAAGGTATATTGGAGTGATCCAAATTATTTATCTGGTTTGCAGTATGCAGAAATGGAAGAAGAAATTTCCAACTATTGCATCAATCACATTAAAAGTGGTTTATCATTTGGTTACATAATCAACTTTAACAACGGTGGTGCATTATCACCAGAACAAAAGGATGAAATTGAACGAATGATACGTGAAAAGCTAACTGGTAGTTCAAACGCTGGTAAGTTTATTTTATCATTTAATGATGGCAAGGAAGCAGAAGTAACAGTTGTTCCATTAGAAGTAAACGATGCACATAACCAATGGGAGTTTTTAACAAAGGAATCAAGACAGCAATTAATTACAGCACACGGTGTGTTTCCAAATCTGTTTGGAATAAATGATGGTGGTGGTTTTGCAAATAACGCTGATGAATTAAACGTGCAAAGTAAATTGTTACAAGATTTACAAATATCACCGATGCAATCAATGTTTATTGATGAACTTGCTGGTGTTTTAGAATTGACAAATTTAGAAACCGATTTAGTGTTTATACCATTGCGTGAAACGTATTCAGTTGAAGAAACGGTTGTTGAAGAAACGGTAACGGACAACACAATTGATGAAGAAGAAGTTGTTGAAGATAATGTTGAATTAACACTATTATCAGATGATGTAACGTATCATATTGATAAATTTTTAGAACAAGGTGAAGATATTGATTTAGAAAATTGGGATATTATTGATGATAGGCGTTGTGATGAAATGACTTTAAATGAAAAGCAATTAAATACAGTTTTTCAATTTGCAAGAGTTCCAAGAAGTGATAAAAACATTGATAATTCACGTTCTAAACAAGACACATCATTGTTTAAAATACGTTATCAATATGCTGGAAATCCAAAAGGGGAAAGAGATTTTTGCAATAAGGTAATTAATAGTGGTAAAATATTCAAAGCTGAGGTTTTAAATAAAGACCAATACATTACCAAAAAGATGGGTGCTGGTGGTTCAAACACTTACAATCCATTTTTGTATAAAGGTGGTGTAAATTGCAAACATTGGTGGCAACGTGTTATTTTCTTAAAAAAGAACAATGAGCAAATAAGTGTTAATCAAGCACAAAAAATGATATTGGAATTAGAACCAGGTGCAGAACGTGATGCAGCACGATATGAAGCGAATGATCCAAAGGTTGCACAATCAGCATCAGCAAGTAATAATTATTGGAAATTAAACTAAAATGGCAACATATTTAATAACATCACAAGAAGTAAAAAGCAACACATCAATGGGTGGTAATGTTGATTCTGATAACATTATGCATTTAATTTTTGATGCTCAAATTATGGTATTGGAAAACATACTTGGAACAGCGTTGTATAATAAAATAGTTGCAGATTTTACAAGTTCAAGTTTAGCTGGTGATTATTTAGAAATGTTTACCGATTACATTAAACCAGTATTATGGCATTCAACTTACGCTGCATATTTACGTGAAGCAAATGTACTTGCAAAGAACGGTGGGGTTTTTACAAACACACCAGAAGAAGCAACTGCAACACCGTTGGAAAATATCCAATATGTAGCAAAGAACGCACAAAGCAAAGCAGATGTTTACATTGAACGTTTAACACGTTATTTATGTGATAAGAATGTTCCAGAATACGATAATGCACAAGCAAATAATTATGACATTGATCCAAAAGATGACATTACAACAGTAAGTGGTTGGTATCTTGGGCGTGGATATGGTAAATCACGTAAAACTGGTGCTGGTACAGCTTATGACGAATTATAAAAGAAAAAAACCTTTTAACGAGGTTAAGAATAAAGATTTAGAGATATTAAAAACACATTTAAAAAAAGTAAATGAGCTGCACGTTGATAAACGGAAGAACTAATCCTTGTAATACCATAAGTGGTATCAAGCGTGTGTATTTATTTAAGTACGTGCAATATCTTGATACACAAATTGTATGCATTCCTGGTAGTGAATTAATTTCATTTCCACAAACAAACATTTATGGTTATGAATGTGTCAATGCAACTTTTGATGAAACGATTACAAATGATGATAATGGTGTTTCTGTTAATCAATCATTATCGTTTACATTAAAAAAACAAGATGCAGCAAGTACAGAATTATTAAGTTCATTATTGGATTTTGATGTAAGATTTATTGTTGAATTAAATGATGGTAGATATAAAATTGGTGGGTTGTATAATGGTGCAACGGTTGATAATTTAACAACTGTTTCTGGTGGTGCAAAACAAGAATTAAACGGTTACAATATAACGATTAGTGCGAATGAAGAACACACAGCACCGTTTGTTGATGATTTGAATGATTTTTTATTAACACCTAAAACATACAATACCTATATTGGTGGTGTAGGAACAAGTGAGATAACATCTGCATCAGACTTGGCATCTATGATGAATATAGGAATTAATAGTATACAAAATTTCACTATAAATGCTAATAATGATGTGGCTTGTTTGATAACATCTGAATACGATTTTATTGATAAATTTACAGCTTTTACATCAGAATGCACTTATTTCTTTGACACAGAAGGTTATTTGGAAAATATGGTATCACAACAATTTTATAATATGCCTAACGGTATTTCTGCATTTCTATCGCCAACATTAGAAAGATTAAATTTCCAAGATTTTGATGCTAATTTTGGCGTATCTCCAAGCAATTATATTGAATATTGTGTATCTCCAAACGCTATATTTGACATTCCTACCTTAGATAGAAATGTTTTTAGGAGCAACTCTACAAACCTAAATATATACTTAAACAGTTTTAATGAAACATCAAACGGAGGGAATCCAGCTGTTGATTTAACTGCAAGAAGCTACGCATCTATAAACTATCAAACAAACACAAACATACCAAGTAAGGTTGCATCTATAACGGTTGATTCAAGCACAGCTACAACAATAGACATTTCTTGGACTGCTCCATCAAGTTCAAACAGTATAGATGGTTATTTTGTATTCCAAGACAATTCCTATGTTGGATTTACATCAACAGAATCATATACATTAACAAGTTCAGTTTCGGTGTACGTAAATATAATAACACTTGACAATCAAGGAAACACAAGTGGCATAAGTAATGCAATAAATATAACAACAAATTAAATAATTTAAAAAAAAAAGAAATGGGAACATTTATA
>Ga0208134_1001984_pt1 | contig 11313 bp, 10 predicted proteins | sample VirMetDEL_Mar_31_FD_184515 | JGI IMG/M metagenome (GOLD analysis project Ga0208134, IMG submission 184515) | Aqueous microbial communities from the Delaware River and Bay under freshwater to marine salinity gradient to study organic matter... | ecosystem: Environmental > Aquatic > Marine >... | reverse complement strand
CTCTTGCTGGGTATTTAACAAGCGCTGAAGGTGGGGCCGCTACAACAGCGAATGCCCTGACAACAGCTCGAACAATCTCTCTTGGTGGAGATGTCACGGGGTCAGTGGCTTTCGATGGCTCTGCCAATGTCACAATCACCGCCGCTATTGCAGATGATAGCCACGCACATGTCATTGGCAATATTGACGGATTGCAAACTGCCCTCGACGGTAAAGCCACAGCTGCACAAGGAGCTACGGCGGATACAGCAGTACAGCCAGCAGCCATTGCAAACGCTACAAATTGGGACACTGCTTTTGGGTGGGGAAACCACGCACTACAAGGGTATCTGACTACTGTTTCGTGGGCAGCACTGACAGGCAAACCTACGACATTTACTCCTTCGGTACATACGCACACCAAAATAGATATTACAGACTTTAGCGATGGTGATTACGCCACAGCCGCTCAAGGAACAAAAGCTGACACTGCACATAGCTGGGGAGACCATGCTCTTGCTGGATATGTGACAAGCGTAAATGGTGGCGCTGCTGCTACAGCAGATGCACTTACGACACCAAGAACAATCTCCCTGGGTGGAGATGTCACTGGTTCAGTAGCTTTCGATGGTTCCGCCAATGTCACAATTACTGCAGTTATCACAGATGACAGTCACGCACATGTCATTGGTAATGTTGATGGGTTGCAAGCGGCTCTGGACGGTAAAGCAACCACAGCTCAGGGCGACAAAGCTGACGCGGCTCTGCCAAAGACCGGCGGCACGATGTCCGGTGATCTATATGTTACAGGATATGGAAAACATATTGTCGGAGGTTTCGGAGCAAATACTACTGGAGGAACGCTTGACTGGGATCATGTAACTAATGCGCGTTCCGGCAATGGGCATACTCTGTTGCTAGGCACCGCAGCAAATGGTCCCGGAGGGGCCTCTTACTATCACCCCTTCACGTTTGAGTATAGCAACAAAGACGGGTCTGGAAACATGACCCAATTTGCCATTCCCTACACGGGTGGCAAGATGTATTTCCGCACCCGCTTCAGCGGGTCTTGGTCTGCTTGGTATACTCAATGGTCTTCTGCCAACTTTGCGGACAACAGCGCCAACTGGAACACTGCTTACGGTTGGGGCAACCACGCCACGCAGGGTTATCTGACAACGGTGTCCTGGGCCGCCCTGACCGGCAAGCCCACTACCTTTGCGCCATCCGCGCATACGCACCCGATCTCTGAGGTTACAAGCCTTCAAGCGACTTTGGATGCTAAACTACCTTTGACAGGTGGAACAATTACGGGTGATCTACATGTATCCCCCACAATCTCGAATGCATCTCCGCTCCATGTTAAAAGACCTGCTGGCACTCAGGTGTCGATTGGGTTTGATACTCAGACGTACAGTAAATATTTGGGTCTAGGCAGTGATGGAAACCTTTACTGGTCTGGAGATGAAAATATTACGACCAATGGAAGTAAAGTCTTCCACGAAAACTACCACCCAAACGCTGACACACTAACCACAGCCCGCACCATCGCCCTTGGCGGCGACGTCACCGGATCAGCCTCCTTCAACGGGTCTTCTAACGTCACGATCACGGCCACAATAGCTGATGACAGCCACAACCATGTGATCTCCAACGTCGATGGCCTCCAAACTGCTTTGGATGGTAAGGCAGCGTCCTCACATACGCATTCCACATCTCAGGTCACAGGTTTGGATGCGGCACTAGCTCTGAAGGCCCCTCTGGCCTCTCCAGCGCTCACGGGAACGCCTACAGCGCCGACAGCAGTGTCTTCCACAAACACCACGCAGATTGCCTCCACAGCGTTTGTGAAAGCGGTTGTGGCTGATCTGGTGGCTGGCGCACCTGGAACCATTGATACGTTGAATGAGTTGGCGGCTGCTTTGGGCGATGATCCAAACTTTGCGACGACAACCGCAACAAGCCTGTCCGAGAAGCTGGTCAAGACAGCCAACCTGTCCGATCTGGCAAACGCAGCCACAGCCCGTACTAATCTTGGTCTAGGCACTGCCGCGACCACTGCCTCCACGGCCTACGCTACAGCGGCTCAAGGCACTCTTGCCACCACAGCACATGGCTGGGGCAACCACGCCGTACAAGGTTATCTGACCACAGTCTCCTGGACTGCTCTTACGGGTAAACCGACCACATTCACACCTTCTGCGCATACCCATGCGATCTCTGAGGTGACGGGTCTCCAAACTGCTCTGGATGGCAAAGCAGCGTCCTCTCATACCCATACTACAGCACAAGTCACAGGGTTGGACACCGCCCTTGCTGGTAAGGCAACCACAGCGCAGGGTACTCTAGCTGACACTGCCGTTCAGCCGGGGGACAATATCTCCACGCTGACTAACAACAGCGGGTACATTACAAGCGCAGATGGTGGTGCAGCGGCCACAGCAGTCGCCCTGGCCACAGCCCGCACCATCTCGCTAGGAGGCGATGTTACAGGCTCCGCTTCATTCAACGGGTCGGCCAATGTCACGATTACCGCAACCATTGCCGATGATAGCCACAACCATGTGATTTCAAACGTAGATGGTCTCCAAACTGCTCTGGACGGCAAAGCTTCTCTGACTGGCGCTGTATTTAGCGGGGATGTCACGGCTCGTGATTTCATGGCCACGGCAGTAGATGACAGAGTTAAGTACGGTCTCTGGGGCAACAATTCTGTCTACGGAATGGGCATGGGTGCCACCTATACCTACGGCCACCTCAATGATTATGCCATGACATTCCAGATGGACCCCACGGCAAATCGTGGTTGGTGGTGGGGGATCAGCTCAAACACCAACGCTCAAGGTTCCATGTCTCTCACCAACGACGGCAAACTGCACGTCGATGACAGCATCACAGTTGGCTCAACCACCAACACGGTGCTTACATTAGCCGATCTTAATGTAAGCAAAGACACGGCTTCCACGTCGACTATCACCCAAACTCAAATCGCATCATGGACTGCTGCATCATACGACACAGGTAAAATGCTTATTCAGGTCAAAGATAACGTATCAGGGGCGGTCCAGGTTTCGGAACTTTTGGTGGCACATGACGGCACAACAGCTTCAGCTACTGAATATGGTGTGATCTTTACGGGTGCAGCTGCATTGTCGAGCTTCGACGTGGATGTCAGTGGCGGCAATGTGAGAGTTTTGGCTACGGCCGCATCAACCAACTCCACAAGCTACACCGTAAGCAAGCAGCTGTTGGGTTAATCATGGGTAGGTTTTACAACAGAAAACACCTGGGATTGATGACCAACGGCTGTGCGCAGTCGGGGACCAACGAGGGGTTTACGACTTTCGCGTATCGCGCCGGCGACAGCATGAGCGGCAGCGGTTGCTTTCACATGGACAATGTTCTTGCCAGAGGGGCCACGGCGCTTAGCGACGATTTTATCCCTGTAGATCCAGTCAACAAGACTTATCAGTTCGGTCTGTCTGTAAAGACCCTTACCCCGAACTATCTCGGAAATAATGGCTCAGGTCATTTGGGTTTTGGATGTTTCGATAAGGATAAGGTCTTTATCCAATCTTACCAATCTTGGAGTACGGAAAACACCACGCTAACAAGAGCATGTTCAGCTGGTGATACCAGTGTCTATATCGGAAGAGGAGACTGGTATGTTGGCACAACAAGCCATGCCAGAACCATTAACTTTTACCCAGCAGCGCATCCAGATTGGAACACCGTAGGTGGGTACACTAGGTACAGCATACTGTATGGGTACATTGAAAATGGTGTCGTCGATGTAGGCGGTGGCGAGTTCAGAGTTGATCTTACGAATCCTTTACCGTCTGGTTACGATTTCCCTATTGGTACTGATGTGGGCAGAGCAACTGCGGGTGGCTCTTATAACTATGCACTGGGCGCTCCTGTGTACCCTACTGAATGGACCACCTACATCACGGGAGCGATGACGGGTTATCTCTATAATGCTTTATCCTCCGGTGCTGAATTTAGACCTGAAACGAAATACATTAAATTTCTGAACCTCAGAAATTATAACTACAGAACGCAAACCGCCGGCGACGCTGCCACATATCTTCTGGACAATATCATTCTCGTAGAGTGTCCAAACGGCACAGCATATCCGACATCACTGTTCGCCCGATCCAATACTGGGGGCATGTAACATGAGTGTCGTATCTGGAGCTAACACATCTTCGAAGAATTTGGTCTTTTCATTCGATGGCCACAACCCAAAACAAAATAGGCACCCCAGCAATCAGATAGCAAAGTGGCCGTGGACATTAGGCACCGGTAGCATAACGGGCTGGGGAATGAACGGCCCTTCCGCCGAGAACGAAAGAGTTGTGGATTACAACCCGTTCAACAAAAGAGACATAATATGGCAATCCGCAAATAACGACGCGGTTTCGGATGCAGATGGTGGATGGAATGGCGTCCGTGTTCCGATTGATAACACAAAACTGTATCGTTTTTCAACTTGGGTACGCAAGAAAGAAGTACTCGGTAACGGGAGAACATATCTAGGTCTGTACGGTTACAATGCCAGCAACGTCAATACGACAATGAATAATAAAACGAGTAGCGGCACCACCAACCCCTATTTTCTATCTCATATCATCAGTGATTACGGTGCGAGTCTAGACGAGTGGGTTTTGCTCACAGGACACGTCTGGCCAGTTGGTACGGCTCAGGACGGAGTGATGCACGTTAACAGTGGTATATGGCGTCTTGACGGGACTAAGCTGACAAGTAGTGCCGATTACATCTGGGGCGCAACCCATACACAAGCACTGCACCGCTCGTATCAATACTATTCAACCAATGTTGTCGAAACTCACCAGTGGTGGGGCCCGAGAATGGATCTGGTAGACGGCAAAGAACCATCTCTTCAGGATCTGTTGAATGGTACGGACAACACCTGGAACATGGCTGGTACTGATCCTGAGATGATCGGCGCATACTGGGATGAGGCATCTAAGAGCGTGGTCTTCAACGGCACGGATGCGTACATGCAATATGACGCCACTGGGGTCGATTTCTCAGAAGAGCAAACCATTCTGATGGTTCTAAAACCCACTTCATTTGCGACCAGACAGAATCCGTACAATCAGGCTTACGGTGGGTATGGAACCATCACCCAGGAACCAAGTGGATCGTTCAATTACTATTATGGGACCAATGGTGGAAATGCCCAATCTTATTATTCTATAGGCTCTGTCGCCGTCCCGTTAAACGAGCCTATCATGTTAACGCTTACGCGAGATACAGCCAATATCCGATGGTATCAGAACGGCGTCCAAACTAATACCACCGTGAATCAGATCGCTGGTGGAGTGACGGTTTCTACTGTCAACAATATTCTCATAGGTGACGGGTATACAAATAACTGGGCAGGAAGCATGTATCACGTTTCTTTGTACAATAGAGCCTTGACTGACGAGGAAGTTCTTAAAGCCTACAATTCGCTAAAGACTAGGTTCGACATATAGTGTATAATTGCCTAAAGCCGATATGGGGAGAGTGAACCATGGCGAATGACAAGAAATTTATAGTCAAGAATGGACTGACTGCAAAGGAAATAGACTTTGTAGACAGTATCAGTTCACCTACTCAAACCATTACAGCCACAATGCTGCCAAATGGCACTCTGTCATTCGACGGTACTGCTGGACAGTTGTTTTCTATTACAGATGATCTGACAGGCACGCTCTTTGCGGTGAATGACGTATCAGGCATTCCAAGTATTGAAGTTGACGCTGATGGAACCATCCGACTGGCTGAATTTGCCGGCAATACACTTATCGGTACTGCGACCGATAACGGACTAGATAAGCTGCAAGTAAATGGCACGATCAGTGCCAGTGGTTTTGAAGGTAACGCAACAACGGCAACAACGCTTGCAACTGCCCGCACTATCTCTCTTGGTGGAGATGTTACCGGCTCTGCATCGTTCAATGGGTCAGCTAACGTAACCATCACCGCGACCATCGCTGACGATAGCCACAATCATGTGATCTCGAATGTTGACGGTCTTCAGACAGCGCTAGACGGGAAGCTGGCGACAACTGCGAATGCTGTATCAGCCACTAAATTGCTAACCTCCAGAAGCATCTCCCTCGGCGGTGACGTTTCTGGATCAGCTTCTTTCGATGGTTCTGCGAATGTTACCATCACCGCGACCATTGCTGACGATAGTCATAACCATGTCATCTCAAATGTTGATGGGCTTCAGACAGCACTCGACGGTAAGGCCGCATCCTCCCACACCCACACTACAGCGCAGGTCACAGGCCTGGACACTGCTCTTGCTGGCAAGGCTTCTCTGACTGGCGCTGTATTTAGCGGAATCGTAACTGCCCCGAATTATATCACTAATGCAATAAACGATAGGGTAAAATATGGTGTCTGGAGTGACGCCGTCACATTCGGGATAGGTATGGGCGCTAGTTACACCTACGGCCACCTCAATAACTACGCCACGACATTCCAGATGGACCCCACGGCAAATCGTGGTTGGTGGTGGGGGACCAACAGTCATACCAATGCTCAGGGGGCGATGTCGCTCACTAATGACGGCAAACTCCACGTCGATGATAGCATCACAGTTGGCTCAACAACCAACAATGTCTTCACTCTTGCAGACGTAGTCTCTCAAGCCGAAGCCGAAGCTGGCACTGACAACACCAGCCCAATGACCCCGCTCAGAACAGCTCAAGCTATTGCAGCTCTGGGTGGCGGTGGATCTTCGTGGAAGTTGAAGTCTTCTGCGTACACAGCCATTGCCGGAGACCGTGTTGCAGCCAATGTGTCTGGCTCAGCATGGACGCTCACGCTTCCCGCCAGTCCTACAGCAGGCGCTAGTATCGATCTGGCTGTGATCGACGGAGACGCCTCTGTCAACAATCTCACCATCGCTGGCAACGGCAAGAATATTCATGGAGACACCACGCTCGTCGTGGACCTGCCTCTGTCCCCAGTGGACGTCTCCCTCATCTACAACAACACTGAATGGAGGATCGCATAATGGCATCTCTCACCAACCTTCTGAACCAAGCAGCCAATGCTGGCGTGAAGAAAGAGTTTTTCAACGGGACACTGACAGCCGCCAATTTGGTGAACGGTGATGAGTACAATGTGATTGTCAACGACGCCAACACCACTCGCATCATAGAAGATGTTCAAGTGGATCCTGATGTGAATGTCGCAGAAACGGCGGATCTTCTGAACGAAGGTTTCAAGGTTGGCGAAAACACAAACGCTTCTGGTTCAGACCTTTTGGCCCCCAGCTCGACGCTGAAATTCAAACTAAATGCCACTCCCGCAGGTGGCACTATTACTCATTTGACCCCCGGCGAAGGGCACACTCGAATCCCTAGTACAACATCCATATTTGAAAGCTATATTAGCGATACTATAAAAATAGAGGGCAACAATTACCCCCTTGTGGAAAACGACACCGATGAAAACGTAAGAACGTACTTTGATGGCGGTCACACAACAAGTTCTGTTATTGAAAATACTTTAACAGTTCCGACTATGTCTCAACCTGACTGGGCCTTCACCCGCTCGGATAGAGGCTATTATCTGGAACACAATGGTAACAATGCCAGCGCTTTATGGAAATCTACAAGAACGGGCAACTCTTTCAGCGCATGGAGTCGTGTTTTTACGAACGCCAACTATCTATCCATTGCCTTAGATAGCGAAAACCAGATTGCCTACGCTAGGTTGTCTAACACTTTATACAAATATGACATGAAAACAGATACTCTTACCTCGCCATACACAAACATAGCATGGCCAGGAGGAAGCACTTATGCCGCTGGTGGTTTCTGCAATGGCTATTATTTTCACGTTCCTTCCAATTCCTATACTGTTGGTCTCTACTATATCAATGTCTCAACAGGAGAAATGGGGTTTCTGTCTTTTTCTGTTAGTGTATCCAGTTACTGTCGGATTGCCGTTACTTACAATCCAGAGGAAGACACTTATTACTTCTGTATTGGTTACAATGCCGATACTTACGTGTTCACGCATACGGGGCCAATTGTTGATAGTGCGTCTCCTACTTCTTCTTCCATGACGCTTCCTGACGGCAGAAAAAGTTTTACCCTAGTTTATGGCACAAATACAGGACACTTGTATTGGACAGCTCCTGACGGCACTACGCGAATCGGGACTGTGGCGAATAATAATGTGACACTTCTACCTGACCACACTCCTGGCTCAACTACAACTAGTGGCAATAGCGGCCCGACGCCAAAAGCTGGAGTGTTTAGTGCATCAGTCACAGTTCCTGTTTCAGCTCTAGATACTAGAATCAAGTGCAAGATCAGCGGAACTGAATATAAAGGAGCTTCTTAATGCTTATCTCCACATCAACAAACGGCCCTTCTGTTATCAGAAAACAAATCGTTATCTATTCTACCACAGATGGAGAGATTTTATATACCGTACCTATCGGGCGAAAGTTTATAGGGACGATTGTGGGCCCTTCAAGCGGTGCTTCGAGTGTCCAAATCAATGGAGTTACAATGTCTTTTGGCGGGGGTGCTTTCACGTGGACTCCTATTGAATTACTTGAAGGCACTGTTGTGAACAAGCTGTACACCGCTGCCATATATATATTCGGCATCGAAGAAAACGCATAATTAAAGGATATCCCGTGGAAATCACTGTAAAAGAAAACCTCTCAGGCGCTACCATTGTACGCGAAGATGGTAAGTTCTTTGTGCTTGGTCCCCAAAACCCAGAGACACAAACGGCATGGAAAAGCGAAGCCGACATCCAAGAGTATGCTGCGAAAGCATCCTCTAACCCTTATGTCTGGCAAACTCCGTCAGAACCAGAACCCGTTAACACCGTCATCTCCCCCACGGCGTTCAAGCGCAGGTTCTTTCCAGAGGAGCGCGTGGCCATTGCGACTGTTCGGGCCAAGCGCACCAGCTCAGATCCAGAAGAGGTCCAAGCCGCTCTCCTTCTGGACGTTTTCTTTGAAGACCTTGATGACATTCGCTTGACCGAAATGGACCTGACCGATCCGACCGTGGAGACCGGTCTCGGCTTTCTGGTCCACTTAGGGATCATCACGCAAGAAAGAGCCGACACCCTCGGAGCCCCGTAAGGAGAAGAAAGTGAAAGATCAGCCTCGTAACCCCAACGAAGTCCATTTCATCTTCTATAAGGCAAAGGGAAGCTTCACTGATAAAGTCATCAGACTTGCTTCGGGTAGGTGGCGCAAGGGCAAGTTCGTCTTCGCCACCTACAGTCATGTCGAATATGTGATCAACAAGGTGTCCGATGACACCTATGTTTGCATCAGCGCCTCAAAAAGAGACGGGAACAAGATCAGATCAAAGCGCATTCACATCAAAGAGGGGCATTGGGATCACGTAGTGTTGACCGGCGACTATCAGAAAGCCACGCTTTACGCCTTGAGCCAGGCAGGCAGATCCTACAGCACTCTGGGCGCTGTCTTGTCCATCACGCCTTGGAAGAAGCTGTTCTGGAAAGAGCTGTTCTGTTCCCATTTTATTGGAAACATTGCCAATAAGGCCGGTCTATACGTGCCCGATCCTCATACCCTTACGCCGGATGAGCTTGAAAGATCCATCCAGGCAAACAACAAAGGCGTAATTCTGAAAAAAGACGCTGCCTGATTCAACTTATGGTTACGGTTGTTAAAACAGCCTTTCTCCTGTATAATAAATCAGCACTGACTTACAGGATTCCATCATGTCGTACAAACCAGACAGCGCAGTGACGTATATCGTCATCCACTACAGCGCCACGCCAATCGAGCGTAACTTTACTGCTGCCGACATCGACAGAATGCACCGTGATCGTGGGTTCAAGGAGATCGGCTATCACTATTTCATTCGTAAAGATGGAACGGTAGAAACTGGCCGTGATCTGTCTCAGTCTGGTCGCTTCGAAGTTGGCGCTCACTCAAAAGGCGAGAACAGTTCCAGCATTGGCGTCTGCTACGAAGGTGGCGTGAGAGCAAATGCACCAACCATCGGTTTCGACAGCCGCACCAAGCAGCAGCATGTCGCAATGGAGGCTCTCGTCATCTCTTTGATGGAGCGGTTTCCTCGCGCCATCGTTAAAGGCCACAGAGACATGCCTGGTGCAGCCACGCAATGTCCTGGCTTTGATGCTGAAGAGTGGTGGGATCAACGCTCAACCAAACGCGCTTCGTTCGCTTTCATCCCTGAAGCGGCCGAAAACGTAATCATGGATGCAGATAAGCCCATGACAGCCTCCACAACCAACTGGGCTGTTGTAACGGGGCTAGGAGCAAGCGTCTGGCAAGCATGGCAGTCAGCTGACGTAATGGTTCAAGTTGCGTCTCTAGGGGTCATTGCAGTGCTTCTCTACGTCTTTGCGGAACGTCTGCGCAAAGCAAAGATCGGTAAGATGGCAAAAGAGGCTTTGGGGCTGTGATCGGCCTAATCCCTGTTCGTGTCTGGATCATTGGCGGTCTTGTTGCTGCCTTGATCTCAGCAGGCGGGGCTTGGACGATCTGGAACAGATCGGATGCTGTCAACAAAGCCAAAGAAGCCGAAAAAATACAGCAACTGAAAGCTCGCATCGCAGCTAAGGAGAAATCCAATGAACGTCAAAGCCAGATTAAGGCTCTCAGTGACTGCGAGCTTGAGCGCGATGCTCTTGTCAGGCTGTCTCGGGATGCCAGCATCGCAGGGGCCGTCTTTCAAAGATGTATCGAGAGAGCCGCCAAAGACAGATCCGAAAACGATCTCTTATCTGGCCCTCAATGAACGCGAATTTCTAGAATGGATCGTTTACCAAGCGGCCGCTTGTGACGAATACGGATGTATATAATGGCAGATGAAAGCAACGTAGAGTTCACCCACAAAGAGCGTGAAATGCTGCGTGAAATCCATGAGGCATTGTTTAAGCCCATTTTGCCCAGCAACAAACCGTTCATTGAACGTATGTCCAGCGTTGTTCAAACCTATGAGCGAGGATCGTTTGTAGCCAGAGCCGTGCTGTGGCTGGTCCCCACACTCATCGCTTTCGTTGCGGTATGGGATCTGGTGATTGCTAAGCTGAAGGCGATTTTGATATGAAAAGCTTCAAAAAAAGAGACAAATTTGGTATCTTGTGGGCTGCTCTTGTAGCCATGTATCTTGTTCTTGAGACCTTTGCGGGCAAAGTAGAAGGACACCTCTTCCCAGTGACGCGAGATACGATCCTAATCTCATCCACAGAAAGCCCTCCACCTCCTTTCAGAAACATCTGGATAGCTGAGTCGTACAAGATCAGAGGAAAGTGTGACTACAAAGGCATTGAATG
>Ga0208134_1001979_pt1 | contig 11343 bp, 9 predicted proteins | sample VirMetDEL_Mar_31_FD_184515 | JGI IMG/M metagenome (GOLD analysis project Ga0208134, IMG submission 184515) | Aqueous microbial communities from the Delaware River and Bay under freshwater to marine salinity gradient to study organic matter... | ecosystem: Environmental > Aquatic > Marine >... | reverse complement strand
CAGAATATCTTTTTAATAATCCTTGTTCTTCTCTAGGTTTATATTCTTTAGGAAATCTATTTTGTACTTTATTAATTATTTTTTGTGATAGCTCATGTATAGGACCACCAGGTATTCTATAAGATTGGTCAAGAGTTTTGATATCATCAACTTCTTCTTTAAGTGCTATAAAGTGATCTACATCTGCACCAGCCCATTTAAATATAGCCTGGTCGTCATCACCTGCAATGTAAGTTTTGTTTGCTTTGGCCCAAATCTTTCTTACCATTTCCCACTGTAACAAAGATAAATCTTGTGCCTCATCTATAAATAATACTTCAAATTTATTTAAAGTATCTTTTAATAAAAAGTCTTCAATTAAATCATTAAAATCTTTTAAATTTTTTTCTTTTTTAAATCTTTGCAATTCTTCTGCTAATAAAAATAATGTGCTACGTTCTATATCTAGTATATTTTTTCTAGAATCATAATACTCTAATAGATCCATTCGTTTTACAGCTGCAGTATTTATAATTGTAAGATATTCATTATCAGAATTAAAGGTACCATCTTCTGCTGAGTACTTTGCGGTCTTAATGGGTATGCCACATTTTTGCCCAAATTCTTTATAATCTTCTGTCTTCATCATTTTTTCTTTAGTCATACCTAATTGATTAAATGCGTATGAATGTAAAGTTCTAAAGAAAGGTAAATCGTTCTCTTTATCTAGTCCAAACTTGTCTGCAGCACGATCAGCGGCTTCTGTTGCGGCTTTTTTAGTAAACGAAAAATACCCAATTTGTCTAGGTCTAATCCCATCTTTTAGAAATTCGTCGACTAAGTTTAATAATGTTGTTGTCTTTCCCGTTCCTGGAGGTCCTAGTATTATTGTTTTCATGTTTTTATTATTATACTCCTATTTTTTCCTGGTAATTTTTCTATCCATCCTCTTTCTTCTAACTGTTTAATTTTTACAAAAATTAAACCCTTACTGGATACTCCCGTACCTACTTTCATCTCCTCGTAAGAAGGTGCCATATTATTTTCATCAATATATTTTTTAATAAAATTAAAAAGTTCTAATTGTTTTTTAGTTAAGTTAAATTTTTTCATTAAAAATCTTCTTGTTGGTATGGAACTTTAGAAATTGTTGCTTCTATTTTTTTCATAGTTTTAATTTTAATAACTCTAGGTTGTTGAGACTTAATTCTTAATCTTGTTTCTTCAACAAATATGTCATCTAATCTTTTAATTAAGTTACCTGTTTTAATCTTATCCATGTCCCAATTATTTTTTTTCAAAAAAGCATAAAAATCTTCCATTCTAAAATAAGTAAATCCACCTTCTGTAAAAGGCAATTTATTAAATATATCATCTAAAGTTCTTGCTGATTGTCTATTAGTTGTCCAATCTTGCAATAATCCTATAATTTCGTTAATAGGATCTAAAGATTCTAAAGGTTCTACTTCTTGTAAATTACCCATCATAGGTTTTAAAAAATGTTGTTTCCAATCTCTAGGTTTAGGTACAGGTACAATTTTATTAGCTTGATCTAAACATGCTAAAGCAAACATACCAGGATTGTAAAGCTGTTCTGATTTTAGTTCGATTCTTTTTTTATCAACATCTAAAAACCATTGTGGTGGATTAGATGTATACTTAGTTAAACTTCCTAAGACAGGCATCTCTTCTTCACCAAAACCTACACCAAATCTTTTAGTTCTGCACAAGCCTGATTGACATACAGAATTAATTGGTGCATCTTTACATCTGTATTTGTCATAACCTTTTCTGTTAACTGATTTAATTAATTGTTGTACCTCATTATTACTTAAAGCTGGTTCCATATATTTAGAATTAGCTTTTACAATCTCATCTTCCCAAGTATCTGGTTTAGATTGTTTATAATAAACTGCTATGTTAAATAGCGCATTGTTTCTAGATCCTTCACCAAAACCAATTGATGCTAGTTTATTTAAACACGGCGGTCCCAAGGGGAAAGCTTCTTCTCTTTTTTTCTCTGCAACTCGAATTCCTTCAACATCTCCTTTGGTGCAACTATACTTATCATACGTAATATAAAACTGCTCAAGTGTAAGAGCATTACCGTTATCATCAATCGCATATCTTAATCCTTTTGTGTCATTGTAGTAGGGTAAGTTTAAAAAATTACCAGTGTCCCCACGTTCCACTAATATTTCTGTTTGTTTTGGAAAAATTTCTGACCCTTCATACCCAAGTATGATAGCCATTTCTTTTAATTTTGATTGCATCAATGATGCAGGAATGTTTTCTTTAGTAAATAAAAATACGTGCGCGCCGCCTGACTTACTACGGCAAACTATTAATGGGAGTTTAAAATCCCTAATACTTTTAATGAGGCCAACGTGATCAAAGTTATATTCGTCAATATCAATGCACCCCCACCTACAATCATTATTTTCTGTGATAGGGATAATCCCAAGGGCTGCTCCTTTTCCTTCAAGATGATTGGTCCAAAGTTCGTCGGTGACGTCTTTACGAACAATAAAGGCTTTTCCTTGTTGTTTACCATTCTCTCCTCTGTCACCGGGTTGGTATTGTCCATATGCTATTGTTAATCCGTTAAATATTTGTTTGAATTTATCCATATATTTTATTATCCTTTCTTTGTAAAGGGGATCTTGCGATCCCCTTGAACTAAATTTAGTACGGAGTACTATCTTTAGCTTTCTCTTCTTCTACAGCTTTTGTTTGCACGTTCCCTTTTGAAACATTATCCTTAAGACCTTTAGCTTGTTTATACAAAGCTACGTCTTCCTGTCCCATAATTCTGTCTTGTGTTACAGACCAACCATACCAAGAACCTTTGTCGTTCTTTTGTAGTGCGGATGATAAATTGTACACAACTCCATGCATTGGAGGTCTACCGACCTTACCTTCACCAATATCTACTTGCATTAGTTTCATCATGGCAATCCATTTTTTACTAACAGTAAGTTGTGAAGATTTCATAGTAATCAAAGCCGGTGTCATACCACCTGCATTTGTTTCCATTAAAACATAGTAATAAGCAGTTTCTTCTAAATAATTACCATTTGGTAACATAATTTTAGAACCTACTCTTTTACCAGTTTGAATTATCGGACTATTAGGTTCGTGAGTTGCTACAGTTATAGCATTTCCGTCTCCCTTATCTGATTTTTCTGGAAAATTTCTTTTATAATAACAAACGACTACTTTAATTCCCTTTTTACCATCGAAAATTTCATTAGTTATATTATTATAAATCATACCAGGTTTAGCACCTTCTATGTATTTACCATCACCTTCATTAACTTCAGCTGATAATTGACCTAAGATTCTTACATAAGGTAACGAAGTATCTTCTTGCGTTACATTTTCAAAACCTTGATCTAGATCATTGCCAAATAATGCTACTGATCCTTCTTCTTTATTCATTACTTCTTTGCTCATTATTTTTTATCCTTTATTTGTTATTGTTTATTTCCGGCTTATTTTAGTTTTATCTTTAATCCAAAGACTAAAGCTATCAGAAGGCATGTCGAGGCCGGCCTCCACACGCTCCTGATATAGAGCCGATAATGTATTCCAAGCCACATCAGATTTCTGTTGTGGTTCAAAACCATTTTCAGCTGCAAGGTTAAGCAATCGCTCTGCCTTGTCGTCTTCTCCTTTACCAAAAGAAACAGAAACATTATTTTTAATAATATCACCTAATCCTTGGTCACGAAGCCATTGTAGAGCAGCTTCCCTTTTGATATCATCTTTAGGTACTGTTGCTCTGAATTCTTTACGTACAGAAACTTTAGATCCATCAGATAATTTTATTTCTGATAAACCTTGTTCAGCTAATAATTCTGGTATTACACTTGAACTTATATAGTCTGCCTCTTCTTTTTTCTTTTTTAAAAGTTCTTCTAGTTCAACAATTTCATCTTCTTTGCTTTTTAATTTTACACATTCAGATGCTATTGTATTTATTTCTACATTATCAAGAAGATCAGTTGAATCTTCTGACATCATATCTTTTATATTTTCACTCATTGTTATCCTTTCTGATAGAGATCGAAATTAATTGGGTAGTATTTAGCCTCTCTTCGATCCCATTTCAAGAGATTAAATTTACCATTTGTATTATCACTTACTATTGCACAAGATATTCCTATAACCGCAGGATCTCCTGTTAATAAAACGTAATCTTGTTGTCTAAAGTCTTTTAAATTTTTTTGCATTTTAAAAACAAAAGGACTAGAGCTAAATATTATTTGAGAATCAGGACCAAAGTTAGGCAAACAAATTACTAAATAACCAAAGTCTGATGCACCTAATATATTTATATTAGCAGGTGGATGTTGTAATACATAGACAAAATTTTCTTTAGGGTTTTCTTTTTTAAAAGATAAAAACTCTGCCAAAGACTTAGGCTTGTATAATTCAAATATTTTATTTTTCATTTTTAAACTTTCTATTTAATTCTATTATTCTCTTGACAGTTTATATAGTAGTGTTTATATAATTGTCAACTAGAAAGAAGAAATAAATTATGAATTATAAATTTAAAACTAAACCATATGATCATCAGATAAAAGCGTTAGAAAAATCTGTTGACGAAAAAAATTATGCGTACTTTATGGAAATGGGTACAGGTAAATCAAAAGTATTAGTAGATAATATGGCTATGCTTTATGATAAAGGTAAAATAAACGGCGCATTAATTATAGCACCAAAAGGTGTTTATAACAATTGGTTTACTCAAGAAATACCAATACATTTAACTAGTCATATAAAACCAAAAATGGTACTCTGGACTGCTTCAACATCAAAAGCAAAGGATAAAGAGTATCAATCATTATTCGAAACTGGCTATGACCTTCACATCCTAATCATGAATGTTGAGGCATTTAGTACGGACAAAGGTAGATTGTTTGCAGGTAAATTCTTGCGAGCACATAGAGCTTTAATGGCTATAGATGAATCTACTACTATTAAAACTCCTACTGCTAAAAGAACTAAAGCTATTGTAGCATTAGGTAAAGAAGCTTATTACAAAAGAATTCTTACAGGTTCTCCTGTAACTAAATCACCATTAGATTTATTTAGTCAATGCGCTTTCTTAAATGAAGAACTATTAGAATCAGGATCTTATTATTCTTTTAAAAATAGATATGCAGTTATGAAAACTCATAATTTTGGTGGTCGTAGAGTACAACTTGTGCATAGTTATCAAAGACTAGATGAACTTGCGGAAATATTAAAAGGTTTTTCTTATCGTGTATTAAAAGAAGAATGTCTAGATTTACCAGATAAAGTATACATAAAAAGAGAAGTAGAACTTAGTAAAGAACAGCTTCAAGCCTATTCTACTATGAAATCCGCGGCCCTCGCTTCTATAAAAGGCAAAATGGCTACAGCGCCTCACGTACTTACACAAATGATGCGATTGCATCAAATAACATGTGGTCATCTTAAAAACGATGACGGCACAACTACTGATCTTAAAAATTCTAGAACAGATGAACTAATTAATTTGTTGGATGAAGTAGAGGGTAAAGTTATTATCTGGGCTAACTATATTCATGACATAGAAGCATTAGTCAAAACTATATCTAAAGAATATGGAAAAGAAACAGTTGTACAATATTATGGTGCAACTTCTTCAGAAGACAGAGCTAAAGCTATTAAAGCTTTCCAGGATCCTGACTCTAAGGTTAAATACTTTATAGGTAATCCGCAGACCGCAGGTTATGGTATTACTCTTACAGAAGCAGGTACAGTTGTTTATTTCTCTAATGGATATGACTTAGAAAAAAGACTACAGTCAGAAGACAGAGCACACAGAATAGGTCAAAAAAAGTCGGTAACATACGTAGACTTTATAGCACCAAAAACTGTAGATGAAAAGATTGTAAAAGCTTTACGTAATAAAATTGACATTGCTAGTCAAGTTATGGGTGAGGAATTAAAGTCATGGATTTAATTATATTAAATGATGGTCTGTATCAATTAATACCTGTTACAAAAAAATTAATGGAAGGCATAGTTATAACTTCAGAAATAGATTGTTTTGATTTGTGTGATATTTTAAGACTTAAACTAACAGGATATGTAGATACTTTAAACTTACATATAATGAATGATGGCTCTGGTAATTTTATTGGCTGTATGTGTAGATAGGATTTTCTAAGACAAAAGTATTTTTCTCGAAAATTATAATAGCTCTACTGCTTTTCCAATAATTGGTTTGTATTTAGTTTTTTTATCTTCACGATATGCTCGTAAATATTGGTGTCTAGGATTAAAAGGTATATAGCTTGCGTGGATCCATCCCGAGTTAGGTTCGCCAGGCGTGTAGTACTCGAGAATTAATTGATCTACCTCACAATTCATTTTAACCCAGTCTGCTACTTCAGCGTTGTCAATTCCCATACATTCGAAATCAACCGCCTCAGCTTTTGAGTGTTGGCTATTTAAACTTGATCCTATGGCTACACACAACTCAGGTGAACGATAGCCGCTGGTCACCTTGACTCTACCGAATTGGTCTCGCACTGGCTGTAAAATATTTTCACACAATGCTTTTAACTTATCTATTTGATCAGCGTTAGGTTCATTGTCTATACCTTTTCGTATAGCTGTGTCTGATTTTGTTAATTCTTGTAAACTAAAATTACGACTTAATTGCATATCTTCTCCTATTTAAAAAATAAATCTATCACAAAGAGTGTAGTTGTTCCCGCAGCTACTAAGAGAACCCAATAGAACTTGTCTATCTTACCGCCCAATTTCTCGACATCTTGGTGAATATGTTTTAGGTCTTGCTTATTTTTAGCAATGTCTTTTTTAATTCCAGTCATGTGTCCGTATAGTGATATAATATGTTCTCTTGTGTTTTTAGGTTCAATAGCCATAGTGTTATGCTCTTTGTTTTAATCTGATTGCTTGTTCACCAGGCGATAATAACGCCGTTTCAACTTGTGTCAATCCTGTTGTTGGGTTAATTGGTGCAGCCGCTGTGTTCGTTATAGCTGTTGCAGCTGGTTGTGCTGGTAATGGTGGTGTATCTAACGAAGCTTCTTTAGAATTTAACAAATCTAATATTCTTTGATTGTCATCTATTTTAGGTTCTTGTTCTTGTGGTATTATTTCTTTTTTTTGAAATGAATCTTCATATTCTTTTTTTATTTTCATATTTTCTTCGTAAGATTTATTTAAATCTAAACCCATATGATTTACTTTTACTTCTTCTAATTCTGCAATAGGAAAAACATAATTAAATTCTGGAGCAGGTGTACCATTAAGTTCTGATTCTCTTAATGCTGCATCATATCTTTTTTGAAATGCAGAGCTGTAGTATGTGTAAGGAGTAAATGTATTTGTATACATTATGGCTCCAACTAACTGATCATTTTTTAATCTTTTTAAAGCTGTAGCAATTTTGTAATCTTCTATGCCTAAGGTTCTAGCATCTGTTACAAATTGTAGTATTTTTTGTTGTTGTAAAAAAGATTCTTTTTGAATTTGTTCGTATTCATTTTTAATTTGTTTAGGTCCTCTTGTTTCCCAATCAGAAGATCTATAAAAACCTTCCGACAAAGTTAGATCACCTTTAATATTAGATGCAAAGTTACCAGCTTTTTGATTCATAATTTTTTCTAAATCAAATTTTTGTATTTTACGACCTGTAATAGTAGAAACAAATTTTTGCCATGCAGCATCAGGATCTCCTCTACCTTGATACATATTATAAATTATATCACCATATTTTTTTGCTTGTAATAAAGTTCCAGGTAATGAACTTGTACCTATGTGTTTTATACTTTTTATTTGTTTAGTGAACCATGAATCTGTTTCTGAATATACACCATAACCTTCAGGAGTTTTACCATCTCTACCCATTAAAGGTGCAGGTAGTACATCTATCAAAGGCTCAATAGCTAAGTTTTGAGTAAGAAAAGGAGATAATATTTCTTGAGCTGCTTCATAAATACCTTTTGATACACTCTTATCAATAACTTGTGTATCTTTTTCTCCTATTTGATTTAAAAAAGCTCTCATAGGTTTTTTTAAATAGTCCCATACATCAGCATAAGAAGAGTTAACTAAAGTTAATGTGTTATTTTCCATGGCTTTGACTGCTGTAAATCTGGAATATTTATCATAGTCATATGCAAACGATCTTCTAAATGCGTTTATTTTATCTTTACCTACTCCAGTATATCTTTCAAATACTTTGTCCATAACATGACCTGCAGCACCTAGTGTTAAAGTTAATCCCATTAATTTTCTTAAACCATTTTGTTGCATTGCAACATTAGTAGAAGACGCTTCTCTTAAAGCTGTTCTTGCACTGACACCAGTTAATCTAATTATTTCTGAAGGCCATGATATAAAACTTCCAATAGGAAGTAGTCTTATATCTCTTACAACTTCTGGTACTAAACTATAAGTAGGCATTAAGTTTCGAGCATACCATGCTGAAAATTCATCAACAGCATCATCATAAGTTTTTGGTTTACCTGTAATTGTAGAAATAGGATTATGTTTTTGACCTGTAACAAGTTCTTCTTGTTTAATTAATTCTTTTTTATTACCTTTAAAAATATTATTTAAATTATTTCTATTCCATACATAAGCATACTCTTTCCATACATTATCTCCTGCTTGATAAAACTGAGTAGCTCTATCCATAAATTTAGTATTCAAAGCTCCTGTCATAAATCTATCTACTGCTCTAGGATTTTCATTTAACTTTTTAATTACTGCTAACATTTCTTGAGCTTCAATACTTTCATCTAAATATCCTAATTTTATTCCTTTACGAACTCTTTCAATAAATGTTTGATTGTTAAATGATTTACCAGCTCCAGTAATATCATCGTAAATAAATTTAAATGCGTCTTCTGCTGTTCCTTTACCACCTATCCATCCATAACCAATTACAAACATAGGAGTTGACACAACGTTTCTCATTTGTGTATCAAAACTCAAACCAGTTTTACCAAACTGTACTCCTGTCTTAAATTGCATCAATGCTCGGTAAGCTCTGTTTTTTAATAAACTATCTATCAATCCTTGACTACCTCTTAACGCTTGTATCATTGCAGGATTAGCATACATCTCACTAATTTTACTTTTTAACATACCCATACCTGGTAGATTTCCTACAGGTTGTAGTTGTGTATCTAATCTGCCTTTGTTTTGTTTTAAAAATCCTTTCTTTAAACCAATCTCCATAATTTCGTCATACATTTTTTTAGTTTCAAGACCAGTAATCATTTCAACTACTGTTTGTAACACTTCAGACTTAGTATTTTTTTCTTCACCTAATAATTTTCTAAATGCTTTAGGTAATTCTTCTCCAGTTACAATTACTTTGTCATTATTTAAAATATTTTTAGATACTCTTTGTAAGTATTGAATAGGACTTCCTGCAAACGTTTTATAATCTACAATCATATTTCTAACATTAGCTTCAGCAAATAAATTTAAAGCTTCTTTATTAGATACACCTTTAGTTTTAAAAGTTGCTATAGCTTCATCTTGCATGCCTCTATCTTTACTAATAATTTTAAGCATAGCTTTAACAGCTTCATCAACTACTTCTTTAGGTGGATTGTACATAGGATTAGTAGTTACTGCCATTGATTTTCTCATGTAGCTACCAATAATAGGTAGTAATGTATCTTTAAATTCACCATCAGGTAACATTTTTAAAAACTTAGATTTGTTAGGATCCAATAATTTTTTTAATCCTTCGGCAGACTCTCTCATCTCTTTAGGTAACTTTACTAATTTTATTTGATTTTTTAAATAAGCAGTTACTAATTGCATTTGATCTTCTATTGCTGCAGGAGAAATTGGTTTTTTATTAAACAAACCATTTTGAGCTTTAACTAATTTGTAAGCGCTTGCTTCTAAATCTTGTAAATATTTATTAACTACTCTGTTTTCTGCTTTAATATTTAAACCTGCTTGTTCTTGTAATTTGTAAATAGCATTAGGAGTTTTAAATTCTTTAGTAAAATAATTAACTACGTTTCCTATTTTTGCAAGCCTAGCTTTTAAGGGATTAACATCTGTCTTACTAAACATTTTCCAATCATCTAACGGTGGAATTTCTCCTTTGTTTTTAAAACCTATTCCTTTTTTAGAAACACTAACACCTCTAAGTATGGGTTCTACTAATTTAAATGCAGCAAGCTTTCCACCTTTTCTTATACCTTGAGCTATTAATCTTGATGCTCCAGGAACAATTGTTTTACTATACATTACTTTAGGAATAAATTTATTACCTGTAAGAGGTAATTGTCCCGTAACTATTTTAGTTATAGGACTAACAACAGTAGCATTTGCTGCTCTTCCACCATATGTAAAACCTTTTCCTGTAGCTTTTAAACCAAATTTTAAAGTTAAGGGTGCGGCTCTTCCAATCAATCCCCACGTTGCTCCTATTTTAGTACCTGCAAAACCAAATCTAATTTTATTTTTTAATCTAGCCATTGCTAAATCTCTACCGGACTTACCTTCTTCACCTTCATATTTTACTTCAGGGTTATCTATTGCACCATAAAAATCAGGTGGATCAATTGTATCACCTCTGTTACCTACTACAAATTCTGCAGCACCAAAAGCTGCAGCATTCATTCCTACACTTGTAATACCTTTAGAAACATAACGTGCTCCTCTGTTTTGTATTTTTGAAAGTTTACTTTTTAAAAGTATGTTTAAAGGTCTAAGCATTTTTGTAGCAAAACCAAAAGGCAAACCATACTCTACTAAAGTTTTTGTTACTTGCTCACTCATAGTATTTGGATCTCTAAGGTCAGCACCTTTATACATTTTGTCATAAAGGTTATCTAATTTTTGTGTAAGTTCCCATTTTTCATCTGCTGCTAGATCAATAGGTATAGTAATCATTTGTCCAAAACTATAACCAGCTTCTAACAAACCATTCATAGCTTGACTTGTTAATTGATTCTTACCTATGTTTTGATAAATGTTTTCGCCTGTATTAATATTAATAAATTTTGTATCACTTACTTTATAAATATTTAAATCATTAAGGGCTAGATCATTAGCAATTTCTGTTTTCTTTTTACTACTTATTTCAGGAGTTTGTCCACCTGTTGCAAAAATAAGAGACTTAACCCATCCAGCAGTCTCTGGATTTTCTTCTGCTTTTAATTTAAGATCTGCTGTATTTGCTAAATCTTTTAAACTAGGTTGATCATCATTATTGATTGCTTTTTTAATTACTTTCTCAGCAGTCGCTGCAGTTATTTTAACTTCGGGTAGTTTAGTATCAAATTTAGGTACGTCTTCTTTTTCTTTAAATAAATCTTTAAGAGGATTTATAATAAA
>Ga0208134_1001977_pt1 | contig 11356 bp, 18 predicted proteins | sample VirMetDEL_Mar_31_FD_184515 | JGI IMG/M metagenome (GOLD analysis project Ga0208134, IMG submission 184515) | Aqueous microbial communities from the Delaware River and Bay under freshwater to marine salinity gradient to study organic matter... | ecosystem: Environmental > Aquatic > Marine >... | reverse complement strand
TTCATAACTTTCTGGAAAACATCCAATCCTTTCGGTGAGACGTGAACTGTAACATCGGTTACAATATCAGGACCCTCTACTTTCTCTTTAGACGTTTCGCCTGTTTTTGTGTTTCTATAAATTGTTACTGTTGTGCAATCTATTTTATGTATATTATCCGTTTTCATTCTCTCTGTTTATAAGTGCATAACTTACAACACCTGTTATTTCATTTGCTGTATCTGCTTGCATCTTAATAGCATCTCCTGCTTCTAAATTCAAGGTGTCTTTTAACATATTTACTGTAGATTTATTAATTGTTTCGTGAGCTATTTGAATATTAGAACCACCCGATTTTGTTACATATAAATCTGTATCCACATTGGATGCTGTGTCGTGAACTGCCTGCACCATTTTTACAATAGCTACTGCCGATACAGATATAGTTAGAACTGTAGTTAAGTTAGTTGTAGTTAGATCAAATACTGAACTTTTATATTGTATTGTCATGATAAAAAATAATTAAATGCGTCTTGTTCATTTTTTAAATCTTCTTGAAAAGAAAAATTAAGTTGTTGTTTCATTGTTGTCATAGACTCAATAATTTGTCTTTGATTCTCCACATCATATTGTTGTGCTGGTTCAGGTATGTAATTAGTTAATTTAGCCATTATTTTCTAGTTTTATCTACGCCTTTTATTTTGCCTTTATTTTTTGAAGCATAGAATACAGTTTTACCTTTTTTCTTACCATATCTATCTTTCATAGATTTCATTATTTTTTTACCTTTTTTAGTAAGTGGCATGTTATCTCCTTCCGTCTGGTTGAGCGTCCATTCTAAAACTACCATAACGCCAAGTTTCTCCTGCAGCATCATTTTCTATTTTTAAAGATAGTAGTCTTCCTCTCGCTCTAGTATCTACTTTATCTGTAGTGGCTGTTATTGTAAAGGGACCTAAAGGTGAGCCTGTCTGAATATCAGAGGGATAATCCGATATAAATAATGTTACTTTAGAATTACCTACTAAAAATTTATAATCAGGCATAAATCTTCTCATTGACATAAATAGTTCTCCGTCATCAATATCAAAATCTCCAGATCTTATAAAAGCATTAATGGAAGTTCTACCTGAACTATTGACTTGATCGTTTCCTGTTTCGTGAACGTAGTATATTGATGCTCCGTATAGATTAGTAATACCTAATATATCAGGAAATACTGGAGTAGCTGTGTCTACATAATCAGTTGCATACGGTTTGATAAAGACTCCTTGATCTTGATACGTAGTTCTAGCTAATGATGAAGTAGTCCAAACATTTTCTTGATAATTATAAGTCACACATCTATCTATTTGATCCGATCCATTTTTTGGATAAAACCAATTTACTTCTGTATATAAAGAATTAGCTGAAGAATAAATAACATCGGATGAATTAAAATTAAGACCTAGGTTTCCATTCTGAACTGTAAACACAAAGTCTTCCACTAAACAAGGTAGGGCTTTGACAGTACCATCGTACATAAAAAATCCACCTTCATTAGACATCCAATAAACAGCGCCATTAACGTAAGAAGCTGCATGTTGTCCTATGCATCCACAGTTAGTACCAACTTGTCTAACACTAAAAGTAAAAGGTGGACCAACAAATTGAATTACATAAGCAGCCAGATCCGTTATTACAAAAACATAATCCTTACCTTGAAGAGCGGCTCTAATTTCATTACCAGTATCTAATCTAAAAGTTCCTGCAGTATTAGTTGCTGTTGGTGCATAAGTATTTAAATCTTCTTGGTTTGAAAATCTCACAAACATAGGGTCTTGTGTAGTAGGATCACCAATAGTTGTTTCTGTTCCAAAATGAAATAAATGTCTATCTCTGTCAGAGACTAAAGTAAATCTAGACGCTGTAGGGTTACCAGTTGTCGCAAAACCAGATGTAGATTGTGATGCTCGAATACCCCGAGCTCCAGATGCTCCAGCGTTCCACGTAAAAGTTCTACCATCAAATATAGTTGCAACTAATACTTGACCAAAATTATCAAGACTCCAATTTCCTGGATCCAGAATCACATCACTAGTTGCACTTTCAGTTCCCCATGTGCTAGATCCCCATAAATCAGTACCCCAACCATAACCTGCAGTTTGAAACGTTGGTCCTACTTCAACGTAAGGATTAACAGTTGCAGCACCCGCTGCAGTCATACCTGTTCCTCCTTCTGCTCTTGAAGCTTGAACTGTAAACTTGTCTACATCTGGAACAGTTAATATTTCATAAACTTGTTGTAATTCAGTTGGTGTATAATCTGAAGCAGCTGTTACTGTAACAGCTGAAAGGGTTACATATCTTCCTTTAGCTAAACCATGAGATCCTTTATTTACAGTTACAGTGTTTGAACCATTAACTGTTGTTAATGTGCATCCTGTAATAGCTGTATCTAAAGGAGTAATATCAAAAAAATCATTACCGTAATATAAAAATAAACCTTGAGAGGTTCCTATAGCAGCATAACGTTCTCCCGCTAAAGAAGTCCAAGCTAATTGCGCTCTAGCAGCGCCCGGTAAAGTCTTAGATGCAACAGTTAGTTGTTCCCAACCACCTATTTTTTCGGGTGCTGTGTATCTAAAACGTACAAAATCGCCATCTACCCACTGTCCAGGAAGAGCAGAGGGTACGCTTTGTTTATTAAAACCAGGTGCAAAATCTACTTTTTTTAGAGCCATAATTGTGTTATATATTAGTTTTACAGAAAATGAAAGATAGAAAAAATAGATATGATAACAAAGATTAATACAGGTATTCCTATTGGCACCAATAATAGGGTTATAAACAACTTATATGCTACAAAAAATTGGTGTTTTGGATTTGATAAAAATACCTTTATTGATACAGATCAAAAAGATTATGGTTTTTTAGTAGTAACTTATACAGAAACTCAAGAATATCAAAAAAATGATATTTTAAATACTTATGCTCAATTTATTTTTGATATGGTTAATAGTAAATCATTTATGAAATTTAAAAAAATTACTAGAATATACTGGAATTGGTATCATCCAGGGAGTCTTACAAAATTTCATATGGATAACCCAGATGACAACGCTTTTTCTATAATATATAATTTACACAATAATGATGGTGGCACTGAATTTAAGATCAATGATAAAATAGATTTTTATAAATCAATTGCATCAGAGGCTATTGTCTTCCCTAGTAAACTGTATCACAGAGGTATAGCTCCCAAAATAAATCCAAATAGGTTCTGTTTAAATATGGTGTTAGAGATATAAAATGAAGACTAATTTAGTAAGTAATATTGTTTCTGAAAAAGAATTATTTTTTATGTATAATCAAATTATAAGTAGTCCGACATGGAAAATGAATGGTTTGTCAGAACCCGATAGAGGTTTTATGTCTTCACCTGTTTTAATAGTTAAAGAATATAATGATTCAATTACACATTATCCTTTTTATATTTGGGGACAAACTATAGTATATAGAATAGCAAAAATATTAGAAAGTAAAAATATAGGTATACCTACGACCGTAGAAAGAATGTGGTTTAACTGTACTTATCATGGTAAGAAAACTCAACACTGGTTACATCGAGACGATGAAAAAGATCCAAAATTAAAATCAATTTTATTATTTATGACTCCAATTTGGCAACCAGATTGGAGAGGTTCTTTTTATATTGATGGTGAAGAATTTAAATTTAAACCAGGCAACGCGATAGTGTTTGATTCAAATGAATATCACAAAGGAGAATCTCCTGCGTCAGAAACATATAATTGGCAAAGAATATGTTGCAATATAATAGTAGGATAAATTATGGAAGAAGGATTTGACATTCACATTAAAGATAACTTTTTAGATAAAGAAATGTATAAATTAATTTATGATAAAATTTCTTTTTATGTGTACTCAGGTAATTATGGTTATCATAATACAGATGGTAATTTAATAAAGAAACAAAATAGTAATCCAGAACATTTATTTTATGGGGCTACCGTTGAAAAAGATATATCTAATTATATAAGAGAAAAGTGTGAAAAATTATATAATAAAAAATTTAAAGAAAACTACAGCGCATATACAATGGTAACAAGGACTACTCCTATGGTTCATTGTGATAAAGGAGAAAAAACTTCTCATCAAATAATAATTTATATAAAAGGAGATGAAAGTCTTCACAGAGGAACAGGTTTTTATGTAAAAAATAATAATGTACATGAATTAAATACACATATTGGTTTTAAAGAAAACAGAGCAGTTTTTTGGGAGTCTTCAGTTTATCACAGCCCATTAATCTGGAGTGACGATAATAAAAATAAAAGATTTTCAATTATAGCTCAATACAAAGAAAAATAATGATTAATTTTATAGATAAAAATAATAAATTAAATGAAAATAAAAGTAGTTTAACTATTACCTACCCTAGGACTGTAAGTTTAATATTTGGAAATTACCCTTACCCTGAAATAGTTCATAATTTTATTCTAGATATAAAAAATAATTTAGATTCAAATATGCAAAATCATACTAACGTAAAAGGTGGAATGACTAATTGGTATCATTTTCTAGATAAAGATAATTTTAAAAATTTTTTTACTTTTTTAATAAACAAACATCAAACAACTCATCCAAAACTTTTTCAATATTTTTTAGAAAGATATGAAGTTACTAATGCTTGGGGAAATGAAATAAAACTAAATGATAGTTTGAATTATCATACACACCCTTGTTGGCATGGAATTTTATATCTAACAAAAGGTTGTGAGTTACATTTACCAGAATTAAATATAAAAATAACACCTGAACCGGGAGACTATTATATATTTCCCCCTGAAATAATACATGGTTTTGATAAGTCTAAAGAAGAAAATAATAGATACAGTTTAATCTTTAATATAGAACAAGCTAATGAGTTTAATTTTAAGAAAAAAATAGAAGAAATAAATGAAAGAAAAAATAGTTAATATAAATAATTTTATTGGAATATATGACAACTATATTACAGAAGAAGAATGTAACAGAGCTATTAACTTATATGAAGATCAAAATAAATTTAATAATACTATTAATAGAATAGGTTTTGAAAAAGCATCTATCTTAGATAAACAAGATCAACAATATTTTGCAGCACCAAATAATATGAGCATATGGTGGGAAGAATTAAAAACTCTTATGATTAATTTTGATATGGCTTGGAAACATTATGAAAAAAATGTAGGAGCTGCAGCAGCTTATGGAATGAATGATTTTAAATATACTACTTTAAAAATTCAAAAAACTTTACCTACTGAAGGATATCATATTTGGCATTTAGAACACAACAAAGGTTTTGATAACGAACCAAGAGCTTTTGTTTTTTCTGTATATTTAAATGATGTAGAAGAAGGTGGAGAAACAGAATTTTTACATTTCTCTAAAAGAGTAAAACCTAAAAAAGGTAGAATAGTTATTTGGCCCGCTGCTTTTCCTTATATTCATAGGGGTAATCCACCATTGTCGGGCGAGAAATATATACTTACTTCTTGGTTAATGTTAAGATGATAAAGATTATTAACAATTTTTTTGATGATAAGTTATTAGCAAATATACAACATCATATTACCACAAAATTACACTACACTCCTAGTTTCTTTGATGATAAGGAAAAAAATAAAAAAAACTATTATGGCAATAGATTTGTTTTATCTGATGATAAAAATTTATTAGATATATTTATTAAACAAGCAGAAAAAAAATTTAAGATAAAAATAAAAGAAATAGAAGATGACTCTGGTATAGATTTAAGAAACTTAGATCATTTTAAACCTCATCAAGACAGTGCAAAAGTAAATGTTTTAGTTATGTTAAAAGGACCTACAGCAGTTACTAATGGAACTGTTTTTTATACAGGACCTGTAAATAAATGCGACTTAGATATTCATGTAGGATTTAGAGAAAACAGAGCCATATTATTTCCGTCTAATTGGGTGCATTCTAATCATGCAAGTAATGTTCCAAATCTTAGAAGATATACAGCTAGTTTGTTTATTACAGAATATGAAGAGTTAAACAATGATTAATTCATATAATTTATTTGCAGTTCGTATGTCTCATGGAAGTTTACCAATTCCAATAAATATACATAAAAAGATTTTAGAGTTTGTAAAACAAAACTATGAAGAGAAAGATAATATTTCTTGTGTAAATGGTTTTCAATATCATGAGGATTTTGATGGCAAAAAAGAATTAAATGAATTTATAAATAAATATTTAGGAAATGTTCATAACTTAAAAATAACTAATGGTTGGTTAAATGTTTTAGATAATAAATCTTACAACAAACCTCATTGTCATACAGGTAATCAAGTTACACATGCAGCTGTTTTATATCTTTCTAATAATAACAATAATATTAACTTTGTAAAAGAAGGTGATATTTTTGAAATACAACCAAAACTTTTTGATTATCTAATCTTTCCATTTAATTTATTTCATTATGTGTTGCCAGAAGAACGTCCTGAAAAAAGAATATGCTATGCTTTTAATTTAACAGAAGTAACCAATGTCCTTTGATCATAAAATAACCGACCTTAAATTTCACATAGATAAATTAGTGCCCGAAAATGTGTGTCAATATTTTGTTAACTTTTATGAAGATAATATTGAACATGCAAAAACAGAAAGAAGTTATAAACATAAAACAAAAAAACATGAAGAAGATAATTACAAATGTATTAATTTAACTAATCTATATGTAAACGAGAATAAATTTAAAGAACCTTTAGATCTAGCTAAAAAGTACATACACATAATGTTAAAAAATTATGAATTATATATTAAGAATAATATGTGTTCTACATTCGATATAACTAACATGTCTCAATCAAGTAACATTCGTATTTTAAAATATAAGAAAGGAGATTACATTAAAGATCACATAGATTACGACGGCACTATAAGAGCTGCTTGCACGTTAAATTTAAATGAAGATTATGAAGGTGGAGAATTTAGATTTTTTAACGGTCAAATAAAACATTCTTTTAAAATAGGAGACGCTATGTTATTTCCAGCAGAACCCATTTGGATTCACGGAACTGAACCCATTACAAAAGGTATTAGATATTCTATTAATTGTTTTTTACACCAATAATTATGAAGAATAAGAAGTAGGTCTTTCACCTAATCTAGCGATTTTTTCAGCTTCAGTTTCGCCATCAACAACATCATTATCCCATTCATTTTGCAATCTAGTTAAATGTGCAGAATCCCATAAATCTATAAATTGTTGAAAATCTCCAAGATTAGCATCGGCATAAGTACCGTTTGGAGTTGTGTCTCTATATTCTACTTCATCTGTAGTCACTGAAGTTTGATATTGCAAAGCCCAAATATTTGAAAATTTAGATTGATTCCAAAAAGAATCGTTATCAATTATATAACCAGTTGAAGCACCTTGTTTAATAATTATTTTATCATCAAATACTACTGTCCAATTTGCGTTAGTTGCCATTTTTTCTCCTAAGTTTTTATAATATAAATTACTGTTAAATAAGGTTGTAAAACTGAAGTTGCATCTCCAGAGAAATTAGCACTCATATTATGTGAGTGACCCCCTGAGCCACCAGTTGAATAATAAGTCTGTATTGTTGTAGGCCCTGAACCTCTTCCAAAACGAATATATTGGTTACCAGTAGAAGCACCTCCAAGTATGTCGTGTTGGTGAGATGCAACTTGTGCTATTGATATAGCAGTATTTGCTGTTGAACCACCAACGTTTCCAGTTGAAGTTACTGTTTCTGCACCACCTGTTGAAGCTAAAGCTTTGTTATTAGATTTACTTACAGGTACTTTATCTTGTAAATCAGGAACTAAAAAAGTAGATGAACCATCACCCGCACCATAAGTTGTGCCTACCGCTGCAAATAATGCAGAGTAAGTTGATCTTGAAACTGCTTGACCATTACATTCTAGAAATCCTGTTGGCACTGAAGAAGTAGACCACGGTACAATAGTCGCTGTTGGAATTCCCTCGATACCTGTAAGGTTTGCTCCAGTAAAATCGTATTTCGTTGCTTCGTAATTTGACATATTATTTCTCCGTGTAAGTCCATCCTGTTGTAGCATCTCCAGAATATACTAATCCAAAAGCTGCACCTTGTGTATTAACAACAAGATCAGACGCTGCATTAGCTATATTAGAAGAGTTTCTACCAACAGTCAATGCGTTAGTATTGAAATCGTAACCTTGGTCTACAAAAGATACTTCATCCCCTGCAGCTGGTGATGCTGGAAGCGTTATTGTAACTGCTCCTCCATTTGTATTTACTAAAAGTTTAGCACCAGCTTGAACTGTTTCTGCTGCTGATACTGCTCTCCAGTTTCTTTGTTCAGATAATTTTACAATATTAGTTCCATCAGAATATAAGGTATAATTATTTCCTTCACATAATAATACACCTGTTCCTGAAGCTGTTTTAAAAGTTAAAGTATTGTTTGCATGATTACATGCATTTTCAACAAAGTATGTTTTTTCAATTGAGTTTGGAATGCTAACTGTAAGGTTAGAAGCTAAAGTTCCTGTTAATTTTATTACATCATTTTTACCATTTGATACTGCACCATTAGTAAAAGTTAAAGATCTAGCAGCGTTAGTTATATTAAAGGTAGTAAAACCACCAATCGCTTGTTCTAAGATTAAAAGGTTAGTGTTTGTAATTTGTCCCCAAGTTCCTGAATTTTCTCCAGTTGCTTGTACTGTAAGTTTTAAATTTGCTGATGTTGAATTCGCCATATTAAATTCCTTATATCGTTTATTTTATTAAAATAAAGAGAAAGTGTCAAACTCTTTATGCAACGACCTCCCTCCATCCAGGAGGATCTATTGGAGCAGAACCGGTATTTACCTCGTCCCAGATAAGAGCATTACCACTTCCTAGTGTTGGAGTCAACCCAAAACCATTAAAAGTTGCAGTGGCATTTGTAAATGCAGATACAGGGGCAACTCTAGCTAGTAAAGGGAAACCTGTAGGAATTATAGTTTGACCTGGAACAGCTGTAACAGTTCCTAAGTTAGCTGTCATTCCTATACCTGTTACACTAGGTGAAACGCTAATAGAACCTACAGCAGTTCCTAAAGATAAAATAGCTCCATTGCCTGTAATTGCTGCATCTGGTGCAGGGTCAACAATTCCTAAAGTTAATTGAGCTACGTTTAAAGTATTTGCAACAATAGTTGCATCACCATTAATTTCTGTAGGAGTTCCTAAAGCTGCTGTCATGGCAATTCCAGAAACAGTTGCTTGAGCTGATTCATTTGGATCACCCCAGTTATTATCTCCCCAACCAAGTCTACCCCAACCTCCGATATTAGTTGCTGTAACAGTACCTAATCCCATGGTAGCTGCAACACCTGTAGGCATCGCATCAGGACTAGCATCCACTGTTCCTAAATTACTTGTAAGTGCAAGACCTGCTGGAGTAGCAACTCCTAAACCTTCTGCTACAACTGTTCCTAAAGTAGATGATAAAGAAACACCTGTTGGAATTACTATTACATCCCCTTTCATTCCAAGAGTACCTAAATTTCCAGATAAAGAAACACCTGTTGGAACAAGAGTACCTGCGATACCCCAAGCTTGTTCTCCCCATTCAAGTCTTCCCCAACCATTATTAATTTCTGTAGTAACAGATGTACTTCCTAAATTTGCAGAAAGAGCTTGTCCTGTAACAGTGAAAGTAGGATTATTTTGATCTCCCCACTGATTATTACCCCACGTACTAACGCTCCAAGTTTTACCTGTAGCAACATCCATAAGTCCACCCATTCCTATTCCGTGGACATAACATAAATAATAAAAATCAGGGGATGCTACATTTATCTCAACATACCTAGTGGTTGCCGCATTAAATGTACTTGTGTTTGTATAGTCAGAAGAACTTGCTGGAGCGTCTAAATAATAAGTTACGCCAGAAGAAATAATTCCAGACGTAGATGTGTTAGTAGAAAAAATTAAAGGATGATTGTCATTAGAGGCATCACTTTGTTCAAAACGTAAAACGGATGAAATAGGCCATATAATATTTCCTGGTCCAGATGAACTTCTAGCACCATCTACATAGTATACATTACCAGTACCTCCACCATACAAGTTACCACTTGCGACAGTGACTGTATAAGTTTTATCCGCCATAGGAGCTTCCTCCTATTAGCCCGATATTCTTAGTATCGCTGCTGTTGATGTTGGTGCTGGAAACTGAACTGTAAACGTACCTGAAGTAGCTGTTTTATCTGCTCCGAAATCTAAAACACAAACTGCAGAGTTAGTAGTCGCAGATGATGTGTTGTAAATTAAAGCTCCTCTTGCTGTCAACGTAACGTTTTGAAATGACAGGTCAGCAAAGTCTGCTCTTGCAACACCAGCTGTTAAAGAAGTTGGCGCATTAACAAGTGCACCTCCACCAGCTGAATAGTTTGCTGATGTAACTTCGTTAGTTGGTGCAGAAGTTAATAGAGAAGTTGTTGCTGAATTAAGAGTAGCTGAAGAAGTATAAAGAGCTAACTTATATTTATCACCACCAGATTGTGAAAAGTTTGAATCACCCTCTAGTAGTAATTTTTTAAAGTTGTTTGCAATCGCTTGTGTTATAGCCATAGTTTTCTCCTTACTGTTTTCCTATTCGAGGAACACCACTTTGATATTCATCTCGTCTTCGTCTTCCCATTTGTTCTATTGAGAATCCTTTGACTGCTTCGACATATTTTTTATCATATAATTGGAGCATGTCAACGGGTCCTTTTAAAAATCCGTAAGCCTCTACTAGGCAAGCATACAATAAACCGTTGGGAAATTCGGTGCTTAAGTATGTAGTGGTATTTGTACTAGATAATCCAGTTGGTTTCAAGATATAATTTAACTGAATGGTATAAGTTTGATCTGGGGTAGGAGCTACTACTATTCTAGTTTCGTCCCAGTTGCTGTAATATTTAGGTACTCCTGTTGTTGCGGTAGGGTTAAATTCGGACATAAAACTTGTATCTCTAAACTGTAAAAAATCCCTGTTTTGATTTGTATCCCCAGTTGCTAATTCAGAGTCTACTATTTGAGCTGATCTTACAATTAATAGATCCGTTGGTACATCTATAAATCTAGTAGCTGCAATTAAATTAGCTGTAGCGTAACGTCTGTTATTATCAGAATCTACTTCTCTCAAAATTCTAAATTCGGCATCATTAATGAAACCATTTAAAATAGTGTCAGTAAATACGTTGCTGGATACTTCTGTGTAGTCTATAATTTTTTGTTTTAATTCGTCGTATGTCATTAACTTCTCCCGTCCGTTATATTAACATTTAAAGGACCAGCAAGGCAACCATTTCCTCCAC
>Ga0208134_1001975_pt1 | contig 11363 bp, 19 predicted proteins | sample VirMetDEL_Mar_31_FD_184515 | JGI IMG/M metagenome (GOLD analysis project Ga0208134, IMG submission 184515) | Aqueous microbial communities from the Delaware River and Bay under freshwater to marine salinity gradient to study organic matter... | ecosystem: Environmental > Aquatic > Marine >... | reverse complement strand
GTCATGTCCTAGTGTTCCAACAACAATCAATATACCTACAGTAGAAGCTGTACAAACATTAGATTGTAGTGATCAACCTAAAGCTTACTATGCAATAGCAGAGCATCCAAAACAAGTGCTTGAACTGTTATCAAGAGCTAACTATTGGACAGGGTTTAAAGAAAGACACATTAACACAATCTCTTCATCATTCTTAGCTATTGATGAGCATGAAGAGTGGACAGAAGTACCAAAAAAAGATGTCTAAGAAAAAGAAATATCACCTCAAACTAGATGAAGGAGAATTCATCTTTGAGGACGAAGAGTACTACAAACTATGTATGGAGTTAGGCAGATTACAATTTAATCTACGCATAAAACTCTGCGACAAAGACACAGAAGTACTAGAAATATCAATCTAATTAGCTTGCATAGCTAATAAAAGAAGAGAGAGCACTAGAGGGGTAACCTAATACATTACCTTGCTCTCTCTTTTTACTTAACAAGTTTACACACAATCAATCTATTCATTAATTAATCAACAGTTATCCCAAGATGGAAACAAACACAAACACAACAGCAGCTCCCGTAATGGTTGAGCAAATTTTAACAACTCGTAATGGAGAAATCTTCCAGCTAATGCTACGTCAAGACGTGGAAAAGCCTGCGGCATCTAATCCGCTTGGATTCTTCTTAGAAGGATACCCAGGAGTTGGAGACGGTATTGAGCACAGAGTAGCTTATCAAACCGTATCAAAGCAATTCATAGAAAAATACAATGTCACTGAAGGTATTGACTTTTCTATTGCTATTGGTAAATCATGTAAATTGCTTGTAACAGAGACGTTTGAACAAAGAACTTGGACAAACTCTGACGGTACAAAAGGTGCACAAAATCCTAAAGTTAATCCTTCTACAGCAGAAGAATTGAAGCAAGGAGGTAAAGCTATCTACCGTAACTGTGAAATCACATTTGACATGGAGTCAGAAGACACGTTTATTGCGCATGACAAGGCAGGAGTAACACAGGCTTCGCCAGTTGCAAGCACAGTAGATGACTTAACAGTCTAAAATTATTAAGAGAGAGTCACAATGGCTCTCTCTATTTCTAACTTCTTAAACTAAACCATATTATGGAAACAATTTTTGTCGCTTGCGTAAGCATAGCATTATTTTGCTCAGTATTTTCTATTGTCTTAACTCTTATACTTAAGAGAGACTTAACCAGAACAACTAGAGAATTACTAGAGTGTTCTACAATGACAAGTCTACTTAAATTAGAGATAAGTACATTAGAAAACAAACTTAATCCTCCTAAGAAACGTAGAGGTAGACCAAGAAAAAATGTACAACCTAAAGTAGTTCATAATCTTGGAGAGCTCTAAAGAATTTATAACTCGCATGATGCTCATGCTCAACGAATTACCAGAAGAAAAGAGGCGTGATCAATACACGCTTCTTTCTTTATTAAGTTTCCAACTTAAAGGTAGAGACAGAGAAATAATGCGTACTTTTGTACGTAGAACACTGCATTCTGTTGAGGCTAGCGCAAACATGCCTAGACGTTTTAAAGATGAAGTCAGAACGAAAATTAGAAGTGTCTGTAAATCAGCTGAATATACTTTTACGCTTCCACAGATTGACAAAAAAGAGTTGGAAGAAATATTGGGCAAGCAGGCAGATAAATAAAATTCTTAAACTACTAAACAAATAGGTATGATAAACTTTATAGGTAATCCTAGACTTTTGAAATGCTGCGCAACAGGTACAGATTTGCAACTTGCAGTAAACTATTGCAAAGACAAAAAAATACTTGCAGTAGATACAGAGACTACAGGGTTAAATCATACTGAAGATAAAATGATAATGTTACAAATAGGTGATAAAAACGCACAATTTGTAATAGATACTCGCTATGTAGACATCAGTCCCTTGAGAGCGATACTTGAGAGTAATAGCATAGTAAAGATCTTACACAATGTAAAGTTTGACTACAAGTTCATTATGAACCATAACATCAGACTTAATAATGTATGGGATACTATGCTAACTTCTCAAGTTATCAATTGTGGTAAACAGATGTCTCACAGTCTTAACAATGTGTTGTCAAGGGAGCTTGAAATACAAATGGATAAGAGTGTTAGATCTAATTTTATCGGTAAAAGTAGTGCAGAGTTTACAGACTCAGAAATACTATATGGTGCAAAAGATGTAGAATATCTTGTACAACTGTATGATAAACAGCATGATAGAGCAACAGCTTTAGAATTGCTTAATACAGTGGCACTAGAAAACAATGCAGCTTTAGCATTTGCTGACATTGAGTATAATGGTATTGGCTTAGACATATCTAACTGGAATAAGCTTGCAGAAAAAGCAAAGCAAGAAGTAATCAACATGCAAGACTCACTAGATGAGTTTATAGAAAATAATACAAAGCTTTATAACTTTGTAGATTCTCAAGTGCAAGGTGATTTATTTATACCAGTTGAAGATATACGTAAGGTAAATGTTAAATGGAGTTCACCAAAACAAGTGTTAGATGTATTTACAACATACGGTCTAGATGTAGAAGATGTAAATGCAAAGAATTTACATGTACATAGTAAAGACGAGTTTGTTAAAACGTACATAAAATACAAAGAGCAGGCAAAGCTTGCCACTAGTTATGGTGAAAAGTTCTTAGAGAATGTAGATAACGACGGTAGAATCCGTACGGGCTTTAAACAAATACTAAATACAGGTAGAGTTGCATCAGGAAAACCGAATATGCAACAGATACCTGCAGATAATGATTATCGTAACTGCTTTATCAGTGGTTATGATGATTGGGTATTTGTATCAGGCGACTACAGTTCACAAGAATTATGTATTATTGCCACAGGGAGTAAAGATCCAGTGTGGCTTAAAGCGCTAGAGAATGGAGAAGACCTTCATAGCGTGTGTGCACAACTAGTGTATGGCAAGGAGTGGAGCGATGCAACTGAAGCAGGCTGTGAGTACTACGCATTCAAGACATTGGGTGGTGGTACAGAGATAGCCAAGCAGAAATGTAATTGTCCAGGACACAAGAAGCTGCGCACAAATGTAAAGAGTATTAACTTCGGTTTAGCCTATGGTATGGGCCCACACAAACTAGCTGATACATTGCTTATCAGTATCAAGGAAGCAGAGAAATTAATTAAGAAATACTTCACAGCATTTCCGTCTATTAAAAACTTTCTAGAGTCTCTTGGTACATACGGTAAGCTTAACGGACATATTAAAACATATGCACCGTATAGACGTATCAGATGGTTTGAAGATTGGAAAGGTATAAATACAGACAATGCTGTAATGAGTAAGATAGAACGTGCTAGCAAGAACACACCAATACAAGGTAGTGGCGCTGACATGTGTAAATCTGCACTCATTATGGTAAGAGACTTTATATACAAAAACAATCTGCCTGTTAAAATAGTAATGACAGTTCATGATCAAATCGACACTATTGTACATCAATCATATGCAGATATGTGGTGCAAACAACTTCGAGAGCTTATGGAAAAGTCAACACTAGATATTATACCATCAGGACTATTAAAATCAGAGACAGAAATTTCAAACGTATGGAAAAAGTAGAAGACACATCAGGACAAAAGCTGCGCGTAGGAGACTACGTCACAATATGCAGCTACAACTCAATAGAGTTTGCACAAGTGTACAAGTTTACAGAGTCATGTATGTTATGTGAGTACACTGGTATACTGTATTCAGGCAAGAAATATACGGGTAGACTACAGCCTTATTTGCCTGGACATGAGATGAAATCAACTAATAAAAAGTACCCAAACAGGATGCTTAACGTGTACAAGATAACTAAAGATCAATACGATAACTACCACAATAGCTTATGAGTGCTACAGAGATAACAGGTAGAACAAAAAGACAACTAGAAATAGTTGATAAATTTAGTAGTGCTAATGGGATTGGCACATTAATAGCAGCAACAGGCTTTGGTAAAACTTACACAAGTATTCTTATACTTAAACGTTTGTTTATCCGAACTCCTGATGCTAGTGTTATTGTAGTTGTCCCAACTATAAATCTAAAGAATCAATGGAATACAGAACTTAAAAAACATAAACTGCATAATAATTGTGAAGTAATTGTAATTAATACAGCTTACAAAAACAATTATGAGTGTGACATGTTAATTCTTGACGAGTTACATTGTTACGGTGCAGATCAGTTTCAGAGAGTATTCTACAAAATTGATTACAAATTCTTGTTAGGTTTAACAGCCACAATAGAGCGTGCAGACGGTAGACATGATTTACTGCTTACTAAAGCACCTGTATTTGAGGAAGTTACAATAGAAGAGTGCCATAAAAATGGATGGGTTAGTGATTATCTTGTATATAATCTAAAAGTACCTATGCATGACGATGAGCAACTTGACTATGACAAAGCTAACAAGCAGTTTAGATTTGCTGCAGGTAGATTAGGATTTGGAGGAGCTCAATCTTTCAATGCTGCGCAACAATTATTAAGTGATCAAAATGCTGATCCTGCTATGCGGGGTATTGCTGCGATTTACTATAATTCTATGCGAAAGAGAGGTGAAATTTGTAAGAACTCTCAAGCTAAAATACCTGTAATCAAGGAGTTACTAACTAAATTTAGTGATAGAAAAGCGTTGTTATTTAATGGATCTGTAAAGTTTGCAGATTCTGTACAAGAAGAGTTAGGAGATATATGCCTGAGTTTTCATAGCAAGCGTACAAAGAAACAGCAGGCAGAAGTATTAAAGAAGTTTAAAGATGGTAGAACAAAACAACGTGTAATAAGCTCAGTAAAAGCTTTGAATGCAGGTTTTGATGTACCAGATTGTTCTCTTGGTATTGTTGCTGCTGGTAATTCTCGTAAGCTTGATAATATTCAACGTACTGGCCGTATCATTAGATATGTACCAGGTAAAACAGCTGTAATTATTAACTTATATGCACCTGATACACAAGAAGTTGCTTGGCTTAACAAAAGACAAGAAGGACAAGTTGTAAAATGGGTGGATAGTGTAGACGAAATTACATTATAACTACTATCTAATCTGCCCTTGAGGTGAAGTGGACCTTGGCGTGCAAGTCGTAGGTAGTTACATTATAAATTAGGCATGAGTGATTGCAGTTAAACTCTAATAATCTCAGTTACTGCAGATAATTCTGTCGTACAAAACCTGAGAGCCTACTTTTATTAAATAGCTATTCGTAGTACGTGATGCTACAAGATGAATTTATTGTCTAGCTATAGTGCGTGAGCAAGCTACGTGAGTGCTGCAAATATCCGAGAGTACCATGCGTGAGTTGGGCAAACAAAGTCCTGCCGTAGAAAAGCAGGCAACTTTAAACCTACGGGTTTGAAAATCAGCAAGTGAGAGTCGGGGGGAAGCTGTGGGAGTTTCTCCTCGTTCTTACTATTAACTATCTGACAATTAAATAGTAAAGTGTTAAAATATTTTATACCTTTGCACTTTATTAAAAACACTATCAACATGGAATTAATTTATCTAGCTGTCGTTTTAGTTTGCGGTGGTATGGCAGTAAAAGAGTATAAGAAAATACTCAAGTAAACATCATTGTAGGGTGATGAAATTGGCAGACATGCCCTCCTGTCTCGGGGGTGTAGATCCTGGAATAAACTTTAGGATAGCGGGTTGACCACCATTGTGCACAACTTGTCCTATAGCTAACCTCTACGTGGAAGTTCGAGTCTTCCCCCTACAGCTCTAATGCAGTAGAATCCCAACTGCATAAAACACAATCATTAACATTGCGTATAAAAATTTAGTAAATCTATTCATATTACAAATATATGAATAGACAGATCAACTATTGTTAAACCTTTATTAAAAAATCATTAAACATGGCACAAATCAGCATGAATCAAACACAGAAACTTGAAGGAGTTATAGAACTTCTTAGTTTACAACAACAACAGCTTAACAATATTGATAAGCAACTAGAACAGTTATCTAAACTTATTAATGAGAACTCCAACAGTATCCGTATGATAGAAGGAGATCTTGAAGAAGTTAAAGGAGGCAAGACATGGTAGAGTTTATTATGTACAACAATCTTATGAGATGGGAAACTCCTGTATTGCTCTTAGTTTTGTATCTTGCGTGCAATTCAATTTATAAACTTGTAAAAAAGAAATTTTTATGAAAAACTTTTTAATTGCTATTATGCTACTCTCTGGAGTAGCGCAAGCGCAAGACTATTACAAATCTTCAGAATGGTCTATTTATAATTACGATAGAATTACTAACAAATTTTCTAAAGTAGGAACTAAAAAATCAGATACTAGAGTTATTATAAGTACAGATTATTTTGCTCTTGAGCAAGAAGACGGTAAATTTATACTAGATTTTTGGGATTATGTACACACAGATACATTAGGCCAGTGGTTTGTACCAAGAAATCAAGATGGTAGTATATGTGTGGGTACTCAAGACAGTACAATATATGTATTCTCTCATTATGATGAGACTATAGAGAAATTTACTGCAGTTACTGCATTACGTAAGATTAGAATTGTAGAACCTTTTAAAGCAATACCATGAGATTATTAACTATTTGCCTGTTACTGTTAGGATATACAGTACAGGCACAGTATTACAAAGCTAGCTTAACAACAGTATACACTTGGTCTGAACTAAAGCAAAAACTTATAGAAACATCTGTAGATTGGGAAGGTACATTAGTAGATGTAGACAAAGAGTATATTAAGATTAAAAAAGAGAATGGAGAAGTAATTAAAGAGTGGTGGGTATATTACAAAGAAGACGGCAAATTAGGAGACTGTTACATTACAGAAACTGAAAGCAAGATCTGTGTAAGTTCTCACTACAATACTATCTTTATTTATTACAAACACGATGAAGAGTTAGATAGATTCTTACATCTAATTACACTATCACACATAGTTAAATCAAAACCTTGGAAATGATGCACTTTATTCTATTTACAGCTACTATATTAGCAATAGTAGTTATTTGTATTGTATCTTACAATCTTAAAGATGATACAGAAAGTAAAACGTAAGACTTTTACTATTAGACCATCAGGACGCAGCACAGATTTTATATCACCATCATTTGGTTATGGTTGTTTATACGATTGTTCTTATTGTTACATGAAGCGACACAAGCCAGACGGCTTATCAGTTGCAACAAACACAGGTGACATACTAACAGAGATAAACAACCATGCTTATTTTACACCTGTAGATAAGCCAAATCAAACTCACCCAGATTTTACTACATACGATATTAGTTGTAACGAAGATTTTGCGTTACATGCTAAATATCATGATTGGCAAAGAATATTCCAATTCTTTAAAGATCACCCTGTAGCTATGGGTTCGTTTGCAACTAAATATGTGAATCCAGATCTAATACATTTTGATCCTAACGGTAAAATAAGGATTAGGTTTAGCCTAATGCCACAGCACATGTCTGACATACACGAGCCATACACATCTAAAATTATTGATAGAATTAAAGCTATCGACGCATTTATAGATGCAGGCTATGATGTACATGTGAATTTTAGTCCAGTTATTGTAACAGATACCTGGTTAGAAGATTACGAAGACTTGTTCCATATGCTTAACGATTACGTTGACTATAAAGATCAAGTATTAGCAGAAGTTATATTCTTAACACACAACGAAAATAAACACGAAAAAAATCTAATTAGACATCCAGAAGCAGAAATTGATCTTTGGAATCCTCCAATACAGGAAGAAAAAGTATCACAATTTGGTGGAACTAACATAAGGTATGCACGACATCTTAAACCTGAATACATAGATGTATTTAGAGCTATGCATGAGCGTATAATACCTTGGAACACAATTAGATACATATTCTAAAAACTAAATCATTATGCCAAGTAAGAAATACTTAGATTATATTCCTTTAGAGCCTAAAAAGAAAAAGGCAATAAAGAAAAAGAAGGATACGACAGGATTAGTTACAAAAAGTACATTTGAATTAATGTTTGGATTTAACTACCCTACAATGAACGTTATCCCTATTGCAAAACACTTAAAATCATTTAAAAACCCTTATTATAACGTAACAAAATGGCAAAAGTAGTAGATTTTCAAGAGCTAGGCCTTATCCAAGTGCCTGAAAAAACAGAGACTTATATACCAATAAGTCACCAAGAATTAGTAACAAAAATTAAAGAGGCTGGTACAAAGCATTATGGCGTATCTCCTTACCAAGAAAACCTAGAAGTAAATCATAGAGGCCAGCAAATGTTTGGTAGCTTAACATTTCACCATGGAAGTAGTTTAAGTGGTAATGGTATGGATAGAAGTATTGGTTTCCGTAACTCTTACGACAAGACATTACCTGTAGGTGTGTGTGGTGGGGCACAAGTAACTGTGTGTTCTAACCTTATGTTTGTAGGTGACATTATTAAGATGCGTAAACATACGCAGAATGTAGAAGAAGATCTTGATAAACTTATACAAAAGTTATTTAAAGATGTAGACGCTAGATATGATCAGGCGCATTCAGATGCAGGGTATATGCAAGAAATACCTCTCAGTAATGAGCAGGCTGCAGATTATTTAGGACAGTTATTTGTTAATCAAAATGTTTTAAATAGTTCTCAGATAAATAAAGCTGCAGATGAATGGTTTAATTCTAAAGACTTTACATCTAGAACTTTATGGTCTGCGTACAATGCGTGTACAGAAGCACTTAAATCTGCACACCCTTCTAATGCTTTGGAAAAGTACACTAAATTACATACATTTACAGAAGATTACACCCTAAACGCGTACAAGCAACATGTCCAAGACGAAATTTCTTCTATAGAAAGTGCTGAACCGCCAATATGGGTTTAAAACTAATGTAATATGAAGAATAGTCCCTATAAAGGAAAAGTTCTAGATTTTGATGAGATATTTCACATTTATCAAGTGTTGAAATTTTATTATGAAGATCTAGAAACTTTACCTCCAGCTGCCGTAGCAGATATAATGAAGTTAGAGTTTGGTTGTATAATAACTGAAAATGACGTATATTTATATCTTCTAACGGTACAAAATAGGGACACCGAAGGTAATTTAAAATGTCATGATTAATTGTATCGAATGTGAAGGAGAATTAAACTGTTTACCAGATGATGCTCTGGTAAATTTAACTGAAGAGGAACTAGATAAATACCTAAATTGTGATGAAAGTGTCTTTAAACTTAACCAAGTTGAAAGGCAACAAACTTACTCCTAGTGAGTTTGTTTATATGCTTCTAAAAAGTGAAGGAGATAAACAAGCTGACAAATACTTAGAAATTTTACCCTTAGACAGAGAAAAACTACAGACACGCGGCTTTGTGAAAATAATGCCCGATGAGTCACTTACACTCCGTCAAAAAGCGTTGGATTTATTTAAAGTAAGAGGATGTGAAGATTGTTGGAATCAATTTGTTGCGGCTTATCCTATGAAGGATCAGAGCCGTCCATTGCACAATGACAAAAGACGTAACAAGCTTAAGTACATTGCGCTAATCGAAAGAAACCCAGATCTACATGAAACTATTCTGCAAGCTCTAGAAAATGAGAAAGAAGATAGAAAACGTGCAAGCTGGATTAATGAATTTCGTCCACGTTGGAAAATGATGTCGTCGTATATAAACCAAGAATCTTGGACTATGTATGAAAACACAGCACATAACGAACCAATAACAGACGATGAAGAATACGGAGGAGATTTAATATGAGCGAAGAACACAAAGCGTTACCTTGGCGTCACATTTCTAAAGCATCTAGTGCAGCATTACGCTACATAGATGGTAGAAGAAAAGGTGAAATTAAATCCCTAGCCACACCATGGAAAAAGTTTAACAACATATCTATGGGTGGAATAGAATGGCAGACTATCACAACTATTGCTGGTATGTCTGGTAGTGGTAAAACTGCAATACTCGGTCAGCTAGAAACAGGATTGAAAGATCTTAATCAAACTGACGATTTTGCAATACTCTCATTTAACTTTGAGATGCTATCTTCAAGATTAATAGGTCGTAAGCTTAGTAATAAGATGAATCTTACGACACAGCAATTGTATAGTGCATCAGAAAGCTTTCAGCTTAATGATAACTATTACATGAACGCTGTACAAGAAGCTCGCAAGTTAAATAAGTATGATATAAACTACGTAGATATTCCTGGTAGTGTTAAATCTTTAGAAGCAACTATATTAGCTTTTTCTAAAGAGAAAGACAAGCCAGTTATAATTATGTTAGATCATACTCTTCTCGTAAAGAAGGCAGGCGGTGCGCAGGATAGAGATTTACTCTATGATCTGATGGCAATGTTTAACGGATTAAAAAAAGTTATTAGAGTAGCATTTATTCTAATATCTCAAATGAACCGTAACATAGAGGCATCAGAGCGTATCCAAAACCCTGATTTACATTACCCTAAGAAGCAAGACATCTTTGGTGCAGATGCATGTTACATGTATTCAGATATTGTAATGGTATCACACAGACCAGAGATGCTTGGTATTAGGGCATACGGCCCAAAGAGATGGCCTACAAATAATGCTATATTTTGGCACTATTTAAAGGTTAGAGAGGGCGAGCCTTGTATTGCTTTGATGCAGAATGATTTGGCTCATAATCAAATATTAGATGCTAAACCTGCAAGCTACTCAAGCAATGAAAATCAAGAAGTACGAGAAGAAGGTGTCAGTAATCCTTCTGAACAAGCCCAAGGCTAGAGACTGCGATTATGTTTTATATGCTTTTGTATTATTGTCATACAATGTCAATATACACGATCTAAGCACTAAGGATTTCTTAAAAGGTTTACACGATAAAATTTATCCTTCATTTGAAGGTGTAGGTAGGTGTCGTCGTAAACTACAAGAGAAACACAAAGAGCTTAGAGGAACTAAGTGGAACGTAAGACACGCAGAACAAGAAACAGTAAAAACCGAAATCAATTTATTTTAACATGGCACAAGAAGTATTAATAGTTGGCGCTAGTGGAACAGGGAAATCCACTTCAATTGAGAACTTAAACCCTGAGTCAACATTCATTGTAAACGTAGCTCGTAAGGCGTTACCATTCAAAGGATGGAAGACTAAGTATCCTATATTCAACAAAGAAAATCCTAAAGGTAATTTCTGTTCTACAGATGTACCTAACGAGATTCTTGGCTGTTTGAATTACATTAATGATAAACGTCCTGAGATAAAGACAATTATTGTTGATGATTATCAATACACTATGGCTAATGAGTACATGCGTAGAGCAAACGAGACTGGCTTCAAGAAATTTACTGAGATTGCTCAGAATGCTTGGTCAGTTATCAATGCAGT
>Ga0208134_1001974_pt1 | contig 11367 bp, 23 predicted proteins | sample VirMetDEL_Mar_31_FD_184515 | JGI IMG/M metagenome (GOLD analysis project Ga0208134, IMG submission 184515) | Aqueous microbial communities from the Delaware River and Bay under freshwater to marine salinity gradient to study organic matter... | ecosystem: Environmental > Aquatic > Marine >... | reverse complement strand
AGCCTTAATACCTACAGGCTATAAAGACGGCAAATTATATAGTGTGCTTCCTGAAAATGGAGTGGGAGACTTTGACGTGGTGCGTGGAAGCGGTGCTACTCGTGTTAATAAGGAAGGGTTGATTGAGGATGTGAGAATCCTCTCAGGGGAGCTTGTAACCAATGGGGATTTTTCTAATGGTAGTACGGATTGGGCATTAGCAAGTGCAGGAGTAAGTATTGTAGACAATAAGTTGGTTTGTGATAATGTTTTAGAGAATACTACAATAGCAACACAAATTGGAATTGTACCTACTCAAAAGCAAGTTAAACTACAATATGATATAATTGTAAACTCAGGTGCTTTTAGAATTTTACTAGGAAGTGGTGGTACATCGACAGTAGTTACAGCAAGTGGAACATATACATTCTATGAAACAAGTGGAACAGGTAACGCTTTAAATTTACAGGCAAGAGGTGGCGGTTTTGACGGCTCAATCACAAACATCTCTGTCAAAGAAGTAACTGAAGACACTAATATTCCTAGACTAGACTACACAGGAGGAGGATGCCCTTCACTTTTACTAGAGCCATTGAGTACTAATTTAATTACTCATTCAGAGGATTTTAGTCAATGGATTGGTTCGGGGTGTACTGTTGGCAATTCATCAAGTGTAGTGAATCCATCCAATAGTAATAATATTGGTATAATTACGGGTGCAGTAGGAACAACAGTTAAATTTGCAAGAATTAACGTAATTACAAGTTTATCAATACTTACATATTCCGCATTTTTTAAATACAATAGTCATCAATGGGTTCAAATTGCGAGTGGCGGAACGTCTGAATATGCTAATTTTGATATACAAAATGGGGTTGTTGGAAATAAAGCACTTAATACAACATCAACAATAGATGATTTTGGGAGTGGTTGGTATAGATGTACCTTAAGCACAAGTGTTGCGAGTACACCATCTAATATGGCTTTTGCTTTAATAGATACGGCTAATTCTTCAAGATTAGAAGTTACATCATCTGTTGGCAGTGCATACATTTGGGGAGCTCAGCTTGAATCCTTACCATACGCCACTAGCTACATCCCAACCTCAGGAGCTATTGCCTCAAGGTTAGCCGATAAAGTAACAGGAGCAGGAGACGCAACTACTTTCAATTCAACTGAAGGGGTGTTATATGTAGAAGCCGCTGCATTAGAGACAGGCAGGATAACTATAAGTGATGGAACTCTAACAAATAGAATAACTATAAATGTAAGTACAAACGATAGCTCTATAAGTGGTTTTGTAAATGTTAACAATGCAACTCAGTATGACTTCTACGAAAGTGTACAAAGTGTATTTAACTATAATAAAATAGCTGTTAAGTATAAAGAAAATGATTTCAGCTTTTTTATAAATGGCACTAAGTACGATGTTGACACTTCGGGGAGTACCTTCGCCGCAAATACATTGACGAGTCTAAGTTTTAATAACGGAGTGAGTGGAAGCAATTTCACAGGCAAAGTAAAAGACTTGAGAACATACAATACAGCTCTCACGGATGCGGAATTAACGGAATTAACGACAATATAATGATACACTTAAGATACGAATTTAACGACAAGGAACAAGCTGAGGCAAAGATACTAGCATTCTATAACGAAGAGGGAGAGATGACAATTAATGCTTCCTTCATAAGACTAGGAAAGTTTGTTTTAACAGAGGGAGTATATGATGAGGATGGAGTTGAGGTTACAGCTCCTATCCTATCATCAGGATTTGCTGTGGATGTATTATGGAGAGACCTTGATGCTTCTCCTTATGGTTGGAAGACCTATGAGACATATCCTAAGACTCCAAGACATATAATATTTTAGTCATAAGCTATGGAGAAACTACGAGGATTGACCACGTTCTTGGATACGGCTGCTTATGGCATCTTTGGCATCACTTTAGTAGATGTTGGAGTGATGGCTTTTGGAATTGACTATGATGTGATAACAATGGACAACAGCATTAAGTTTGTTGTGTCAGTTATATCCGTGTTGTATTTTTCTATTTTTAAGATACCACACACAATCAAGATGAATAAATTAACACGAGATAAACAAAGGTTAGAAAATGCAAAGACAAGACAAGAAATTGACCAAAAGTGGGATGAGTACGTTGACTAAGTATTCTGTCCCTGCAGGAGCTTCTATTTTGGTGGCTATGTATATAGCTCTTTTGATATATCGCTCAGGTGGTAAAAAATATGTCTGGAAGCATACCTGTACCAAGAATTGCTGTGCCACAGAGATGCCTAAAAAGGTAAGAATTAAGCCTTGCGAGTCAAATAGCTTGTTTAAAAAAGATACATACTACTATGAGTAATAACCAATACTTCATTATAGCAACTTTGATAATAGGCACTATCTGTGTGATACTGATGGGTACTCTATTATCTACTATAACGCACAATATTACACTCCAAGAACACACCAAAGACATTCTAGGAGATATAGTCAATGCTCTGATAGTTTTGGTTTCAATAATAATCGGTAAAAAGACAATGAAATGAGAAACTTCAATATAAATGAATTTGATTGCCCAAGTGAAGAGGGCTCAGGCTCAAAAATGGACAAGGAATTCCTTCAATTACTAGACAATGCGAGAGATGTCGCAGGAGTACCTTTTAAAATAACATCAGGTTACAGAACAAAGGCTCACAATCGTGAGGTTGGAGGGGTTAATGGGAGCAGTCATACAAAAGGACTTGCTGCGGATTTGGCTTGTAGCTCTTCAGCTCACAGATTTGTTATAATAACAGCATTACTAGAAGCCGGATTCACACGTATAGGTGTAGCTTCTAATTTTATTCACGTTGACTATGACCACGACAAGGTCGGTCAGGTAATTTGGACATACTAATGGACACAGGAAAGTATAAAGACAAGAACGGAACTACTAGAGTTGGAGATGCACTTAGATGGCTCGTAAAACAGGGAAAGAACGTTTCTCCTGAGCTTCTAGACCTAGCGAGTGGTATAACAGGTATCAAGCAATTAAGCTCCTTAGGAGACGTTATACGAGGAGATAAAGGATTGAGCAAAGAAGACAAGGATTTATTGCTTCAAGAGTTGCAATATGATATGCAGTTAGAGACAGAAATCACAAAAAGATGGGAAGCAGACCTTCATTCAGACTCTTGGGCTAGTAAGAATATAAGACCTCTAACACTTGCTTTTCTACTAATCTGTATGTTTGTATTCATTATGTTAGATAGTTCGTTAGAAGGCTTTAAAATAGCCTCAGAATGGATAGGATTGCTCAAGGCTTTGCTTGTTACTGCAATCGGTGGTTATTTCGTGGTTAGAAGCGGAGAGAAGATAGTAAACAAGATAAAAAAGTAAAGCCCCACATTTCTGTGAGGCTGTTTTTAGCTATGCCTTTGGTCGAATTTCCAATTCTCAAGGGCTTTCTTAGCATTCCTGTAAGCTTTGTTTAATGCTTTGAAATGAGGGTCATCTTTGTATAACTCATAATCATTGTAATAAACAATAGCTCTTTCTCTCAGAGCCTGAGGGAGGTCAAAATACTCTTCCTCCCTTACTCTCAAAAAGTACTCTTTACTTCCTTGTAAACTCATCTGACTCGTCTTCTCCAAAAATTCCTAATTGATATGCTCCCACTAACTTGAGAATTGCTCTTGACAAAGCTCTCTTCTCTGCGAGTTCTGTTGTGTACCAACTATTTGTTGAGCCATCAGAGTAGGAAGCTCCTTTCAATGCTGAGCCATACGTCTCAATCTTTACATCCGGAGTTTCTCTCTTGAATGCTGTTGCCTTTACGACTGCGAAATTAGGCTCACACTTCTCAAGGTGGAAGTTCACGTCAATATTTGACTTGCTTTGGATTTTCTCAATTCCACTTCGTGTGATAATAAGATAATGTTTGTGCTTAAAAATGTCATCCTTCGTAAGCTCAAAATTGCGGTAAAGTTCTGTTATTTTTTCTTTATTCATCTTCTTTGTTTTGCGTGCATTTGCACAGGTTATTGACTTGTATTTGTCTTAATCTTAATATCACTTCTCTTGTCCAATCTGCATCTCTCATTCTCTCTGACTCTGTGCCAAATATCCTGAAGTATGGATTGTCTTTGTCTAGTATGTATGCAAGCCTTGCTTCCATCTGTTCGATTCTCTTCCGAGTGGTGTGAGATACCTCACTACAACACTTACTCATAAAAGTTAGAGATTACATTGATTAGAAGCTCCTCTTCCTCTTCAGTCAATTCCACGTCTTCAAAGTCTTTGTCAAATACTGCGAATATCTCAATATCAAAATGAGCATCTCCAAGAGTTACATCCTCAGTTTCAAAATATGAGCCGTGAGATATTGAAACGTCTCTGCTTGCATATATAGAGAACTCAACTCCGAAGTCTCCAAATTGTGCCTCGACCTCTGATTGCTGTAATACTTCAGAGTCTACATCAAACTCCCACTCAATGAAGGGAGCTGTAAAAAATTGCATTGATTCCTTTAATGTTTTCATAGTTTTTAGTTTTTAAGAGCATAAGCTGCTCCGATTGATAATTGATTGAATACTGATTTTGTGCCTCTCAAGGCTTTTCTGATTTTTACTTTTGTTCTTTTACTCATAATATTTGGTTTTAAATTATGGGGAGTGTTACCTCCCCGTTAGTTTTTATAGATTATTTAGTTTAAAGCTCTTTTTTAATCCTTTGTTCTTTTCGTTTAACAAAAGCTCTAAAAGAAATGAATCTTCACTTTCGGTATGGATTTCAAACCCTGCTACTAGGTTATTTGTATTGTAGTCAAATCTAGTACCTAAGAACTCAAAGTGGTTGTAGTCTTCAGTTTCTGCTTTTACAAATACTTCTCTTGCAAGTGTTTCTACTTTGTCCTGTTGTGTCTCTGTTAGTGTTGTGAATTTTGAAAATCTCATAGCGTTTGTTTTTGATTATGGTACAAATATACAACCCTTTTTTACTTCTGCAACTATAATTAAGAATTTTAACATAATTTTAACATTTGCAACATATCCTCCCTACTTAAAAACAATTTATTTATTATCTGTTACATCATAAGTTTTTCTTATGGTTACAATCTTTGGCATAGATATTGCTTATATAAGACCTTTTAACCTACTTAAAACAAAAACTATGAAAGGACTACAAGAAATAGCAGAACACGACTCAGAATGGCGCAAAATAGCTCTGAGGATTACCAACAACAAAGACCACGCAGATGATATTGTGCAAAGTATGTATCTGAAACTAGCAGATAAAGAGGAAGATGTGAATGACTACTATATAGCTATGACACTCAAGAGTATCTTTATAGATGATTACAGGAAGCATAATACAAAAATCAACTACACATCACAATTTGACCACCTAAATGAGGTTGAAGACAAGTCATACAAATACGAGCCTAATGATGATGAGCAGGAATTGCTTGACAGAATAGATTCATTAACATACGTTCAAAGAGAGCTCCTAGAAGAGGCTTATGATAGGTCATTGAGAGACATAGGAAAGAGACATAACATCTGCCACGTTTACGCATACAGACAAATAAAAAAAGCTGTTGATGAAGTCCTAGGAGATGAGGCACACCTATATGAAAATAGTTCACTTAAATACTTAAAGAAATAAATTATGTTAAAAAGAGATAGTAAAGGAAGATTCCTTCCAAAATCCAAAGGATTGGGAGATGATATACAAAAGGTATTCAAAGCAACAGGAATTGAGAAGGTAGCAAAGGCCATTCTTGGAGATGATTGCGGATGTGATGAGAGAATTGCAACATTAAACAGAATGTTTCCAAGAGACCAACAGATAAAAAGATGCTTCACAGATGAGGAATCTGTCAAATATCAAGAGTTTATTGATAATAGAATAGAGAACAAGTGGAATGCTCAACAGGTAATGATGCTTTTTGCTCTATATAAGGACATTTATGGCAAAACATATAGAATGAAAAACATATGTACCACTTGTTCGGGAACTGCAAAACTACTTCAGAAGATGCAAACTGAGCTTGATAATGCATTTTTAAAATAGGGTTATCAACAATTAAAAATCAGAGCTATCTTAAAGGGGTAGCTCTTTTTTAAGCTTGATATTTAAGTAAAATAGGGAACAAGTGGGAAGTGTTTTTAGGGGTGTTCCCACACCTTAGACCGCATATACAGAGAGCTAAGACAAGAAAGGGAACTAGGGAAGTTCCCACCTATAGGAATTAAATATAATTTAAAAAATAATCTAAAAATAAAATTTATAAAAAAAAGTGGGAAGTGTTCCCTTTTTAGGGTTACTTTGTAGCAATGGTAGTATCTAACAAGGTTTTAGGGGTTCCCATTTAGTTCCCATTTAGTTCCCACTTGTTCCCACTTACTAAAAATATAGAATGTTGATAACTTATGTGATTATATAGTTTTATATCTACATAAAGGATGTATCTTTGTATCATAGTTATATTGTAAAGGGGATTTTATAATATACAGAAAACATTAAAAATACATATATCCTTGGTCTTTAAGTGTCCCCTCACTTTTAGGCTGAGGATTTTTTTTAACAACAGGGTAACACTTTTACATCTTTGTTGTTTTTAAATAAAAGAACTTAAACTATGACTGAATTATTTGAAATTAACAAGCTTATAAATAAAGGCTTTAGTCTTATAACGGCTGACAAGAATAAAAGACCTCTAAACTCTTGGAAGGATGCACAGACTACAGCAACAGATGTAGACACATTTAAGAATCAATTCCTATCAAAAGGCTCTGAAGGAGTTTGTGGTCTAGTAACAGGATTCAATGACCTTGAGGTTATGGATGTGGACTTGAAAGTATTCTCAACAGCTCAGGAGAAAAAAGAATGGTTTGGAGAATACATATCATTCCTGAAGGACAACATAATGGATTTTGATGATAAATTTGTTATCTACAAAACTAAGAATGAAGGCTTCCACATTCTATATAAGACCAAGAGAGTTGAAGGAAATCTCAAGATAGCAAAGCTTAAAGGACATTCACAGCAAGTTCTAGAGACTAGAGGGGTTGGAGGATATGTTGTATTGTATGCAAATAGCTACAATAAAAGAAGCTACCTTGATATTGATTACATCTCAGACAATGACAGAGAGATTCTATTTACTATATCTAGAAGCTACAACTTCATTGATGATGAGATTGTGTCATTACCTAAGAAAGAAAAAAACACAACTCCATCAGTAGGATTAACACCTTGGGAAGACTACAATAACAAGGTATCTGTTCTTGATATTATTGGAAGTGATTTTGATGTAGTGAGGATGCTCAAAGATAGAGCCGTAATAAGAAGACACGGAGCAGAATCTCCTCATAGTGGGTATGTATATAATGATAGTGGATTGTTATATCTCTTCACATCAGGGACAAGCTTTGAAGCAGAGAAAGGATACAATGCGTTTGCAGTTTATTCTCACTTAGTACATAACGGAGATTTTACAGCAGCATCAAGAGATTTGTATAATCAAGGTTATGGAGATAGACAAGTGATTGAAACTCCCAAGGAGATAATAGAAGAGGCTGTTGTTGTACAAAACACAGACTTCCCTTTAGATATATTCCCTGAAGAGTTGCAAACGTATATAAAAGCTTGTAATGTATCACTCAACAATTCTGTTGATTATATGGCCTGTAGTTTGTTATTTCTTACATCCATAATAATAGGTAATTCTTTAGAGCTTGAAGTAAAAAGAGGATGGAAAGAATCAGCTAATCTTTGGATGTCTTTGGTTGGTAAAGCAGGAGTAGGAAAGACACCTAGTATCTCAAGCATTACCTTCCCACTATCTAGACTCAATAATATAGAAATCAAGAAGCACATTGAAGATGCTCAGAAATATGAGAGCTATATGAATATGAATGAGAAAGAGAAGGCAATGTCTTCTGTAGTTGAGAAGCCAAAGAAGACTCAATTCATTGTTAACGATGTAACCCTTGAAGCATTGGTTGAATTACACAATGAGAATCCTAATGGAATTGGAGTGTTGAAAGATGAGCTTGCAGGATTTTTTAAGGATATGAACAAATACAGGGAAGGTGGAGATTTAGAGCATTGGTTATCCTCTTGGAGTGGTAAAGAGATTAACTTGAACAGAAAGACTGCAAAGAGTTCTTTTGTCGAGAAGGCATTCCTTCCAATTATGGGAGGTATTCAGCCGAGCATATTAGATGCGTTTCATACAGATGAGAATAAAGACAATGGATTCCTTGATAGAATGCTATTCACATTCCCTGATATACAGATAGAGAAATACTCTGATAAAGAGATGAGTCAACAGGTGTTGGATTGGTATGAGAGCTACATCAATACGTTTTACCAATCAACAAAGAGGAACATTAAGTACTCTGAAGGAGGAACTATTGAGCCAATAACAGCGAAGTTTACGCCTGAAGCCAATGATGAATGGGTAAGAATACACGATGAAATAACAGACGTTCAAAATGGAGATGATGAGGCTGAGAGTATGAAATCAATGCTTCCAAAACAGAAGGCTTATGTCTGTAGATTTTCGCTAATCATTAACACATTAGCATCTCATAGTGATAAGAGTATCAATAAGGATGTTATTGAAGCGGAGAGTGTGCTCAAAGCTGAGAGATTATCTAAGTACTTTGTGTCAATGAATAAAAAGCTTATAGTTGAGAGTAGAAAGAGAAATAAGTCAAAGATTCTAATTGATAAAAAGAAGAGCAATGAGGAGAATTTCAGAGCTGTATTAAAAAAGAATCCTAATATGACAAGCAAAGAGCTTGCAACATTAATAGGTGTGAGTAGAAGGACAATAACTAAATATAAAAATAACTTTAATAACTAAAACCAAATATTATGACTAAAAAAAGAAGTGATTTCAGACCAAGATTAAAGGGCAATATCAAAACAGCCTACAACCACCTCATCAAAGATGAAGAGAGAATCCTAGTGATAGGAGATTTACACGAGCCATTCTGCTTAGATGGATATCTAGAACACGCACAGGAAGTATATGCAAAACATAATTGCAATAAAGTTATATTCATAGGAGATGTTATTGATAATCACTATTCATCATTCCACGACCCTGACCCTGATGGTCTGGGTGGAGGAGATGAGTTGGAAGCTGCTATATATAAACTATCAAAGTGGTATAAAGCATTCCCTGTTGCAGATGTGTGTATTGGAAACCACGACAGGATTGTAACACGCAAAGCATTCGCTTCAGGAGTTCCAAAGAAATGGATAAAAGGAATGGCTGAGGTATTAGAGACACCAAATTGGAATTATGACACTCGCTTTGTATATGATGGAGTTCAATACATTCACGGAGAATCAGGAAGAGCTACCAAAAAAGCAAAGGATGATATGATGAGTACTTGTCAGGGACACAGGCACACAGAGATGTTCACTGAGTATGTTGTTGGAGCAAATTACAAAGTGTTTGGATGTGCTGTTGGTTGTGGTATTGACAATACGTCATACGCTATGGCCTATGGAAAAAACTTTAAGAAACCTGCGATTGGAGTAGCTGTAGTGTTTGGCGGCAAGTATGCACTCAATGAGCCAATGCAATTATAATGAAATGTTAAAGTTTTGTTAAAGACTTGTGAGAAGTATAAAAGGGTTGTATATTTGCATAGATAATAACAGCAACCCTTAATACTTAAACTATGACAGAAGACATCAAAGACATCATTGAAGTAATTGAATACAACATCAAAAAATCAATAGACAGAGATGAATGCGTAATGCTTGAGAGAGCACTATATGAAGCCAAAGCATTATTAACAACTATCAACTATATAAACCAATGAAAAAAATACTATTGATACTTATAATGGCAACCTTTGCTTCCTGCTCAAAAGAGCATTGCGGATATGTAACAGGCAGAGCTGAGGAAGGCTTCAGAACGTATCTACAGATAGGCGGAGATACTTACTATGAAGTACACCCATTCATATACAATAACACTAACCAAGGCGAATACATCTGCCTATAAAACCAAAAGAAGATGAGCAATAACATTGAATTAAGACCTAGCGATAAGGGTAAAGATTATCGACATTTACTAATAAACGGAGTTGATATGGGCACGTGGGAACGTAGCCAACTAAGACACCTAATTGAAACCATTGACAATAACATTTAAAATCAAAAACTATGAGTACACTATCAGAACAATTAGAACAAAAAGAGAAATCATTTAAAGAGCTTTACGAAGGAGGTTGCAGAGCATCTCACGTTATGGGAAACCTACAACATCAAATCGGAGCTTTAAAAATAGAAATCGCAGAGACAAAGCTACAAGAAGCAAAAGACAATTTTAAACCATTTACAACTATTAACTAAATTTAAATTAAACAATTATGAAAGTAACAGGAAAAATCACAAAAATCAACGAAGTAACAAGCGGAACATCAGCAGCAGGTAAAGAATGGCAGAAGCTATCCTTCCTACTAGAAACTACAGAAGAGTACAACAATCTTTATTGCTTTGAAGTATTCGGAGATGAGAAGGTTGAGCAATTCACAAAGTTCAACAGAGTAGGTCAGAACGTAGATGTTGACTTCAACGTGAAGACCAACGAATGGAAAGGAAAGTACTTCACTTCATTATCAGCTTGGAAGATATTCAAAGCAGAGGAGACTGAAGACATCGGGGGACTAGATGTGACAGGAACAGAAGTTAAAGAAGATGAGTCAGATGACCTTCCATTCTAATAACAATTAATCTAATCAGGAGGGAGTATCGTGCTCCCTCTATAATTTAAAACTAAACATTATGAATAAATTTGAAATTTACAACAGCAACGCAGCAAACTCACAAACAATATGGCTAGTATTTTTATTGGCAGGTTGGTCTTATGGAAGTCTTGGCAATATGACAAAACAGATATTTTTCTACCTCACTTTAGGAGGTTTTGGATTATGGACTTTATATAGATTGTTTACACTAAACAAAGCAATCAAGAAGTATAATAAAGCTGTAGCGATTAAGGCAGGAATGAAACCTGAAGACCTTATTCAACTAGGCCTCTTGTAGTGAGAAAGGCTTCCAAAAAAAGAGAGAAGGCTTGGGGTTTACACTCCGAGCCTACACTCCTAAGCAAACTGATAATGTTAACTATAAAGATAAAACAATGGCTAAAACTAAAACAATAAAGATGTCAGATGAGCTTTACGAAGCCATCAAGATATCAGCCTCAATGAAACGAAGAGGCATCGCTCAAGAGATAGTTTCAATACTAGAAAGTTCAATCGGATATGAAATCCAAATACCAAAAGACTATGACATCAAAAGAACGTAAAGGAATGCCTGTCTTCACAGGAGTACTAAAATACTTTCCCGATGCACTCAAGGCTG
>Ga0208134_1001971_pt1 | contig 11373 bp, 8 predicted proteins | sample VirMetDEL_Mar_31_FD_184515 | JGI IMG/M metagenome (GOLD analysis project Ga0208134, IMG submission 184515) | Aqueous microbial communities from the Delaware River and Bay under freshwater to marine salinity gradient to study organic matter... | ecosystem: Environmental > Aquatic > Marine >... | reverse complement strand
AGTAATAGGTGTAGTACGTGCAATACGGACAACAACACCACTAGCAGGTGCGGTAGATAAAGAGATGGTGCTGGATGATGCAAAGGTGAATGATGTGGATGTGCCGCCAACAAAGACAGCGACATCCGCTTGTTGTGTATAAGCAAACGGAATGGAAAAAGTAGTTGTACTCCCATTTGCCGTGTACTCAATATAGCTATAAGCCATAGTTGTTAATCTCCAAAGTCTGCGGCAATGGCGTTTAAGCCAGCCTTTGTATATGCCTGATTAATTATTGGCAGCATGTGTATAACTGACCTGTATTCTTGTTCGGTCATCTTCCCTTCAGAGAACATACCGTGTGCTAGGTGTCCAATTCCGTCAAGATAGCCAGCTAAAGGATTAGCCACTAAGCCTGAACCCCAACCTCTTTGGAATTTGTCAGGAATCTGAGTAACCATGCCCATGACACCAAACGCTCCTGTATAACCAACCATGTTTTCAACGAGGCTTAAGGGGTCTAAATGCTTCTCTAGGTATTCTCTTTGATCTGAACGACCTTCTGAAGATACGTGTGTACGTGCAGTAGTTACTAGGCTTGCAATAAGCATCTGCCCCATAACAACATAAGCAGCTTCAACACCCATACCGTTCTTAGCCCTTCGATTCATACGAGCAAACTGTTGTTCTTGAGAGGCCACTGCAAAGCTTAAAAACTGACCAATAGTAGAACCTATTTGTCCTCTTAAAACGCTGTTAGTAGCACCTAAGTCAGTCTCTTGGACGTTGTTACGAACCTCTATAGACACGTGGTTAGTAAAGGCATCTTGAGCCTCTACATCATCCCATTTGGAATACCCCATAACCCGCTTACCGTCACCATGTCTTTTGATCTGCACTTGGATTCGGTCATACATAGCATCTGTGATACCTGTGTCCTGACGCATGGCTTTAGGTATGTCACCGTCTATCCATTTCTGGCGCATGACAGCAGCGTTAAATCTCTGTAGGAAGTCAGTAACTGGGGTAAGCCCTGAGATAACACCCTGAACTTGCCTAGCTTTTTGCCAATACGGGTCCATGTGTTCGACCATGCCACCAATCTCATCCATACGAGTTGATGCTGAACCTGTTAAACCATGTGTACCCAAACCTGTAGCATCAATAATATTTTGCATATCATTGTTAGATACTTCACCGTTACGTGCAGCCTTTAGCCAATCTTTGTATTGCGGAGCAACCTTAAAGATAACCCCAAGACCTCCGTAAGCAATGATGTTTGCAGTCTCAATGACGCTCATCATTCCAAAGTATCCTGAGTACGCTAAGTAAGTTAAGTTACGGCCCATCTGCAAGCCTTTAGTCTTGTTCTTTTTTAAACCTAAAGACGTGTCCTCTATTAGTTCAGAGCCTTGAAGACCTTGAATTAGCTTCCTTATTATTTTAATATCATCGGCTGTTTTAAGAGGGTCGATGCCGTTGTCTGCACCAAACTTATCAATCTTTTTAATAGCATCTTCCATAGTGTCCATACCGTCACCGTCAATACCATTTCTGGCAAAACCAATGTGTCGGCCTGATTTAAAAGAATAGCTTTGGACTATGTCAGACATATTATTATTAAGCATTTCACTGACTGACATGGTTAAACCATCAGCAGTAAATTTAGTCTCATAATCCATATCAAGACGTTGACGCATGTTAGTATCTGGCACCCTAGAGTTTCCTTTAGAGGATGACATCTTTGAAGCCATGCCTACATCAATCTCAGCTTCAGTCATACCTTCGTCTACAAGAAACTTACGTAATGCTGTGCTGTCCTCAAGGATGTCTTCTAGCCTGTTGGCTGTAACGCCAGTGTCTAAAGAAGATACTTTTTGGATGAACAGGCGACTAAGGCGTACAGAGAAAGCTAAGTCCCAACCGTTTTTAGCAGCTATGGATTGACCAAAAACTTTACTGACTTTGGTTCCTCCATGCTCCTTCACTACGGCACGTAATTTACCTGAATCCCACTCAGTCGGGACGTAGTTACGGTCATACTGTGTCTCTTTAGCACCTATAACTCTGTAACGCTTTTTCTGATCTAAAAGGTCTTTAAATATTTCACGTGCATTGTCTGCGGCTAGTTGGACTTCTTTAGGAGAGTTTGCATATACGGAGTCATTACGTACTGCCCTAGTCACTAACCCTTCAAACTCATCATGCGCCCTTACACTCAGGCGACCATACTTAGTGCTTTGTCGCCACTTGTTAAAGTTAGGTCTGTGAACCCTAGCTAACTTAGCCCTAGCACTACGAGTAATTCGTGTCTGAATACTTGAAGTAGACTGTATGTTGGTACTGGATTTATTGTTTACCCTGTTGTCCTGAACTAAGATTCTACTTAGGTTACGTACAAGTGGATTATCAGAACTACGTAAGGAGGCACCATCAGATAGCAAGTTGCTTATCCAGTTAGTGCCTATAATAGTTTTACCTTGTTCTGGTGAATCAATTTCATCAATGCGCTGAGGTGAGTGTATAGGCTGCGGGGCTTCTAAAGACATCTGAATATCAGGGTCTTTCAGATCACCACCTGCTAACACAGTAGCGGCTTTTTCATGTTCTCTTAAGTCATCTGCATGTTTTGCATACTTATGTACAAAGGAACCCATGCCACCTGCGAATCCTGCTGAAAAAGCAGTATCTACAAGCACATCATTTATAGTGTAATCAGGTAAAACATTGCTGGCATAAAGACTCTCTAAGCCTCCCTGTGCGCCATACACTGCACCCATTTTACCTACTGTACGCATCCTAGTGGTGCCTGTGGTTGCTTTGTTCACGGCATTAGCTAAAGTACCAATACCTTTACCCACGTTGGTTAGTCCCTTAACTCCTGATAACCAACCACCCGCGAGAGGTATTGCAGCCATTGCTAGGTTTTCTTCGGTCAGCATACCAGCACCAAACATTGCAACTATTGTAGTGACAGGGGAGTCTCCAAAGTTCTCAGCCATAATGCTTTGGTTATTCTGAGTCTCAGCTACTTGCTCCATCATCTGCTTTAAAGCACCCTCTGACTCTGCACCAAACATATAGTCATGGAACTCTTCAGGGGTGTCATCAAAGTAGGTTTTCATTACTCTATCGTCAAACCTAAACTCAGGGTCATACTCATTATCAACAGCCCTTTGACGTGCGGCTAGTTCTACTAACGAGCCACCCTCATCTCTAAAGGCTCCGAAAGAGTCTGTGAACCCAAAGTTATCAGGCTTATCTATAAAGGCATTAACATTGGGGTCAAATATCTTACCGTTTTCAGTGGCTTGCCTAATGACCATTGAGGGGTCTTTGGGGGCTACAGAGTCTGAAGTAAAGACCGAAGTAAATTCTTCTATTGTTTCCATTGTTAAAATTCCTTATCGACTTGCCTGACGATTGTTAGCTTCTAGTTGTTTGGCATCTCTTTCTTGTCTATCTGCTAGGCCGTAGAAAGTGTCTAAATGAAGAGGGGCCACTGGTAGGACTCGACCTGCTTGGTCAACTACCCAAAAGGTTTTACCTCTGCCAGTGTGTCGGAGGGTTATTTGCTCAGGTTCAAAAGCACCTGCGCCAAAAGATTGTATAGATGCTGCAATGTATGCCTGAGCGTCCTCTTGGAACTTAGCGTTGTCTATGTTTTCAGCACCTCCCATAAATACCAACTTGCCATTAACTACGGAGTGATCTTCTACAATCTCCTTAGCATATCGGTCAACAAATTGTTTGGGATTCATGCCTGTCATTTCTCCAATAACTTTGGCATATTCCACCATCTTGGCTCTGAATAGCGTGTTATCTTCCTCACCTCCACTTACTACATCACCCCATCCCCAACCATCTAATGCCTTATCAACTTCTTCAGCAAATATATTAAGGTCTGCTGCACTTGGTTTAGTTTTTAAATAATCAGGTGAACCTATAATTCTTAAAGCGTCTTGTTCACTGTCCCCGTACATACTCATTATCTGCCAATCTGCAAACTGTGCGCGTTGTGTGGGGTCTGTAAGATACTTACGGAACATTTGAGGATTGCCAGCATAAAGCTGCTTAAGAAGCTGAAACTTCTGCATAGTGGCTTGGAAGTTAGGAGATTCTGGTAAGAAGTCACCAGTGCCTAAGTTATCAAACGATTTGTCTGCTATTGCTTTCCATCGTTCATTAATCACGTCAACTTTAGAATACATGCCTATTTCTGCCGCTAACTTTTGTTCTGGCGTACCATCAGGCAGGTTATTATTAACTATTTCTGTAATACGAATTTGAGTGGCTTTGTCTATGTCATCTTTAGAAATGGTCTGCTGTTTGCCGTTTTGGTCTAAGTAAGTACCACCCGTTAGATCAAATACCCCTGCAATTCTATTTTTCACCGCAGAAGCCATAGCACCGTTTCTACGGACACCTGCTTGACCCACGGCAATCGCTGTGGTGTTTGCATTAGTGATTGAGATTCTTTGAGAGGATGAGATGTCTCCCTTCTTCTCACGCCTCTTTAACTCAAGTTCATCAGCCGGAGTTAAACCACCTGCTGCTGCTGTAGCGTTAACATCTATAATATAATCTGTGACATCTGCTGAATTTGCTATTGAAGCATTAGTCTTTGCTTTTTCAATCAATCCTAAAACCTTGTTACGGTAATCAGGGCCACCATTGCCAGCTTCAATTAAGTAGTCACCAATGACTGTATCCATGAACTCTTCACCACGTCTTTCTTGCTCTTTAAGCCAGAAGTTTTGTAGGTCAGTGTTAGAGTACCCGTACTTATCTTTTAAAATAGTTTCAATGTCAGCAGCATAAGACGCAAACCCGTCAGCAGTTTCTTGATTTAATTGATCTTGTGTTAAACCATCGGGGCCAAAGCTTCGTCCTTCTACAAAACTGTAAGTAGCACTAGCTTGGTCGATGTGCATGTCTGTAGTGCTAGAGCCAAATACCGCACCAGCATCCCGAAGGTCTTGTCTTTTGTACAGGGCAGAACTAGCGGTACTAGATGCTTTGGAAGACTGCCGCATAGAGTTAGCTAGAATACCTTTAAGGTCTTCGTCATCTACTTGGTCTAAGCTACCAAGAAATAACTTCTGATATTCAGGAGTTTCTAAAACTTCTTCGTGAGTCATTCGTGCAAACTGTTCTTGCTCCATCAAGGCTTTGAAGCCTATGCCAAAGGAGTTCTGAGCCGCTTGCTTTTTACTAGCTTGAATCATGTCTAGCTTGCGTTCTTCTTCCTTCTGAACTTGTTGGACATTGCCTGTAACGCTATCTAAAGCCTTACTGATCTGGTCGTTACGCGCAGGGCGAACAAAGGTATCAACTCTTGATGCTTGGGGAGTGAGGCGCACCTGACTCTTCTGGTATTGGGTTTGTACTCTATTAGTAGCCACGGCTATAATTCCTTTTTATCTTGAAGCTGGATGCCTCAGTGTTTTCTTTTTAAAGGGATTCTTTAAATTCTTAAAATAACTTGGATTGCTTTCGTAAGCGTTACCACCAATCTGTAGGGCAGTCGCTGCAAAGCTTGGGTATGGGACTGAATTGATACGGGACTGTCTACCAGTTTCCGCACCTTTCTTTTCCTCTGCTATTTGGGCTTTAGTAGCCCCAAGGTTAGAGGAAGCTTTAGTGTCATCAGATAAGTTTTGACGGAGTATGTCGGACATAAGGGCATCCACGGATAACCCTGATACACCTGACTCACCTGAAGCTGTCCTAGCTTTAGATACATCCCTCATTGTTTGTATGTCGGCTTCCATCCCACGTTGGGACTCTGCCTCTTCTTCTTGCCGTTGCCTTAAGTTAAGCTGTCGGGCATCATTTAGAAAAGCAGCGTTAGCGTTCTTTTCGTTTGCTGCTGCTTGCTTCTGTTCTTCGTCTGCTGCTGCAATGCTTGTCATAGCACCTATAATTGTACCTGCGTCACACATTTTGATTAATCCTTACGAACTCGTAGAAAGGAATACCCCCTACACCAAACTTCGGGACTAACTGCACAAAGGAAAATCCAATGTGGTTTAGCCATGCAATACTAATTTTGTTTCTAGCATCTACATAATTGATGAGAAGGGGATATTGTTTATTTGTCTCTTTGACCCATGCCACTGACTGTGTAAGAAGGTCTTTCTTGATCTGTGGAATCTTGTCAGAACCTAGCATCCAAGGGGAACCAATTAGATCATCAACATGGGCGCACCCAAACATTCCGATTAGTTCTCCTTTATGTATAATTGACTGGGCTTTAGACATGTCGAATCCTTTTTGAAGGGCTTCGGTAGGTGTTAAAGCGTTGGATGCTTTTACCTCTTCTACATCTGCTTGTCGCATCTTTGCAGCAAGCACGTACACGTCTTCCTGAACGGAATCGCGGTAATGGGCCATTGATTAAATCCTTGATGTTCTTTGGGTTAAGAAACCTTCGTACTCTGCGCTTTGGAATACGCAAGGTAGGTAGCTGTCTGAAGTAATGACAACCTTGGCGTACTTAGAGTTAGTTAATACAGAAACCTTATAGCTTCCTGAAGCAAGGTTAGCCTGTCCTAGTATGTTACTTAGTGAGCCTACTACCCTTCCGTTAAATTCACGTGTCTGAGTGTCCCTAGCTTCGGGTGTGCTTTCTACTTTAAAGTAAGCTGTGTCACTGTATACAATGTTAAAGTTTCGTATCTGTAGCTTGTTAGTTGTGATTGCTTTGTTGTCTTGCTTTAAGACTTGCTCACTAAACTGATACTTAAAGATGTAAGGTATGCCAGCGTATATAACGGCACTAGCTGCTATATCTGCCGTGGCTTCTGCTAGAGTTCTTAAAGACCCTGTAGTGTTCACAAAGAGTGTAGTGCTGTCTGAATAAGGCAGTGTTGCACTGGTCATCTTGTAACGCCTGTCGAGATGCAATGCACCGCCACCGTAGTTAGATTTAGATGTGGTATACACCATGTCAGGACTTGCAGCGTCACTAGCGAGACTTAGGTTTTCTAAGTACACACCATCTGAATATTCCATAACTAGCTTGATAGTTGAGCCGTTAAAAGCTGCTGAACATACCTTGCCTGTAAACTTCCATTCTGACCAAGCACTCTGTAGTTTCTCTTCACCACGCCAATAGTAGCGATATACAAAGATAGAGTTAGGCTTGTCTTCAGTTAGCACTAAAAGCATGTCTTCGTTAGAAGATGCTGATAACCCTCTTATTGTTCCATCTAGGTAGTTAGGTACGTGGGCAGATACATCGGCAGCGTCATTAGTTTCTGAAGCTTGTTCAACGTAATACTCACGGACACCTGACCATTTACCTTTAGAGAACCCGAAGAATACATAGCGACCTGCACCTACTGGCTTGGCATTTAGGTTTGCCTCAAAGTTAGTAGATACGTCAATGTGTACTGTGTCAGGTGTTAATAGTTCTGAGGCTGTCAACATGAACTGCGTCAAGTCAGAGAAGATCAACAAGGATTCATTAAAGGGTATTGCGTGTTTCAGGATAGAGATTTGATTGTTTGATACAGCCACGTCTATAGGGTTAGAGTCAAGAATAGTTAATACAGTCTTAGGGAAGAAGTTGTAGAACTCTCCTGCTTCACTGAAGATAACATTCTCATCTGCAAGGAAACCTAAGCGGTTACGATGGAAGAAGATGTCATTGATCTTAAAGCCTACAAAAGAAGGTACAGGGTTAGTGTCCTCATCCCCTGCTTCTCTATCGTCCCAAGAAAGGGGTGAGAAGGTGAATGTGCCGTTAGTCTCCTTACGTAACTGGTGAGGCATTGTAAGCTTGTTTATACGATTCTTTAGGGCTGACCCATCTACTGCATAACCGCCTACAGTCTCTTTCCAGATCAACTCATTGTTGGTGTTATCGCCTTGAGTTAGATGTACATAATGGTCATCTTGTTTCTTCTCGTTACTACCTGCTACCTTAATTCTAAATCCTACCTTACCTTTACGGGGTAGGTTCTTGAAGTCAATAGTCTGACCTTTGAACGAGTATAGGAATCTGTCGCCAGCACCATCACTAGATGTGATTGTGAAGTCAGAACTGGTGTTCTTAACGTAGATTACTGACCCTATCTTTTCTTTAACAAACGGAGAAGAAATAGATAAGTTGTTGAATAACTGAGTAGCAATATAATCTGTGCCAATCTGGGCAGAATGTGAAGATGCGGAACCATCTGGTGTGGTGTACGTAGCTGTGGCACTACCCACTGTAATTGTGTAAGTCAGTCCGTAGTCAGCCTGTCTAATGTAGAACATAGCTTCGTGAGGACGAGCGGTAGGTACGTAGGTGTCCAGTGCTATAGTCTTAGCCTTGTTTACTACAAAAGTAGTGTCACCTACTGATACCGCACTGATTGATGTTTCAAAATCAGTTATACCAGTTAGGTATGTTGGGAGCGAAGTAATAGCGTTACCGTCTGCATCATTAACCACAAGTGCTGTGCCAGCCTGATTAAACACCTTGACCCCTGCGGAACTAAAGACTGCTGTGTAGTCCTCAGTGGTGGAGTATTTAATAGGGTGTAAGAATACATTTGCTGCGTTGGCTACGTTAGCTAACTTAGCTACGTGTTCAGTACAGGGTCGTTTCTCAAGACCACGTGTTACAGAAGATAAGCCGTTCTCTTGTACTTCGGCTTGGCTTGCGTGACGTAGGCTTGCAGGTTGTTGGGATACCCCATTCAATAGATTTGGAATAGAACCTGAGATTAAAGACATTCGGTTAACCTCTTCTTCGGTTTATAATTGAATATGTGTCAGCACTGTCAAAGATATTTAAGTCTCTAACATCTGATTCGTTGTGTGTGAGTGAAGTCCATGCGGATTGCTCATCAACAGCATTAAAGCTGTGTAATATCTCTGAGCCTAGTACACGGTCTTGAAGAATACGTGCAGCTTTTATAGTTACATAACGTCTAGCTGTCTCAGGCATCTCTTCAAAGGACAGTAGAACAACTATGTCTACTTCAATAGTTTCTGTTATTTCATAGGTGTTTTTAATACGGTCGTACATACGTGAGCCACGCTGTACTAAGTCTGTGGTAGAGGACATACGTAGTGATGTAGTGTCCACGTGAATACAATTAGCTGGTAGGGTAATCTCGCTATTAGCGTCAGGTGTTAACTTAAATGTTAAGTCTGTGTTAAACGTCCACCCCATTGATTGCATATCACGACTTACGTTATCTAAAGTCTGTTCTGCAAGGCTGGCTTCAATTAAACCAGAAGTTAAGGAGTTAACAGGAGATTCACCAATAGTAGCCAACAATGTATTAACCGCTTCTAGCTTGGTTGTTGGATTCATTAGTTTTCCTTCAATAAAAGAAAAAAAAGGGCAGAGAGAAATTAATCCCTCCACCCTTTAGAGTAGAACTAGAACGAGTTACACAGCGTTCAAAGAAATGGCGCAAGCAGGGCGTAGGATGTTATGACCCATAGCGTACTTAGCAACCATCAATGTACCTTGACGATCAATCTGATACTCAGACTCAACGCCTAAGTCCAACAACTTCACAGTTGCGGCAGCGTCTTGGCTAAAGATTAAGCCACGCAAAGCAGCGTAGTTACCACGGTATGCGGCAGTACGTGTACTTGTGATTGGCTCAACGTCACCAGAAGCAGAAGATTGGTTAGTAGAAGGTAGATGATTACTCATCATAATCTTCACACCACCGACCTGTGGAACTACGCCCGAAGCTACGGAACCTTCACCGCCAACATCACGGTTCAACCATGCAGCGTTAGCAACACTAGGCACGTTCAATAGCGCGTAGTATTGGGCAGGTGGTAGTACACAAACCTTATCACCGCCTACATCTTTCTTATCGAACTCTTCAAGAGCCGCATAGATAGCAGCGACAATCTTAGCACCGTCTAAAGCATGTGCAGTAGTCGTACCAATGTTGAAGTTAGCAGTGTAAACCTCATCTGCAAAAGAAGCACCGAACGCTGTAGCTGCTAAAGAAGAAGTAGTAACCGAAGCAGCCTTAGCAATCACTCGCGCAATGTTGCGGTCAGATACGTTAGCTAGAGCGTTACCTGACTCTTTCGAGTAGATAGAACGCACGTCATAGTGGTTCATTGCTTCGTCAATCTTGGCAATGAATTGTGTGCTGATTAACAAATCATCAACGGTCACAATACGCTCACCATGCTTGATTGCATCAGCTTGAATTAAAGTTCCTGGAGTATGGTACTTTGCAGAACCAGTGCCAGTTAAAGGGAATGATGCACTCTTACCATTGGAAATAGTACGTGTGCGGTGTAGAGGCATGAAGACGTTCTTCTCTTCATACGCTGTTAATACTTCCCCTGCGTAAAGCTTGAGGAATAAGGAACGATCATCACCTGTCGCGTTGACTTGGCCTAAGCGAGAAGTGGTTTGGTCTGTTGGAAATGCCATTGTATATGTACCTATTTAAAAAAAGTAATTTATAAGTTGTTGAGTTATGGTGTTTAAACTCAGCAGACTCTTACTTCCTTTCCCGTAAAGATTGTCCACCGCAGTGGGTCGATAGATACTTGGAATAAAGTTGTTGCTTCATTAAACGAAAAAAACCCCCGAAGGGGCTTAAAGATTGCGGAGACAGATCATCTACAGAATGTTGCTTCGTGATAATTTAGAAGCTACTTGCTGTCGATATGCAGAGTCAGACTCGTACCTTGGGTCACGCATTGCTTGCGTTAACTGGGCGGCAGAATCAAAGACCCCACCTGTAACGGATTTAGTCTCGCCCATGACAAGTGAAGGTTCACTTCCATTTACAGAACGGTACTGAGCGTGTAGACCTTGTATTGCAAGATTTGCTGTCTCTATGTTTCCACTGTTTACTGCATTATTAAACGCATCAATGGATGCTTCTTGCATATTGTCAGAAGCCCAAGAAACCATATCTTCATACGCCTCCTGTCCTCCAACTTGCTCAAAAGCTTCTTGCTGCATCTGTGTCGCTACTGCCATTTGACCATCTATAAATTGGTCAACCATAGAGCGAGGTATGCCAGCTTCTACTAAAGAATCGTAAGAATCTTCAGTTAGTCCACCTAGTTCTGCGAACTCTTGGGATAAGGAATCAAAGTCAATACCTTCCTCTTCAAGCCCATCAACTATGCTTTCTAACTCATCATCTTCTAACTCTTCTTCGTACTCTTCTTCGTCCTGAGAGCCTAACTTCTGTTCAAGAGATTCATAAGCTTGCGCCATGTCTTCAACACTGTTGAACTTCTCAGGGAGCCATTCAGGACGGTCAGACGCATCGGGGTTATCAAGACCTTCGGCCTTTTCTAACATATCTAATGTGTGCTGACCGTCTTCAACGGTTTCTTCGTATGTGTTTACTGTATCCATTTTTAACTGTCTCCAAACAGATAATTTATTTAGACTTT
>Ga0208134_1001965_pt1 | contig 11398 bp, 10 predicted proteins | sample VirMetDEL_Mar_31_FD_184515 | JGI IMG/M metagenome (GOLD analysis project Ga0208134, IMG submission 184515) | Aqueous microbial communities from the Delaware River and Bay under freshwater to marine salinity gradient to study organic matter... | ecosystem: Environmental > Aquatic > Marine >... | reverse complement strand
AAACCAGGACCTTGTTGTTGTCCAGGCATAGCACCTGCTATCGTTCCATAGATATTTGCGTAGTCACTAATTCTTTGCATTGGTAATTGATAAGCTGTTTGATTAGCTGTTGTAATAGCATTTAATTTATTTTGTTCTAGAATTTGATCTTGTGCACCTAATGCTTCAAGACCAGCAATTCTTTGTGAATCTAATCCTGGTACAAACTGTGCCATTTGATTTTGTAATGCACCTAAGCCTAATTGATTACTCATAGACTGTTGTCTTAAATCTTGTGCTTGATTATAACCTTGACCATAAAGTCCAGCCAATACTGCTGCTCTATTTCTATCAGAGTTAGATTGATATTCAGCTTCTGCAACACCTTGTCTAGAACCACCAAAGGCTCCAGCGGTTAATGCATTTTGTGAAATACCTTGTTGAGAAATTTGTGCTTGTCTATCGTAATCAGCCATTGTTGTATCAATAATTTGTTGTTGATACGGTGACATAAATGCTTTGTAATCTTGAGAAGGATCTGCAAGATTAGCAGCTGCTTGATTAAAACCTGCGCCTGCTGTTAGATAAGGTTGATAAGATGCAACACCTGTACCACCTGTAAAACCTATAACTTGTCCACTAGCATCCCTTTGAATAGAACCTAAACCAGATTGATCAGCTAAACCTTGAGCAGCTTGTTGTTGAAATGCGGATTGACCTGCAACTTTTGGAGATAATGCTTCAGTATTTATAGGAGTCCCTAGTTGCCCGATACCATATTGAAGAGCCTTTTCACCGTAAGGACCTAAAATAGTACTAGGTAATAAACCAGTTGAACCACCGGTTACATCATATCTTGAACCTGTAGCAGCCATTATACGTTAGCCTCTAAATTTTTCATAGTGTCATACATTTTTTGTGCACCTTTTTTAATACTTCCACCACCTGCAGCTCTTACGGCATCAGCTGTGAAAACAAATTCATTCTTTGATAGTCTTGCAGGAACGTCATCTTTTTTTTCGTACTCTCCCATAGGGACAAAGCCACCATTAAATCTATAATCTTTTTCCATACCACCCATGTCTAACATTTCCATACCATCGTTAGCCATCATTGTACCAATACCCTGGTTCATAACGGGTCCTTGACCATAGGCATACATAGCTCTACCGCCTCTAGCAGCCATCATAATACCTTTATCTTGTGGCATTGATCTATTCATTTGAAGTTCTTTTAAAGTTTCTATTTGCTCGTCTGAAAGTTCATTTAAAGGTACACCGTAAACATTTAACGCTGCATCATTTAACTCGGAACTAGCGTCAGGGGCTGAAGCCATTTTACCCTCAGCAATTGCTTGATCTCTAAACTGTTCAATACCCATTGGTACTAAACCCATTTCTTCCATTTCAAATACATATTTATTATATTCTTCGGTTAACGAAGCCATTTCATTACCAAGATTCATATCATTTGGATCCAAATTCATCGCGTCTTCCATTGCACTTTCTGCAGCACCTGCTCCATAAATTGCATCTATCTCTGCATCAGTAGAAGGATCTGCTGGTCCCTCAGCATAACGAGCTCTACCACCCATATTAAATCCCATTGTTTCTACAACGTCGGGTCTAACTTTTCTAAGTGCTTCTATACCAGCACCGCCACCTTTGTTAAAACCCATTTTTTCTACAACATCAGGTCTAACTTTTCTTAATGCTTCAATACCAGCACCACCACCTTTGTTAAATTTTGTAAACATTTCTTCAGGAATATTGCCTGCTGCAGTGTCACCTCTAGCAAATCTTTGAATAGTTCTTTGAACACTTTCAGGAGTTATAGATTTTAAAACATTATCTGTTCCTGTTATCATATTACCTTTTTCTAACATAGAGTCGTAATTTTCGTCCAGTGTCATCAAAGCAACGTCTTGTTGCATTTCAGCTATAATTCGTTCTAACGTATACTCTGGAAATCTTTCTTGAATTTGTTTTGCAACAACTAAATATTCTTTATTGTATTGTTCACCACCTTGCATTAAATCAGATTGCTCATCACTAATTTCAAGTATAGATTGATCTCCACTATCTTCAAATATTTCTGGGTTTCTGTTTTCAGGTTCAAGTGCAAATTCTTCTGGAACAATTCTGTCATCTTGAAAGTTTTTTGTAGGTACACCATCTTCAAATATTTTTATTCCGCCACCGGGTTCTACTAGTTCACCAGCATAACCACCAGGGCCATCTACAAACCCTCTTTTATTATTCATGATACCACCGTTAGCTGCCATGATTGTTTCAGAAGTCATCATTTCTTCTTCCATAGGAGCTTGTGCTGTAGCAGTTTCCATTGCTGCTTTTTCCATGTATGCCATAAGCATTTGTAATTCTTGTTCTGTTAATTCTTCTACTGCTTTTTGAAATAACTTTTGTGAGATTGCTTGCATTTCTGGTGGAATACTATTTAAAGATTCTTTTACATCAGCAGGGGCTGACGCCATTGTTGTTTCTTCCATAACCATATCTCCCATCATGTAGCCAGGTCGGCCACCATTTTTTAAACCAATGATGCCACCGTCTTTAACTAAAGTAAAATCAGTAATGTCTGCTTTTGTTAATGCAGGTTTTGCTACAGCCATAGGTGTTAAATTTTCTGCAATAGCAATTTCTGCAGCTCTTTCATAATCTGCAGTGTCTTGTAAATATTTATCATATGTTGCTTTGTCAGCTTCATTCTGTCCTTTTTCACTTTTGTATTTTGCGTAAGTGTCCCAAGCTTTAGTACCAATATCTACCCATTCTCCAAAGTCAACATTCTTAACTGCGTTTTTACCCCATTCTTTTGCAGTCTCCCAAGCCGCTCCCCAATCAATATAAGACGGAACTCCACCTGTATCAGGTAAAGCTAATCCCATACCACCATTTGCTTTTAATAATCTTGCTTCTGATTCATTAATGAATGCTAAAGACTCACCTTTTGGCGCACGTTTGTTTAGAAAATCTGCTGCTTGTTTACTATTAGTGATAGCCATAAAATTTTATATTCCCCTAGGTATATTGTATATTAAAATAGCAGGCGTTTCACCTGGAATCTATACTCTTACCCGTTTTTTCCACATAAATCAAGTGTCGGCATCACAACTTTAATGTCTTGAGCCATATCTTCTGGCTTAAAACCTTTAGCTTCCCACATGGTTTTTTCTTTAAATGTTTCGCCTGTCTCTTTGTGTCTGTAAATTGTTATTACTTCTGCTTCTACCAAAGGTACTTCTTGTCCATTAATTATTGTTGTTTTTGTCATTAAGTCCTATCCTGTTGTAATACGCTTATTGTAACTATTGGGCTTGCAACATCAGAAAGCATTTGAATCTTGTCTCCTTCTTCTAATATCAACACAGTTGAATCCTCTCCTTTTAAAAATTCATATTTAACAGTAGTCGCTAAAGAATGTTTATCGTAAATAAATGCTGTACTAGAACTACTATCAAAAACAGATAGAGTTAAAGCCGCTGTCCCCACATTTGCATTGTATACAGAAATAGATTTAAGAATTCCTACAGTTGCAGCTGGTACTGTATAACAGTCAGCTGTAGTAGCAGCAGCCAAAGTAGTATGATGTAGTTTATATGCATTAGCCATTATAGTCTTTTTATTGTTTTAACTTAACTTGTAAAAAATGTAAAGGCTTCTTGCTCATCCTTTATTTGTTGTTGGTATGTAGTATTCATTTTTTGTACAATTGATATTACGTTGTTAGCCAAATTTTGTACGTTTTGTCTATCAAACTCTGGTCCTTCAATTGTAGGTACTACTTCTGATATTTTTGCCATTATCTTCTTCCTCCTGCATGTATATCTAGTCTAAAAGTTCCTAGTCTCCAGTTTTCTCCAGTACCTGTATTAGATACTTTAAAAGCTATTTGACGAGCTCTTATCCTAGTGTTTAATTGTGTGGTACTTGTTGTTGCCGTAAAAGTATTGGTTACAGTATTACTATTAGGAAAAGCTTTTGTGTTTAATGCAACTTGTGCATTTCCTGTTTGTGCACCAAAGTCAGGTAAAAATCTACTTATTCTCATCATAAATTCACCATCCCCTGCAAGGCCTTGTTGATCACTAATATCATAATCTCCAGATTCTATGTTAGCTAGTATTGCATTTACAGTCCCACTAGCAAAAACTTCATCAGTCCCTACTTCGTGTTGCCAAAAATAACTAGCACCATTAGTTACACCATTTACACTTGGTTCTGTTGGTGCAATATTAGTTACATACTGTGTAGCATAAGGTTTTCCATAAACTCCTTCTGGTGTCCAAGTCGTTCTAGCAAGTGAACTAGTTGTCCATATTGGATCCGAGTCGCTTGATTCTATATAATTGTAACTAACTGATCGATTAACTTCGTCTGATCCTTGACCACAATAAAACCAAGTTACTTCACCAAATAAATTGTTTACAGCTCCGTGTATTTGTTGGTTAGCATTTACATTAATATCTTCAAAAACATAATCTTCAACAAGACAAGGCATACTATAAACTCTACCCCCTGTATATTTAAAGAAACCATTAGGTCCCATCCAATATGCAACACCATCAATTTCGACTGGTGCATGTTGACTAGATATTCCACAGTTAGTACCAACTTGTTCAAAACCAAAAGTAAAAGGTTGGCCTACAAATTTCATTGTATACATTGCAGTATCTGACCAAACATATAATGCAGTCTTACCTGCAATTACTGCTAGTAATTTAGATCCATCCGGCAATCTTTGAGAACCTGCTGTGTTAGTAGCGGTTGCAGTATAAGCTCCAACCCCATCAATATTTTCTTGGTCTGAAAATCTTACAAACATATCATCTTGTGTAGTAGAATCGCCTAAGGTTGTTTCTGTTCCAATAAAAACTAAATGTCTATCAGGTGTTGATACAGCCATGTCTCTTGATGCTGTTGGTGCATTAGGTAGTATAACGGCTCTTGTAATTAAAGCATTAGTTTGAGTTGGATCCCATTGCCATACTTTTTTGTTGTGTACTAAGGCTATTAAAATTTGTCCATAGTTAACTAATCTCCATTGTCCTGGTTCAATTACAACTTGCGCTGAAGAACTTGCGCTACCCCAACCTACATAGCCACTTGCATCAAAAACAGTTGTTCCATTAGTATGAGAAGCAGCAGTAGTTCCACTAATACTTCTTGTTATACCTGTTACTTTGTTGCCTGTAATTCCAGTGTAGCCAATTAATTCATTGTCTATTTGAATAACTTCAGTTGATCCGCCACTGGGAATTGTAAAACTGGTTGTTGAAGTTAAAGTAATTTCTGTAGCAGAACCATTGTTACCACCACTTGCTGTTAATACACCATCTAAAGTTGTAAATGTTGGTGGAATAACTTGTCCACCAAATGTATTTGTACCCCAACCAAAACCATATCCTTGAGTAACAGGTCCTATTTCATAATAAGGATCGATAGTTGCAGTTGCCATAGCACCACCTGTACCTGTTTCGTTATTATTAGCTAAAGTTGTCATTTGAGTAGTTAGTGTAGTAGCACTTGGAGTGCTTAATACTTCAAATAACTTTCCATTAAAGTCAGCAGCTGTAAAAGAAGTACTAACCCCTGTTAAAGCAATAGACCCATCTCTTACTAAAAGAATATCACCTACTGTTGCATTGTGTGCAGCACCATAAGTTAGTGTTAAAACATCTGAACCATTAGAAGTTCCAATAGAAACTCCGGTTTGAATCTTATCTGTATCAATTGGAGTTATGTCATAAACAGCACCTTCAAAATAAATGTAAAGCATTTTGTTGGTGCCAATTGCTACATATTTATTACCGGCATTATCTACCCAAGCATGTTGATCCCTGCCTGCACCTACTAAATTACTTGCTGTTAATTGAGACCACCCACCTATTTTTTCAGGATAACTATATCTGAAACGCATGTAGTCACCATTGACCCATCTTCCTTCTGCGCCAGTATCTGATGATTGTTTATCTAAACCTGGTTTTAATGTGATTTTTGTTAACATATAAACTCCAAGTTACAAAATATACTAGATTAGAGCATATATCAATATGAATAAAGCAGAGGGAATCAGTGGTGGATCATCCCTCCGCAAGCTTATTGTATATATTATTTTTTAGGAACTGTAAAGCCTTTAAAATATGCAGGTAAACCTAACATAGGACGCTTGTCATATAAATTTTGTTTAGCATCTTTACCTTTTAAATTATTGTAATGTAGAAATACTTGTGCACAATCTTTACCTTCAAAAGGTTCTCGCCAATGTTCTAAATCACAACCAGAATAAATTAACATGTCACCTGGTTCAAGATTAACTTTAACACCAGCTTGTCCTTCTTTACCTGTTGGATCTAAATATATGGGCCACGGGTCTCCACCTAAGTTTAACGTAGTAGATACTTCACATGAATATCTATCTTTATGTCTAGCCAAGATGTCTCCTTTTTTATAAATTCTTGCATAGGAATAAGTAGGACTTAACTTTAGTGAAGTTTCTTTATTCATTTTGTCATTTAATTTACCTAATAATGTTTCCATTACCATATCACCATAATGTGAATAAGTATTAGGAACTTGTTCATCATTCCATACACCATGCTCTGTATTAAATGGTGATAAATATTTTTGATCAAATAAAAATCTTGCAGCTGTTCTTTTGTTTAAAAAATATGTGTAAACAAACTCTGCTAGTTCAGGCGATATCGCTGCTTTTAATACTTTATATTTATTTTTCTTGAACGACATTTAATACTCCTTTTGGTATTGCTTGGCAGTTCCAATGTATAAATCTAAACGGCTCTATACCTAAATCAACTATGTATTGATGAGGCATGTAAGACGGAAAGAATATCATTCGACCTGGTTTAACTTTATAATGCACAGCTGAACTGGCATAGGTTATTTTTGTTTTATCTAATTCAGGTAAAAGATTCATAATATTACCTGGTCTCGGATCTTCAAATAAAGGTAATGAAGTTTTGTCACTAGCTTTTAAAAAATAAAAACCAGATATATGACCATTCCAATGTGTATGTAATGTATGATGACCACCTCCACTTTTAGCAAATTCTTGTACCCACATTTCTGTAGTAAATAATTGATGACCACGCATATCAAAACCCATTTCCATTAATAAATTATGTGAAGTTGCACCTATATAATCTGTTAATACTTTAAATTTAGAATCACCTATTAAAGTTGTTGAATGATAAACACTACCTAAATCACCTTTAGTTTTATTTGTTTTGTTACGTTTATCTATATCAGGCTGCATGTTTTTTTTAGCTATGTCAATATAACTATCTGAAGCTTTATTTATTTCATCAACAAATTCTGGTGCATCACCAAACCATATAGGACATTTAAAATAATCTTCTCTATTTAATTGTTGAGGATAAGTTATTGGTTTTGGTTTTTTAATTCTTTTCTTTTTCTTTTTCATATCTTTCCTATTTAAATGGCCATCCAAGGTTCCAGATTACTAGACTATGTCTAATACCACTTTTGACCGGTTTAACTCTATGCCATACATCAGAAGGAAATACAACTAAAGAACCTTTAGATCTTATTTCTTTTAATACATGGGTATTTGCTTTCTTATCTGGATCATGATTTCTATAATCAAATTCTAATTCACCACCTTTATATTCTTTGTCATTAGACAAAGATAGTGTTACAGATAATTTTCTTTGTTTACCATGACTTGGTGTGTTGGGTTGATTGTAAGGTCGATCCCAACTATCACAATGCCAATCATAGTACTGGCCTTTTTTATATTTTGTAAATTGACACGACTCAGAAAAATCCCATTGAAAATTCCAGTTAGCATCTCTGTTAGCTTCATGTATAAAAGGATGAATTGCATTATAAATCCAACGTTCGTTTAACCAAACTATATCTGAATCTCTTTTCTTTTTTAAATCTTGTACTTCTTTTTTATTTAATTTTTTATTACCATAACCACCAGTCACAGCCATTTGATCTTGTATAGATTTTGCATAACGAACAATATCATCGCATACATGATGAGGTATGGCATCTTTAAACCAGTAAAAATAATTTTGTAATTGCATATGTCTTTATAAAGACAATATAAAATAGTATTATGAAACTGTCAAGGTTCCTGAAACTGTAAATGTTGCAATTTTTTGTCCACCAGGAGCTGTACTTGTAGAATTAGTTCCAGGAGAAACAGTAAATGTTCTAGCACTTGGTCCTCTAACAACAACAAGTCCACTACCACCTGCTCTTCCAATTTGAGGGGTGTCTTGGTCACCACCTCCACCAGAACCTGTATTAACTGTACCTGCTGTAGCACTTGAAGATCCACCTTGACCCGTACTACCTGTTCCACCACCACCAGCACCGCCAGGTGCTGGAGATGTGTATTGGGCTCCACCACCACCGCCACCACCTCTTTGGACGCATGATCCTGTAATTCCTGAAGTTGCTCCTGCACCACCAGTACCACCTCTTCCTGAAGCTCCTGTAGGAGATGGACTTGAAGGAGAACCTGGAGCATTACCACCTACAGCTGCTGATCCACCTCCACCACCACCTGCTCTACGAAGTGAACTACCACCAGCATAACCTTGACCTGCAGGAGTAGCTGTACCACCTGAACCTGTAGGGGCCGAGTCAGTATTTCCTGCTCCACCACCTGAACCACCAGGTCCACCTGTTCCACCTTCCATAGCTCCTCCACCACCACCTGCTGATGTAATTGTTGCAAAAACTGAATCGTTTCCTGAGTTTCCTGAAGGTCCAGGTTGGCTACATGGAGAGCAAGCCGCACCTGCTCCAACAACAATATCGTGTGCTACATTACCTTCTAATGTTAATGCAGCTACACCTGATCCAAATGGAGATACTGTATATGAACCAGTAGAAGTACCAGCGGATTCTCTATATCCACCAGCTCCACCTCCACCACCTCTTTTACTACCACCTGAACCACCACCTGCTATTACTAAATAATCTATTCCTGCATATTCTACATAGAAAGGCCATGTTCCTGCTCTTTGAGAAGAATATTGACTTTGCATTGACCATACACCACTTGCTTTATTTAATTCTTTTACAATTACTACACCTGAACCACCACTACCACCTGCAGCTGGAGAAGAAGGGTTTGAATTCCCAGCACCACCACCTCCTGTATTAGTTGTTGCATTTCTTGTTGGAAGACTTGTTGATGTACTTCCACCACCGCCGGCTCCACCGGCTCCGCCACCAGTTCCACCTGATCCACCACCACCACCTCCGGCATAATTACTACCATTAAATGGTATTCCAGCTCCACCGGCACCACCATTACCTGATCCTGGAGGACCACTACCTGCTGCTGTAGCTCCACCACCACCTGCTGCTGTACAATTCGTACCACCTGCTAAAGCTGGACCGCCGGGAAAACCTTGACCACATGTTCCCGCACCACCTGCTCTACAATTTACATTTGAACCTGGGCCACCACCTGAACCACCTGCTGCTCCTAAACCATCAGCGTCTGGTTGACCACCACCGCCGCCACCACCTCCTCCAGTTGTTGAAACAGTTGCTCCACCAATTACAAAAGAAGATGTGGATCCGGGAGCTCCTACAGTTTCTGGTGTAGCCCCTGAACCACCAGCACCAACTACTACTGCTCCTAAAGCTGTGTTACCACAAACTGGAATACTTGATCCTTTTATAGCTCCACCGGCTCCACCACCACCTGAACGAGCTGTTCCACCACCACCAGCTCCACCACCAGCTACTACTAAATAATCAATGGATCTAGTTCCTGGTTGTGTAGTAACTGCACTTGGTGCGCTTGATGTTTTAGTTGTAACAGTATTTTTACCAAAAGAAGTATTATTACTTACTCCTAGTATTCCGCCGTTTTGTGAGCTGTTTGAAGGGCTCGCCATATCTTAGTTCTCCTTATGCGGATACCCAAGCTAGTGCTGATGCATCCCAATTGAAATTGTTTACTGGATCTTCGTGATCTTTTGCAGTCCATTTTTGACCTGCTTCATCCCAAGAAATCATGTATCTATCTAATGGATCATTACTTCCATAAGTTGTAATTGTTGGATAAGTAACCGGTGCTTGCCAATCATCATTAGCATCTAATGCCCATGAAGCATGAGGCTGTGGACTTATAAATTTATTTTTTGCAGCGTCATAAGTATAACCTATACCTGCATATTGTTTTCTAAAATTACTGTTGTAAGAAGTTTGTTTCCAAGTGCCACCTTTAAAAAAGTTAATACACCATGTTTCTCCATCTACGTGTTCGTCCGATGGTACGCAATCATTGCCTACAACGACTACTCTTAGGACTACGTTATTGTTATCTAATTCTGCGAAATGTGCCATATTATTTTTCTCCTTAAAGTTATTTTATATAATTTTTTATCTATACTGTCAATGTTCCTGATACAGTAAATGTTGCAATTTTATCACCACTTGGACTATCGGTTGCTAAACTATTAGCTCCTGGTGCTACTGCTAAACTACTTGGTGCAGTAGTTGCAGGAAATCTTACTATTATAATTCCTGAACCTCCATTCATACCTGGGAAAGTACCGACTGGTCCAGAATCTCCACCACCACCTCCACCACCACCAGTGTTAACTGTACCTGCGGCTCCTGGGCCTGCAGTATTTTGATTACCATTTCCACCACCACCATTTCCACCTTGACCAAAAGCTGGAGCTGCAATATTTGTACCACCTCCACCACCACCAGCATAGAATACTGGACTTCCACTAATACTATTTGCTAACCCTACTCCACCTGGACCTGCACCTGCACCTGGAGAAGAACCTGCTGCACCTGCACCACCACCTCCACCACCGCCTTGAATTGGTCCGGGAGCACCAGTACCACCTGGATTTCCTTGAGGAGGACTAACTGGAGGAGTATTTCCTGCACCACCTGGAGTAACATAAGCTCCACCACCACCTGAACCACCGGCTCCACCGGTTCTACAAGCTGGATAAGATCCACCATAACCACCACCTGCAGATACTATTAAACTACCAATCGATGAATTAACTCCATTAGGTCCTAAACCTGGAGGATAATTTCCTACACCACCAGCTCCAATTGTAATGGTGTTAGATCCTGCTGCTAATTCAATTTGTGTTCCACCAGGAAATGAAGTTCTATAACCACCTGCTCCACCACCACCTGATGCAGAACATGTACCACCACCTGAAGAACCACCACCGGCTACTACTAAATAATCTGCAAATCTAGTTGCATTAAAACCAACCCACTCACCACCTTTTACTAAATCAAATACTGTGTTCATTGACCAAACACCTGGTGCAGATTTTGGTGTACCTGGTTCTTTTACAATTACTACACCTGATCCACCTTGCCCTCCTGGTTTAGGAGCCCCACCTCCA
>Ga0208134_1001962_pt1 | contig 11400 bp, 10 predicted proteins | sample VirMetDEL_Mar_31_FD_184515 | JGI IMG/M metagenome (GOLD analysis project Ga0208134, IMG submission 184515) | Aqueous microbial communities from the Delaware River and Bay under freshwater to marine salinity gradient to study organic matter... | ecosystem: Environmental > Aquatic > Marine >... | reverse complement strand
ATCTTGCTACGTGCAAAGGGTCGGTGAGGGTGAACTTCGTCGATGTAACGATGAAGCAGGTAGTCCATCGTGTAGCTTTCGACTACTTTAGATTTAGGCAGTGGAGCCGACTTGAGCTCTGCCTTTTTAAGGACAGCCCAATTCTCTGCGGCTGCTTTTGTGGGGAAGGTTTTGTTGAATCGCTTACGGTTATGAGAGACGACGCATAACCAGCTGTCGCCTCGTTTGGTGATGCTCGCCATACATGGCTCCCGAAACTTAGTTTCGACAGCTGTCGAAACTAATAGTCTTTATAGTTTCAGCGGCTGTCGAATCAATTAATCTCTATAGTTTCGACATTATGGCGTTTCGACAAATTTTCGACAAGTAAAAAATAAACGTATATAAAACAAGAGGTTGAAATTTGGCGGAGAGAGAGGGATTTAACTCTTTAACTCCTTTATATATAGCGTTTTACCTCTATATATTTCTATTATCCTTGTCAGTTATTTCTATTTAGTACTGTTTGCTTATTCGACAAAGTTTCGACACGGAGCGATTGATTGACGGAGCGAATATGGAGATTCCCAGCCCTCTATTCGCTCCGTCAACTTTTTCTATTCGCTCCGTCACTTGGCCTTTGACGCGTAGCCCTTGGCGGATTTACCTTTCGGCATTTTGTCTTTTTTAGGTGGCTGGTTCAACGTGCATTTTTTACCTTTGTGCATGGTCATACTCCTCAGCGCTTTACGACATTTGAAATCACTTTAATAAGTTGCTTAAACAGCTCTTTACTGTCCTCGATATCCGTCACATTCTCATCTAGCCACTCCCTCAATGCCTTATCGTTCATTGACAAGAGTGGATTGCTATATAGATCGAGGCGCTCTCTCTCCTCAACCGTTAATTCCTTCCTTCCTTCATAGCGTAACCGTGACATGGAAGACCTCTTCTTGGTATGGGAACTTAACAACCATAAAACTATATACTCCTGGCAAGTCTGACGACCACTCCAAAGACCCGTCGTCGATTACCGCGACTCCTCCTTGGTGGTGAACCTCACTGCCTGTCGGCAATCCAGTTATTACCATCTCCACGTCCACTTGTAGGGTTTCAGGTGGGGGCGATAAAGACATTAGCGGGCGGTCAACTAACGCGCCATCCAGCACATACTGCTCTGCGCTATCTGCCTCCGGTCCGATAATGTATTGAGCAGTTTCTGAAGGTTTATTTGCCTCAATCACGTCGTCTTGCCCCACAAGAACCTTAAGAATCCGCCCGCCTTCGGGGTCAAAGTACACAATGCTCGTCATTTTTTAATCCCCTGAACGAGTAATCCTGAATTTCGCGCCAAATAGGTCCCCGCGCTTGCGTTCTTCTTCACCCTTATAGTGAACAAAACGTTACCCGTCAAAGCGCCATATTTGGCCATACTCGATAGCACTGAAGTCTGGTTATTATGAGTCTGGGCGACGCTGCCGCCGCCGCTTCCGTTGGCCTCTATCTTCATTGCTATATCGTATTGAGTGCTTGTCTGTGAGGTGTTTTGGAAGTTGTGGAAAGCTGAAACCAGCACGGCTTGGACGTCCGTGCCCATATTTACGGTTATGCTGCAAACCGTCTGCCAAGCGGTCGACAGGGTGAGAAAAGTGTCCTGGTTTACCCCCGACGGAACAGTCACAGCCTGATTGGCAATCTTAAGCGTGTCTACCTGCAGGTTGCCGATCTTAGCGTTGGTTATTTGAGCATCGCCAATTTTTGCAGTAGTGATAGTAGCGTTGTCTATCTTGGCGCCCGTCACGGCTAAGTTATCAATTTTTCCTGTAGTCACAGCTAAGTTGTCAATCTTCGCCCCGTCTACCGCTAGATCCCCAATTTTGGCAGTAGAAATAGTACCGTTTTGTATAAACGCGTCGGTTATGTAAACCCCAGTGCCAACAGTTTCTCCGCCAATCGTTGTTGAGCTCGTCCTTACAATAAAAGGAATATCGGAATTTTGTGTTGTAGAACCGATAGCAAACTCATCGGCTCTTACATAAAACTTAGAAGAAGTACTGTTGTTAACGAGCCCGAACCCCGCGACCATGCCATTTGCATCAATTCTTACTGAGTACTCGCCCTCAAGCCCATCTATAGACGTGGAGTTCTGGCTTACTGTAGTCGACAACCCATTCACGGTTGTATTGACTTGGTTAACTGATGAAGAAAGCGTGCTTATTTGACCTGTCACCGTGTTAACACTCGACTCGACAGTATTTATCTGTTGGACAAGCCCTGAACTATTACTGCCGATAGTAACTTCGATAGCATTTATATCTTGAACATTAGTTGCAATACTGTTGCCCTGATTGGTTACCGCCGTTGTCAGGTTAGATAAACCAGTCGCAGTCGCAGACAATCCTGTAGATGGATCGTTAACAGTTGTCTCAAGGCTCGTTATATCAGAGGCGTTAGTTGTTATGTCGTTACCCTGTGTTGTCACAGTAGTACTGAGGCTCGATAACCCGCTAGCTGTCGCATTCACACCGGTCGTCGGATCGTTGACCGTTGTCTCAAGGCTGGTGATATCTGAAGCATTAGTGGCAATATTATTGCCTTGTTGTGTAACCGTGTTCGACAGAGTAGAAACAGCCCCCGCCGTAGCGGATAATCCGGTTGTCGGATCGTTAACGGCAGACTCAAGATTAGTAATGTCAGTAGCATTAGTAGAGATGCTGTTACCTTGCTGCGTAACAGTCGTCGACAAATTTGACAGCCCGCTAGCAGTAGCATTAACGCCAGTAGTTGGGTTGTTAACAGTTGTCTCAAGATTAGTAATGTCAGAAGCGTTAGTTGTAATACTGCTGCCCTGACTGGTAACTGTGGTTTGCAGACCAGACAAACCACTAGCAGTCGCGTTTACGCCAGTAGTTGGGTGGTTTACGGTCGTCTCAAGATTAGTAATGTCAGAGGCGTTAGTTGTTATGTCGTTACCCTGATTGGTAACAGTCGTCGACAAATTTGACAGCCCGCTAGCAGTAGCATTAACGCCAGTAGTTGGGTTGTTAACAGTAGAATCAAGGCTCGTTATATCAGAGGCATTAGTTGTAATACTGTTGCCCTGATTGGTAACAGTCGTAGTTAAAGCTGACAAACCAGTAGATGTTGCATTAACTCCAGTAGTCGGGTTGTTAACAGTAGATTCAAGGCTCGTTATATCAGAGGCGTTAGTTGTTATGTCGTTACCCTGATTGGTAACAGTCGTCGACAAATTTGACAGGCCACTAGCAGTCGCATTCACACCAGTAGTCGGGTTGTTAACAGTTGTCTCAAGATTAGTAATGTCAGAGGCGTTAGTTGTTATGTCGTTACCCTGATTGGTAACAGTCGTCGACAAATTTGACAGGCCACTAGCAGTCGCATTAACTCCAGTAGTTGGATTGTTGACAGTAGATTCAAGGCTCGTTATGTCAGAGGCATTAGTTGTAATACTGTTGCCCTGATTGGTAACTGTAGTTTGCAACCCAGACAAACCAGAAGCAGTCGCATTAACGCCAGTAGTTGGATTGTTAACAGTAGATTCAAGGCTCGTTATATCAGAAGCGTTAGTTGTTATATCGTTACCCTGCTGGGTAACAGTTGTAGATAAGCTAGACAAACCACTAGCAGTTGCGTTTACGCCATTAGTTGGGTCGTTTACAGTTGTCTCAAGGCTCGTTATATCAGAAGCGTTAGTTGCAGTAGTTTGTTGTAAGGTAGTTATATTTGAGCTATTTGATCCTACAGTTGTATTCAGATTAGTTATTTGCGAAGTATGAGTAGCGGTTATTGTCTCTAGTGAAACAATATCATTTCCAGCTGCATTAATTAAAAGCTGCGCTGCAGATATATCTGCTTCAGCTGTAACTATATCTGCTTCAGCAGTAGCTAAATTTGTTTCAACTGTAGATAGATTAGTTTCAACTGTAGCTAAATTTGTTTCAACTGTAGATAAAGTAGTTTCAACCGCGGCTAAATTTGATTCAGCTGTAGCTAAATTAGTTTCAACTGTAGATACCGCGAGCTCTATGTCTGAGATACTAACTTCATGCGCATCTATTAGATCTATTTTGTCAGTCAAACCCTGATAAAACGCATCCTCAGTTATCGAACCCGTAAGCAACTCAAGAATAAATGCGACATCAATAGCCGTTTCTGCAAACGTGCCCGCGCTTGAATTCCAAGGACCCTTTTTGCCGCGAGTATTTACATTCCTCACCCAGTAGTAGTTTGCTTGCCCACCGCCGACTTGGTCGGTAAACATCATGCCGTGCGAAATACCCACTAAGACTGCATCCGCTATTTGATCAGCAGTATGCCTCCACACTTCTGTATAAGCATGGGGGAAATAATTAGCAGCATCCCATTCAAGGATCACAACGCTGTAGGCGCCAGTTGCCCCAAACCCTGTAGGCGCCGTTGGTAAACTCGTCTCGTTAACGTCTGTACCGATTGGCAGTAGACTAGACTGAGACTGACCAAGAATAAACGGCTTACCCTCTACAGCTAACCCGCTATCTATTAACTCTCGTGCAGTGATCGCTCTGTCTCTTGGATCACCTCGGCGCCCTAGACGAATTTCTAGCGCTTCTACTACAGACTCTAAGTACCGCCTCATCCCTGGCGAAGCATCAGCGGGTAGCTGAGGGAATCCAGATATCTTAGTTTCTTTAGGCGTCCTCATGCATTTATCTCCGCCATAGTAGATGCAAGTACCACCTCGTTAACTTGGTGTGTCGAGCTCACCTCTACTTCCCACTCGCCCCCGTAATTAGAAGGTAACCGCATGACAGGTGCGGTGAGGTTCCCGTTAGAGATACCAGCAGGGACAGTAGTCACCTGAGTGTAAACTCCGGCCGTCTCTTGCAGCTGATAATCAGCTATAAGGACTCCATCACCCCATACTTTTACATCAACAGGATACTGGTCGCTGTGAACTTTTATGCACCCCATACTTGTTGGCGTGCTCACGAATTTACGGCTCTTCCAAGACGACGTGCGCTTGGCACTTGACCCTCGAAACTCGACAATTTCATTATCGATAATTAGATAAAGTTTGCCGGTCTTTTTCCGAGTGAAACCGCCACGCACTTCATCACTCATAGTAAAAGTGGAGAAGGCATTCTGTGGTTGTCGAGGGTCAAATATCCATCCACCGTCGGTAGCGCCGTCATTCCAGAAAGCGACGTACAGCCCTTCATACAGGAATGCTTTGTAGCTCGACGCGTAGAAGTCAGCGCCCCACTGTTTTGGCTCTATAAATTCAGAAGAGACAACAGACCCTGTAGTGTTAGACACTTGTACCAGCCCATCAGGGCCGGCATAGAGTACGTACTCGCCCATATCAACAATTGACTCTTTGTTGATGCATGACTGAGCAACGTCTACTTGCATAGCGACCATCGCCGAGGGTTCAGTGCCAGTGACAAAATAAGGGTAGCCCTTGGTCATTACCACTAAGCCATTGTTAGTTGCCGACAGCCCCACTATTTCTTCTTCTATCGTGAGTCGATACTGGATAGGCCAAGCGTGAGGCAGGTACGGTTCAGACAGGCATAGTCGAGCGCCGGCAAAACCAGCAAAGACGCCATTACCAATAGGAAGCAGCCCCTGCAAAGGACCGTCAGGGTAAAGAGACGCGTTGTCATCTGGCGGGCCGACCCAAGTCTCAGAAGGCAGTACTTCGCCTAAAGCCGCTGACGCTTTGTTGTCGCTGTAACTGACAGTGGAGAATGGCACCTCTGCAACAAACTGAAAATATGTCGCTGTGCTGCCGACGTTAGCTCTGTATATACGCTTTAAGCCGTTACTAAAGTCGTAAGCGCCTGACGGATCGTTTGCGCTGGGCATAGCAATGGCGATGGTTTCAGTTGAAGTCCACTCGACAATATCCGATGCGGGGCTTGGTGGCCCCTCTTCCCCGAAACTTGTAACCAGCGTATAGACGTAAGAGAAGTCCTGCGCTTCTTCTGTGTCACTGGCTGTACCTGTCTTGGCGAGCGTAGGTGCGCTAGTAGGTGCAGGTACGCCGAGCCGATAAGATGCCGCCGGAAATACCGAACCACTTATCATGCTGGTGTATGTGCCCACGCGCGGATAATCTTGCCCCGTCCAATAGGCTCTTTCATAAGTGTCTTGCGCAATGGGTGACTGGACAACAGAGACATCCGCTTCGTTAAACTCAAATACAGACCCGCCATCTACGCCTATGCGCTCATAGTAATAAATAGATTGGCGCTGTCCATTTGATAGCGTAGCAACGGCCAAATCTTCCTCGATAGGTGACAAGCGCCCAGTGGTAAAGGTCACATTCTCAGCTTTCTGGCCAAGTGTTTCGCCGAGAAGTCTGGCTGATTTCGCCGGTGCAATACCTGCAAAACTTTCGAGTCTGAATACGGCCATTTAGCCTCCTTTATTCTGCATCCAAAATATGGCTAATAATGCTGACAACACAGCCGTGGTAACAAATTGCGCGATCGTTATGCGTATAGCTTTTTTAGTGCCGCGCCAGGACTCAAGTAAATTTCTTAATTCATGCATGTCGCTGTATGCATTCTCGTCATGAAGACCTATAGAACGAAGCGCCTCTTTTGCGCCCCTTGAAGCCGCTGCATCAAGAAGCTTGTTTAAACGTTCTTCGTCGTTGTACAACATGACTACTACTCCTACGTTATTTCGTAATGACGCTAACGATCGCTAGCCCACAAAATAAAAATATAATGCCTATAAAAGCGAAACCTATACCGTCGATAATCAGACGTCTTCGTGCGGCTCTTGCTCTTGCTGCGTCTAGTCTCTGCTTGCGAATCGCTGTGCGCGTTCTAAGCATTTCGACATAAACGTCTTGGCCTACTGTATAAGTGATAATCTCGCGAAGCTGTCGCTCCATCTGCATCGTTTTCTGCTTGGCCATTGTTATTTGAAGAGCAGCACTTTCCACTGAACCCTTGGCAAATAACTTAGACATAGCCGAGGCGTTCTCCACACCGGCCTCAGCTTCTGCAATCTTGTCTTTGGCATCGAAGAACGCGCCAAACTTATGCGCAAGATCATTTATCTCGTGGCCCTTGTTAACCGCCGCTTGGATATAGTTGAACGCTTTTCCTGCGGCTGATACGGCTGCGATGATTTCTATCATTTGAAGACCCCAACTTTTTTAAGATCGACAAATTCGGGGACGCAAAACGCGGAGATATTTGGTCCGAGGGAGGGGGATTTTCTTTGGCGGGTAAGGCGGGCAGCAAAGTACTGGCAACGATTTAAATCGAACCAGTGTGTCTTTCTAGTATCTTGAGCGGTCCCGTCCAAGATAACTATAAGCGCGAATACTAAGCTCATGCCGGAGGCCTATCATAATTCAGGAAACAAACAATCCTGGATAAACGTATTTATTACCTCCTCCTGATACCCTAGCGCTGCCATGCCTTTCGGTGTGTGGGTTCTACCTTGCCTGTTACTATTGCTCTACAACCTCGGCAGCTTCTAAAGACTCAGTAAGCATCTTCAAGAAAGAATCTTTCCCCACTTGCAGTTGCTGAAGCTGGAAGTTCATGTTGCTAATCTTCCTGTCCAGATCGAGACAGTGATTAGTCATAGCAATCTGCTCTTCAGTGAATGTAGCTGTGTCGTGTTCAACATCGTTTATCGTAATCATCTGAGGCTTGTTGTCTTTGCTCATTAGATTTTCTCCTAGTTAAAAGCTACCACGGAATGCCCGCAGCAGTGACAGGGTTGACCTGCAAATCAATATTAGATTGCAGGCTTGCTTCAGTAGCGTCTTTGTCTACTGAGTCGTACACCCACCCAAGAACAGTCTCTTGAGTAAGATCAGCATAGGGTACATAACCTTCTGCTGAGGGGTCTGGGCTGAATCCACAAGTGCCGTAAGAAGAAGCAGTGTATGTTACAGCATCGTCTCCTTCGCCAGTTGTTTCTTCAGCGTTCACTCGCCAATGCGCCGTAATGACAGCGCCGTCCATGTCAGAGGGCTGTAGGTCGTACTCGAGAGTTTGAATAGTCCAATTAAAAGTTGTCATTTGTTACTCCGGTTTAGTAGGCCAATCTGTTTCTGTTAAGTTCGGGAAGTTAGCGTGTGTGGTTATGTCCCTCAACGCTTGACGATAAGTAGCCATTTCAGCAGGCATAGTGATATCTGATAACCCGTACCAATCTGTTTCTTTAAGCAGAGCATCTCGTCGTTTTCTAACTAATATCGCAGCCCTTTCGTCTACTGCTGCTTGCTGCTCTGATGTAAGAGAAACAACTTCATTTGTTAAAACCCAATTACCTTCTACTAATTCGGGTTCAGCAGAGTGGTCTACCCTTTGCGTAGAGCTATTGTATTCAGGCTGACTTTGATATCCGACAGGGAAAACTCCCCATTCGCTAAGTAGTTCGTCGCTCGGCTCTTTAGGAAACGAAACATTTGGGTTGTCTGAACGAAGACGTTCAAGAGTATACGGATAGTGTTCTATAACACCGTTGTTTATTTTTACATACATAATTAAATCCTATTGTTATGTTACGTCGTATTCAAAAATGGCGTCTTCACCTGTTCCCGCAACATACATCTTCGTTCCGTCTGGTTTGAAGAATAATGCTTGAGGGGAGCGTTCTTGAATCGCTACGCTGAAGTTTTGAAGATAAGACGCTGTAGTAACGTCCCAAGCCGTAGATAGATCATATTCATTAACGTCGTCTCCTGAAGCACCCACAATATACATCTTCGTTCCATCTGGTTTGAAGAATAGTCCTGTAACATTAGTTTCTTGAGACGCTACGCTGAAGTTTTGAAGATAAGACGCTGTAGTGACGTTCCAAGCTGTAGAGAGGTCATATTCACTAATGTCTTCTCCTGCATCCCCAGCAACATACATCTTCGTTCCATCTGGCTTGAAGAATACTGCTTGAGGATTGCTGTCTTCAGTCGCTACGCTAAAAAGTTGAACATACGATGCTGTAGTAACGTCCCAAGCTGTGCTTAAACTATATTCATTAACGTCGTCTCCCGACGAACCTAGAACATACATCTTCGTTCCGTCTGGTTTGAAGAATAGTCCTGTAGGGGAGGTGTCTTGAGCCGCTACACTAAAAAGTTGAAGATATGATGCTGTAGTAATGTCCCAAGCTGTAGAGAGGTCATATTCATTAACGTCGTCGTCTGTCGAACCTAGAACATACATCTTCGTTCCATCTGGTTTGAAGAATAGTCCGAAAGGGCCTGTATCTTCAGTCACTACACTAAAGTACCTAGTTGCAGGGTAACTGTATGAAGCTGAAGAAACGTCCCAAGCGGTAGACAAATCATATTGATAGACTGTATCATCAGTTGTTCCTATAATGTAAAACTTTGTTCCATCTGATTTGAAGAATAGTCCTTCAACAAATGTTTCTTGCGTCTTTATACTAAAGTTTTGAACATACGATGCTGTAGTAACGTCCCAAGCTGTACTTAAACTATATTCATTAACGGCGTCTGTTATATATCCCACAATGTACATCTTCGTTCCGTCTGGTTTGAAGGATAGTCCTGAAGGGCTAGTTTCTTGAGCCGATATGCTAAACAGTTGAAGATACGATGCTGTAGTAACGTCCCAAGCCGTAGATAGATCATATTCATTAACGTCGTCTCCCGACGAACCTAGAACATACATCTTCGTTCCATCTGGCTTGAAGAATAATGCGTTAGGGCTAGTTTCTTGAGCCGATATGCTAAACAGTTGAAGATAAGACGCTGTACTAACGTCCCAAGCCGTAGATAGATCATATTCATTAACGTCGTCTCCCGACGAACCTAGAACATACATCTTCGTTCCATCTGGCTTGAAGAATAATGCTTGAGGGGAACTTTCTTCACCCCATACATGGAAGTTTTGAAGATATGATGCTGTACTAACATCCCAAGCTATAGAGAGGTCATATTCATTAACGTCGTCTCCTATCGTGCCTGCAACATACATCTTCGTTCCGTCTGGTTTGAAGAATATCGTTCTAGGATTTAATTCTTCAGCCGCTATGCCAAAGTTATTTATTGGAGAACCTTTATAGGTCACACCCTCCAACGACCAAGGATCCTTCGGCACTCCCGCATTACCCGCTGCGGCTATAAGGCTTTTACTTATCATTATTAAGCTCCATATCCTACATACGCTCCGTACAGGGTTGTACCTTCTTTCCAAAGCACAATGACATCCTTAGTGCCATTGAGTGTAGGCGCTACGTTTCCGCCGGAGGTAATCCACGTCATAGTCGGCCAAGTAACCGTGTATGTCGCACCGCCGTCTAAACGCAGTGTCATTGACTCGCCACTATCAACAGAATCTGTAAAAGTAGTATTAGCTGCTAGGGTCTTATACTGAACAGCACCGAGGGCGGGGTTTAAAGTCGTACCAGTATTAGAATAAACACCTTCGTCTACATTGGTTACTTGAAGAGCGCCGCTAACGATGACGCCCGTACTGCTAGTAGTTAGCTTGACGCTCCCGTTATGGTAAATATTAGCGCTACCATTTTCATTGTAGAAAAATATCCAGTCATCGTTTACATCGTCATAAAGACCGAAGTCATCTTGGTCTCCCATGATTGACCAATGGGAAGTGCCTGATGGAGCGAGGGAGAAACCGTCCCATGATCCAGTAGCGGAAGAGACTTGAAGTAAGCCCGATCGGTTTGTACTGTCTTGCAGAATAACGCCGTCGATGTTTACGTTAGTACTAAAAGTACCTGTCGCTGAAGAGACTGCGCCTGATAGGTAGAGGTCTTTGAATCTAGCAGTCGCTGCGCCTAAATCAGTTGCTGCATCTCTTACAGTGCCATCAGAATTAGCAGGTCTTATATAATTATTTGAGTCAACAAAACGTAATCTTGTGTCGCCAGTTCCGATATGTATATCTATTCCAAAAGTAGATGCAATACTACCTACGGTTGTGCCGTCTTTGGCGAATACTGCTAAATCACCATCGCTTGTAAGTCTGTTGACATAAAGAGGCTGTACCCCGCTCCTTACAAAACTTGCAGTGCCTGTAGGAGATAACTTAATGCCTGCTGTATTTGATGAACTTGACGTAGTCCCCACCAACAGGTTGCCTGACGTGTCAATGCGCGCACGTTCACCGGCATCCCCAGAAAACCAAATCCATGAGCTTGCAAGTTCTCTTATTGGCAAATATGTGTTTGTGCCATAGTTGTAAGACAAAATATCAATTTGGTTTGCTACATTAGTTCCGGGACGAATACTGTAAGATTCAGATGCTCCAGAATTAAAAACAGCTAGTCGAGCCGTACTGTCAGGGTGGTTTGCTCCTCGCCCAATATTGACGTTTCCACTGGAGTCAATGCGCATACGTTCTGCGGAGTTAGTCTTAAAAGCCATTTGTCCTGTAGTTGGGCGATATACCGCTTCTG
>Ga0208134_1001961_pt1 | contig 11402 bp, 16 predicted proteins | sample VirMetDEL_Mar_31_FD_184515 | JGI IMG/M metagenome (GOLD analysis project Ga0208134, IMG submission 184515) | Aqueous microbial communities from the Delaware River and Bay under freshwater to marine salinity gradient to study organic matter... | ecosystem: Environmental > Aquatic > Marine >... | reverse complement strand
CCACCTCGACCACCGACCAAACTAATACCGATAGTTGTCTTGTTTCTACCGCCAACGTGAGCGCCAGATCGCTCGACAGGCCGTCCAAAGCCCACTGAGCCATCTCTGTGAACAATACTATGATACCCTATGTCCGACCACTTTCGTTCCTCTACGTGCCATCTACGGATCTCTGTGACTACATCCTCGACAGGTCTATCTGCCATCCAACTCGGATTGGTTGCAGTTGCGTGTATAATTATTTCGTCAATATCTCTCATTTCTTTCCCTTTCTAAGATTTGCCGCCAACGTATCCACCGACAACGCCAATGATACCTGTCAACGACATCTGTAATAATCCTATAATGTTTTCGTCTAGCTCACCACCATGCTCATTTGCCATTGCAAACTCATCGTAAATGATAAGCCCCAGAATGGACATAAGGCCGACCGCCATCACCAAAACAACAATATCTTTCATATATGTCATTTAGTGACCCCTTTTTGCTTCTCGTAGGTTCTCAACGATCCGATTCCTAGCATACCTCCAAGAACAGTTAAAAGCGTATTCATATCGAAATTTGGCAAATCTGGTATTTCTGCCCCTGCTAACGCAACGATAAAAATGATAAGAGGCTGACCAACAAAGTGATAGAAAAAAGCAATAGCACAGACCCAACCAACGCAAGGACGCCACCCACCCTTAAAAAGGCTTCCACTTGCAGCTTCCGCTGCGTTGACGCTAATCTGTGCCAACGCGATTTCCTGCGCGTGTCGATCTGACATCGTTGCAATCTCGTGTGCAAGTTTGGCTTTTTGATCTTTGTCCTCAACGAACTTATCCAGAATGTTCGATACTGGCCCGACTAAGGTATTAACTAAGCTCATTTCTCACCCTCCACGCTCATAGTTGTTTTCTTATCTGACTTAGCAGAGTAAGCATTGAAGCCCATAAACGCAGCAACAACTCCACTAGCAGCAATCACATAGACGCTTGCAATATCTGTGATTAACGATGCAGCCTGATCGAAGCCCAGAACACTAGCCAATAAAATTATAAACGGATAAATTAGCATTCCTGCGAGTGCAAATCCTGTGTATCTACGTTCCGCATCGCGCTTCAAATCTCGGTCATTAATCTCTAATCTGCGTTCTTCGAGGCGTAATTTTTCCCACTCATAGGGCTGTATGACACCATCACCATTAACGTCAGCTTTCTTAAACTCTGTCATAACGATGCAAATCCTCTCGCTATTCTTAAATTCCTAGTAATAATAATAACCTTTTTATAGTCATCTGTATATACGGCATAGACGCCACGTTTAATCTCCAACAATTTCAAGGCAAACCACTTCTTGACTTGAGTGCATAATCAATACCCTACTTTTCTCGCGTTCTAATTCACAAGCCTCTTTATCGCTGAACGATTTTATCTGATAATATTTTAGATGATCAGTATTAACAAAGTGCAAGAATATTAGAACGTAAATCATCTAAAATAATCCCTTATGTCGAGCCATCCCATATAATCCAAGTACAACGCCGAACCTACCGCAGAAAATAAAAGCAAAACAATAATGCCGACTATTGTTATCATTAGCTCTTGTCTTTGGATTGCATCGCGTCTGGCTTGTGCTTCAGCTTCCCTTTTTTCCGCTAACACTTCTCGCCTTATTTTTAGCAGTTCCAAGTATTTGCTCCGGCCATATCGCTGAGTGATAAATTCCTTTAATTGTTCTTCAGCTTCAGCCGCATTTCTTAATTTTGCCCATCTGTCGAAAGCAGTCTGTGAGGAACTTTGACCAGATACACCTTTTTTCTGTAGGGTTTTTTTAGCTGCATCAGTTGCATCGAAGAACTGCCCGATTTGCTTGCTAAGAGAATGAAGCGACTTACCGGCACTTAATCCTAATTTGATTGAAGATAATAAACTAATAGGATCGATTTTTTATCTCCCATCAGAATGAATAGGACTTCTTGTGAGATATTCTAACGTATTTTCGAGGGTTTTGATACGGGCTTGTAATTGTACGATCTGATTGAACTGGACTAGGAAGCCCGACATATCATCATAAACGATTTCGAACTCTTGGTATATTTCATCTATCGTTTCGCCACCTTCTTCTTCGACTTCCTCAATATATTCAATAATGAACTCTATCGCGTCACTATTTTCTTCGACATCTCTAATCAAATTTGTCCTATCGACTGCGGAGTTCTCAACAGTCAACTTTTCTAAATCTGACTGTAATCCTTCAATGATTGACGCTTGACCAGAGGCATACCATATCGCTCCGCTGATTGTTCCCACAGTAGCAATTACCGCCGTTGCCGCTGTTAATATATTGACCTTTGGTAGCTTATCCGACATCGCATCACCCCACCACTGTTATCCGTAGCAATAAGGCAATAATAAAACCAGAAGTGGCAAGATACATATATTCTAATCTCTTAACCCTATTGAATAAGTCACGCATTTGAATGTCCACAGTAGTTTGCAGCGCAACTAATTGCTTCTCTAAGCCGTCTATGCGTTCATGGGCTGATGATGCGCTTCGTTTGTTCATTATTACGAATGATCCTTTATCGCCTTATTAACAGCAGTCATACTTTCTGAAGTCCAGTAGTCTTTTGCTACCATCAACTCTAAATGCTCTACGTTACGAGCTTTGGTTGCAGTCCACTCATCGTCTTCCATGTCATCTGGTTTCCCTGCGTTTAGTAGATCAACGCTGTGACCCATTGCTGTGTAGTTTTGTGCGATTTGTTCTTCGGTTATTTCATCCATTTGTTTATCCTTCTAATGCTGCTACTTTTGTTTCTAATGTTTCAATCCTAGTCATTGCCTCTTGTAATGCTTTGACTGCTTTCATGTAGAGGATGGAGTAGTTGACGGTCTTGGTTGTAGTGCCAAGATCATTCATGTCTTTATCTATATCCGCAATTTCTTTTACAAGACCATTCATTCCTGAAGATTCAAGTTCTTGGGCAATTACACCCAACATATTTGGCTCGTCAAGATTGTCAGACTTCAAGCTGTATTTACGAACGGATACAGCTTTTATATCATCCCATTGTGATGGAGCATCAACGATGTTTTCTTTAAGTTTAATGTCTGAGTCAGCGCCATAACTATTATTTTGATTTACCACGTTACCGTTGTTAAATATCTTCAGCCTAATGGAACTACTATCGGAGCAAGTTAAAAATCTACCCGCGTCATTATTTGGTGCAACATTAGGGTAGTTTAGACCAAGAGCGTATGGGTTACCTCCCGTACCAGTGTTGCGTACTGTAACACCGTTTTGAGCATTAGTTGCGTTATCAAAAACCCAAGTTCCATCAGAGCTTTTACGATAACCCAAGGGAACACCATCTCCATCAGACAGCACGATGTTGTTGCTTGAGGTGCGGATGTCTAGGCCGCCTTGGTTGCCGTTGTACATTCCAAGAATGGTGTTATTAGAGCCTGTGGTTATTGTGTAACCAGAGTTACGTCCAATAAATGTGTTATCTACACCAGTAGTCCCATCACGACCAGCGTATTGACCAACGATTGTGTTACCCGTACCAGTGCGAGAATACCCTGCTTGCCAACCAACAAATGTGTTATCGCCAGAAGTAGTATTGCTATATCCAGCCTGATAGCCAACCGCTGTGTTGTTGCTTGCGGTGGTGTTGTTGGTAAGTGCTTGTCTACCAATAGCAGTGTTGTAACTTCCAGATGTGTTATCCTCAAAAGCAACTGCACCAAGAACTGTATTCTCAACTCCTGTTGTATTATTATGCGCTGCAAAAGCACCAACAGCAGTGTTTAAAGTTCCTGTGCTATCTTGCAGTGCTTGATAACCAACAGCAGTTCCATAATTAGCAGTGGTGTTTGTTGAAAGGGCTTCCTGCCCCAAGGCCGTATTATATGAACCTGTTGTTATTGCTGTTCCTGCATCCTTACCAATCACAACATTATTATTACCACCAGAAGCAATACTGTCTCCTGCACCCTGTCCAATTCGGACGTTATCCGTTCCGGCTGAAGCAGTAATGACATCTGTACCATCTGCAAAAGTTACATCACCACCGTCTGATAAGGTTATTCGTGTGTTTCCGTCATCCGTTTTAAATACAAGCCCATCACCATCGGACGCTGAAATCTGCCCTGTTGTTATTTGCCATTCGTTATTGGTCTGATCTAAAACTGCAACTTGTATCCAAGCATTGTTCGCCTCGTTTCGAATATACAGTTTATTGTTTGTTGTATCGTACCACCATTGATTAGCAAAAGTTGTGCTTGGTGCAGATGTGCCAGATGAGTTTGAAACCAGTGCTTGCAAGGCATTGTTTAAATCAGCCCTCGTAGCAGGAAAGCCCTGATTAGCTATATTCATGTCATGTTGTGCCATTTAGACGATCTCCTTACCAAATCCTTTAGCCACATAGTCAAGTGTAACTGAGTTTGTGCTTGTACTACCACCAGAAAATACTTCTATATCAAATCCTGCTCTGGTTTTGTTCGTAATAACATATCTCTCACCATCTGCCAAGTTCGCCAACGACAATCCAATAGCAGGAACACCCTTGAACTTAGTCGGGAAAGTTACGCTCTTTGTGCCAGTAAAAGTTATATCTACTTCTGATTGTGTTCGCTCTGGCATATCTATTTCAGCCCTTAATTCCCTAATCGCAGGAGAAGCAGCACCATTTGTACATTCTAATATGCATCTGAATTGCATCGCTCTGGCTGTTATATCTGCAACGATAAAGGGCTGATACGCTGTATAAGTTGGTGAACCTGATGGATCATCGTTAGTATGGCGCAATTCAAACCTTGCTGATGTTACGTCAAACTGGGCAGGATCTCCGTCAAAATCTCCAAGACGAGCATCAAAAAGCCCTGTGGCACTGTCGAAATCGTTAACATAATCTAAATAATCCACTTTAAATTTAGGATATATTCGGCTCGTATATACTTCACCAAAATCAACCGTTGTATTAAAATCGTATGTTCCAGATGTCACCGTTCCAGAAAATCCATCAAATAAACCAAGCCCATCATCAAAGTTTCCTGTTCCGCTATCAAATTGATCTACGGTATCCAACGCAAGATAATCGCCCTCACTATCCTCTAAGACTACGACATTGCTTCTAGCCCCTGCAAAAACAGGATCTTCTTGTATTGTTTGAATAGCATTGAAGTTCTCGACATTGTTTGGATCAACTAGCACAACGAAACTTGCAGCCGCTGCCGAAACACCGCCAATCTTATCAACGGCTTTAATGAAATAAGTGCCTGTCTTAGCAGGAACGACAGCCGTATTTGCAGGACGAGCAATCTTATCAACTATATCAACTGCATTTTGATAACTAGCGCCAGATGTTTCAGATGAAAACCTGACTTTGTAATGCGATAAGTCTGCATTGCTAACTGGTGTCCAAGATAGATTTAATGCGCTGCCTGTTACGTTACCAGTGAAGTTTGTTACGTTATCTGGTGGACTTGCAAAGGCTGTTAATTGCTGTCCTGCTGTTGTTGTAAACGGCCCTGCTGCACCAAAAGAGTTAAAAGCTCTAGCTCTTACATCATATTGATCATCGCCTAATCCAGTTACTTCAAACAATCCATTTCTCTGTTTACCTACAGAAATATAATTAGTGTCGCTTGTTCTTTTATACTGAGCTTCAAACTCTACTGCAAAAGGCTCGTTAGCTGTAACGTCAATAATAAGAACACCGACAGCAGCTTGATTGACTACACGCAAATCAAAATCTACACCGAGTCCGACCGTAGGAACTTGAGTTGCGCTTGGGAGAGTTGTTGCATTTAAATCAAATGCTGTTTCTTCTGCGCTCCAATCATAAACGGCTGAACTTATTTCACGCAAAGTCATAGTGACCTCTAAAGCCTTATCTTGACTAATTCCAAACCGCCAATCGGCAACCTCAAATGTTTTACTACTAAATCCAAGCCTTGTGTTTGTCAGACTAATAATATCACCGATTTGAAGCTGTAATGCTCTTAATCCAAACGTGCCAGATAAAGTTAGCTGTTCGCGATTTTTATATAAAGCAATCTTTGCAATTCTTTGCGCCATTGATGAAGTATTAGTAAATGGTAGTGGAATATCTTGAATCACTCTCTCACCGCCATCAACAGTTTCAAATACGCTTGATGTAATCGGTGGAAAGTCTGAAGGCTGATAATCTGTCTCTGCCCCTGCGAACATACCTGAAACTGCGTTAAAATTATCTCTGCGACTATTCCGAGTATTTACTTGTAAGTTGCTTCTTAAATCGTCCTCAGTAAGCGCCAAAACAGATGATGTAAATTCTCCTGCTTTAACACCCCATTGACCTTGACTATAGAATATTGTTCCTGCCATCGATGCCACAAGATCAGTAATAACATCATCAGGAGGCAAAGCCGTAACAAAAGATCCGTTAACAGTATATCTCTTTTCTGTGCCTCCTGCCGATAAAGTTACATTTTCATCGCATACATTTGCGGCTGCTGAAAATATAGTATTGTTTATTTCTGTTGCTTCGCTAACACCAAGTCCATAATCTGATATTAAATAATCCCTTAAACACAAAGCAGCATTAGCAGACCACGCTGTTGCTGAAGATCTCGGATCAAATACTTTCTTACCTTTTACGATTGCGCTGAATATCGGCAATCCTTGAGGAAAAACGCTAGTATCAAATTCAGCCCGAATATAAATATAAGCAACACCTCTTGCAGTGTGATTGACTGTCCATGCGCTATCTTCCGACACCAAATCAGCGTCAGCGCTTTGACTGCTAGAACCTAAATGTTTATTTATTCGTAATGCTGAATTAACTACGTTTCCTGCATCATCTTTTATTTGGAAAGCATCGTTAGTAACAAAACCATTACCGTCTAATGTCAAAGCAACATTATCAGCGTATACTGTGCCAATCTCTTCACATTCATGCCCTGCCAACGCGATTAAAGTGTGTAAATATTTCTGATCGTCTGTAACTGAACGATAAAATATTACACCACCGACACGCTGCTGACCGTATATAATCGCATGATCAGAAGCAGGAGCGACAGCATTAACATTTGTTCCATAACCTTTTTGAGCCGCCATTACAGATGCGGCTGCGGCTTGTGCTTTCTTCTGTGCCTTTTTAGTAAGAGCATTGATAGCGTATGAGGTGACAATAGTAGCGCCAACATAATATATCACAGTTGCCGCGACAGCGCTTCCGACTACGGTTGTTATAATAGGAATTAAAACTGCTGCCATTATTCAACACTCCAGAACAAATCATTTTCGTCTAATGATAATAATATCATTCCATCATCGCATAAGAAAGCACCTAAATCACTGACAACAATACCTAATATAATAGGCAAAACACCAATCGTTTGATCAACAGGCCGACCCACAACAAAACCCCTCGATGGGAAACGCCCTTTAAATCTGTCTAATCGATCATCAAGCATATCTATAATTGTGTCATATTCTAACTGCATCAATTTACGTCTATAATGCAACAAAGCAGATTTCGGGGTGGTGTAATTGCCTAAACAATCATCTGCAAAGCCTTGTCCACGCATAATTTCTACCGACTTATTTATAAACGTAAAACAATCATGCTCACCCCAGACAAAGGGATAATCTCGCAAGCTGTTGACATACTCAGCTAACTTTATATCCCAATTTGGAACACGCATCAGCCACCGCCACCCCATTGCAATCGTTGGTTTTGTAGGCTTTCCACAAAATCAAATGCTAAATCTCCTGAGTGCCTTTGCTTCTGGTTTTGAGTTGTGTATCTGCGATTTCTAGGTCTCTCTAAATCGATTAATCTGCTCTCAACAGATGTAATTATAGTTGATGTTTCTGCCCCTTCATCAATGACCATCGTGTCCATGTAACCAGTAAAAGCTAACATTCCATTTTGATTTGCAGGACTCGACCAATTTATAAAACCAAAGTTAACATTGCAAAGTCTACCCTGATAAGGAGTATTTAAAGCATGAGTTAATAAACTTGATGGAATACCGCTTAAAGTGAGATTAATTCCTTTTGCACTTATATCCTGACTTTCTTCTACATCTGATATTGATAAAAGGTCTCCCACACCGCTATATGTCTCACCGCTTGATACAGTTACAGTAATATCTCCATATCCCGTCCAAACGCGAACAGTATCAGTATCAAAAAAAAGCTCTACAGCATAAAATGGAGAAACTTCAGCGTCATCAAGTGCATTGACGATGGTTGATACAATGTTCCTTGCCATTAGATCGCCTCAACTCCACCGAAAGTTATGCCATAAAGAGCAGTTTCTCTGATGCTCCAATTCTGCTCGTCATCAGCCAATCGAAAGCGTCCGATTGTATTAGTCACAACAACAGTTGCATTATCGCTTGGAGCAGTTCGTATATAAGGCCATATATCGACTGCAACCTGACCTGATCCGTTACTATCAACATCAGCTAGAACTTTATGCAATGTAGCACTTCCTGCTGATCCTAACTGTATATAATCTCCTGCCTTGAGCCATCCTGTTTGCGAGGCTGTGCAACCATCAATATTTAATGTGCCGCCTATTTGACTCGCTCCGTTAACGAGTGGAGTGCCTCCTGCTGAACCTCTAGGACTTGCACCGACAGGATCTCCAAGCGTAAACGTGCCGAATCTACCTCGTAAGCTAACGAGAAAAGCAACCCATTGCTCTGCGTCTGCTCTATTCATAGCAGGAAGCGTGACATCTACTTCCCATCTTTGCCCTGCATGAGCCACTGCCTGTTGCTGATAAGTAAAAGGCGACATACTCATTCCGACAGTATTAACTGCTCTGAGCGTTATATTTCTAATACCTGTGTGCGATGGTAGTGTTAAAGGATAAGTTATAGCCATTTAGAACGCATTGGCAAAGCTGCCACCCCTTCTCCGAGCATCCAATACAGCCGACTTACTTGCCTCGGCTATCTGTGGAAGCAGTGTTTGTATTTCGTTTCTGACGGTTTGCTGAACTCCAGTAGTCACGTTGATAGTTTGATTCACTACGACCTCGCCACCAGAGTTTCCTCTTGAGTGATCTACAACTGTTTCATTCGGGTGAAGCATAGCCATAAAGCCACCGCGACCATCTAATCCACCTGTTCGAGGGCCGTTTCCTGTGTATCCACCACCATCAAATCTAGGTAATGGAGCGCCCGATAATGTCGGCCCTTGAGGAGCGCCCACTAAAGCACTCGTTGCTAGATTAGTTATAAAACCTGTTATTTGCTTAACAACAAATATTCTAAAAAGCTCGGCAATAATGGTTGAAGCCATTGATCGGAAAGCATCTTTAATTGATGCTGTGCCAGTAACAGCGCTCATAAAGGAACGCTCAAATGAGCTTCCAATCATATCGACTGCCGTTTTCAAGTTCTTTATCTCTGGAGTTAGCTGCTTAATTTGTGACCTAGTCTTTTTAAGGGGTTCTTTTTTATCAAGCTCTTGCTGTTTCTTTGCAAAAGCAGCCCTAAGTTCTGCAATTCTTTGCTCTTGAACAGCGACAGAAGCCTCAACCATAAAGTTTTCTCTGTTACGCTTAACGATCTTATCTCTAGCCGCAGCCTCTTCCTTAGCCTCTCTTGTTATTCTTATTTGAGTGTCTGCTGTTCTGGATAATATTAAGTCATTTAGGCCACTAAGTTTTAATATGCTATCAAATTGTCTTACAACCTCGTGACTTTCTAAGCCCATATCCGCAAGAGTGTTTCTAGCTGCTAGTAAATTATCCGCTAAATCTAAAGCACTGTTTGACGCTTCTAGCGCATCCATAACTGTATTTGTAATATCTTTGGATACTTTAAGCGTTGCCTCCATATCATCCATACGCTCAAAATATCTAGCAATCAGTTTAGTTTGCAGTTCCTGACCTTCTGGAACATCGAATAATGAGTTGACACGCTCTCTTGCCTTTTTTAGTCGAGGCTCAATTTTATCTATATCATCAAAAAATGGATTCAGCATATCTTGTATAGATGATGTAAGGCCTCGCGCTACCTCTTCAAATGCTTGCCTTCTTAAAGTATGTATTAATCTTTGAGCTTTCTCGTCTGCTTCCCCAATAGGAATAATTAGATTATTTTTTATTATTTTATCTAAGCCCTTCATCTCTTGAACAGCTTCTTTTACTCTATCTAATTCCTCTGCTGCTTTTCCTGCTGAATTACCGAAAGATGTCATTGTAGCTAATATCGGAAAACCAATTGCTGCAATAACACCCAAAATAGGAGCAACAACTCCGAGAGAGCCGCCAAGAAGCGCAAAGCCTCCTGCGATTTGAGGTAACTGCATACCAAGCACTCGGAACATATTTGTTCCCATCGATGCTTGTACCGCGATGTCGCCTAACTGGTTTGCAGTGTTTTGGAATATGAATGTCGTTCTGCCTGACATTCCTCGGCTAGTTCGAGCAACGCTTGTACCCATCTGCTCAACAGCGCTGTCGGCTTGCATTGCTGACGTTTTAACTTGATCGGTAGCTCGCTTAAAATCTTTAGCGCCCTTTTGAGCGCCTCTGGCATCGATATTAAGACTTAATGTTGTCATAATAATTACGCTCCGTAATATCTAAGGCCATCATGCAACGAGCAAAACTTTGGCGTTCAATAGGATCATCAAGACCAATATGAGAGCAATATGACATAATTTCACTGAACGGTATAGGGGAAAACCCAGAATATCCTATTTGTCGCCCTTGTCTCAAATCGTTATATCCAATCCAATACATCATATTTTGAGGATTAGGTTTATTTCTGACCTCTATTGCGCCCTTTGCCATCAAGTAAGCCTCATCCTTTGCAGAGTACTTAAAAGACCATAGAAGCGCCTCGATTAGTTTTTTACCGTTTCCTCTTCGACTTCCTGTCTAAAATTACCTAACTCATCAACGTACTTTGCCCAATCCATAAAAAACTCGGACAATTCATTTATCTTTACATCGGCAAGCTCAAGAAAATGCTCCTTATCGCATTTCATCTTAGTGCCATCGTTTTGTATATTAGTCTCCCATGAAACAACGCAAGTATCATAAAGAGCTTCAAATAACTTCTTGCCGACCTCCTTATCGGAATCAAACTTAAATTTTGTGTATTTATCCTCATCGTCCATCATTTTAGTTGCTTTGAGGGTTTGCATTTCTTGATATAATACCACCTGTTCACGTTTTACTGTTAAATCAGGGTTAGCCCAACCTCCTGCACGACATTTGATAGTGATATATGTTTTGCCCTTATCAGCTAAAAAGTCTAACTCAGGTGAAAATTTACTCTCAAAAACCATATCTGATAATTGAGGTTTCTTTAGTTTAAGCATCGGTGTCTCCTTTGTCGGTTTTGTGTGGGGCAGGAATACCGACAACCCACCCCACTATAGACGTCTATTCTTGTGTT
>Ga0208134_1001960_pt1 | contig 11408 bp, 17 predicted proteins | sample VirMetDEL_Mar_31_FD_184515 | JGI IMG/M metagenome (GOLD analysis project Ga0208134, IMG submission 184515) | Aqueous microbial communities from the Delaware River and Bay under freshwater to marine salinity gradient to study organic matter... | ecosystem: Environmental > Aquatic > Marine >... | reverse complement strand
AAAGGTCATCCAATCTGAGAAAGTAAGCAGTGGCGGTGTGGTTTATCACAACATATTACAACCACAAGTATTTAGTATTAGAAGCGAACAGAGTATGCAGTTTAGAGAAATGGTAGACGAGTTAAGCAGTATTGAAAGTACAAACCCCAAACACCAAAAGCTTAATTGGTTCATACAGTTAGCACAGTTAATTGATAGATGTAACTTTCGAGTAGCAACAAATCCGGGATTCGGTAAAGATAGTACAATCGACATTATGGGTACGTTAATTGGTGGATGTGGAACCATTGAAAACCCAACAATTGCTAAATTAGAAGAACGTGCTAACGTCTTAAAGCACTTGGCAATCAATGAAGTAGTTGGTATTAGTAAAGCACAGTGGAAGGATATTGAGCTATTCTTATTAGCGACTGGAGCTCATAAACCCAAAGTGACAAAGCGTTCCAGAGCATTTGGTAGTATCGGTGAAGAGATAGATATTAGTCAGTTTAGTTTGTCGTTACTCTACAATGACATCACTGATTATCCTGACCCTGAGGAATACTTAGACAACATGACAAAGAAAGCAGTGTTGGATAGATTCCCACCTTTTAGATTGAATGGAAGACTCACTGAGAACTTTGATAACATCCGAGAAGTCAGTCCTGTTGAATATGCACAAAAAAATAAAGACTATTATTTGAAATTAATTAGAAATTTCTTACATTTTAAGAAAAATCTACCAAATAATAACTATGCAGTTAATGGCTTGATTAAGTTACAACCACGTTGGAAGCTTAATGTGACTAAGTTACTTAAAGTAATTGACCCTTACTGCACTTCGCAGGGAGAGTTTGACAGTTGGGTTATTGAAATCAACAAATCTATTACAGATTACTTGGACATGGTAAAGTACCCAAAAGCTGTTGAAATGTTAGAGAAGAAGTTTGGTGTTTCTGGTGTAGATAAGCACTTATTAGCTATGCACGACATGGTTACTTTCACGGAAAGACTAAAGTATATCAACGACGTATTACAAAACAGAGTACCAATTACAGACAAAGGTTTGTCTGGTTGGACTGATGGGGAGATATTATAATGACTGAATTAAAATTTGATGAAGCTCAACATAAATATACTTACGGAGACCGTGAGTTAACCTCAGTGACACAGTGGCTTGGAGAATTTGAAGAACCCTTCGACGTGAAGGAAGTATCAAAGAGATATGCCAAGTGGTTACGGAACAGCGGTTACATGAGTGTTGAAGGCAAGAAGATTACAGCGAAGAGAGTACAAAACCACTGGGACTGGGTACGTGAAGAAGGTACCCGAGTACACCGACAGATTGAAGGACTTATCCAAGGTGAAAAGATTTTCCCTTATCCCACACACGGTGCTGAGGAAGCCTACAAGTACATTAAAGGGCAGTTAGATAAGTTAGACAACCCTACCACAGAACCTGAACAACGTGTCCACAGTTTACGACATGGACTAGCAGGTTCCATTGACCTACCAGTATACTACGATAACGGTCATGTGTTTATTTATGATTGGAAAATAGTTGAGAAGATGACACCAAAGAAGTTGAAAAAATATACACTACAGTTAAGTACCTATGCGTATATCTTGGAGACTGAGGCTAATCAAAAGGTAGATGGATTAAAGTTAATCCAGGTACAGAACAGTGGTATTACAGAACACATTATTGAGTACAAGAAAGATAAAGTAATTGAGATGTTAAAAGCATCTGGAAGGTATTAAAATGGCAAAAAGATTAACTAAGAAAGAACAAGAAGAGTTTATGAAGCAGTATCAACAAAGTCGATTTAGTATTGCTACTATTCTGGGACAAGTATTGGTTTACTCATTACTTATCTTTTTGATACTTGCATTAGCAACAGGGATTAAGTTCATGGTGGAGTATCTCTTCTTATGAAGGCTGGTACTTGGAACACAAACTGTCCAGGTATCAAAACACCTAAAGAGTTTGTTGGATTTGTCTACATCATTACGGAGAAGAAGACCAACAAAATGTATATTGGGTGTAAAAAGTTTTGGACTAAGAAAGGCAAACCAACTAACTGGAAGACTTACGTTTCATCCAGTGGTTCATTAAAGGGTTTTGATATTAACAACCCAAAGCTTTTCAAGAAAGATATTATTTATGTGGCAGAATCAATTACAAAGATGAAGGCTTACGAAGCTTACATGCAGTTACAGTTTTACTGGAATGGTAAGTGGGACCAACTCTACAATGAGATGGTAAACCTAAGAGTTAGAATAAGAAAATGAAAACACTGTTGCAATATTTAAGGGTGTATCGTAAGATGCAAGATAAAATCATGTTGGTATATCGAAGTGGACCTATGAAGTACTGGGACCACAGGCACATATATCTTAGCCCTAAGTACAGCCCTAAGACTCCCTACAACCACCGTAGTATGCTTGATAACGAAATTGTTATTGAGTTCGACGATGGTACTCCAGAAGAGAACAGGAAACAGGCTGATATTGTAACACAGCGATTAGTAAAGGATGGGTTTAGCTATGCTAAATGGTTCAGTGGTGGAAAGAGTACTCATGTACATCTTTTCATTAACCCTGAAACCTGCCCCAATATTCCCTTACTCAAGTCTTCTTTAATGCGTTACTACTGTAAAGGACTATCAAATCCTGATATGAGATTGACAAGTAGGAACCATCTTATCCGAGCAGAGTATGGATTACATGAGAAGACTGGCAAACATAAAAAGCTTATTAGTAAATCAACAAATTACCCAGTTGAGAATACAGTACCTCAAGGAGTCTGGGATTTTTATAGTAATGAACGAATGCGACTATTAAAACGAAAGTCTACTATTGCAACAAAAGACTTAAAGGAGCATGAAGTAATTAAGTTCTTAATGGACTCTACAAATATGCGAGAGAAAGTTAAGGATGGCAGGTCAAGAGTATTATTCCTCTTAACTGCCGCTTTAAAGAACAGTATGGAAGCCAAAGAACTTGAACAGTTCATGGTAGATTGGTATCGTTACTCTGGAGGGACGAAACTCTCTGAGTCTAAGGTTAGGGATAGTGTTCGGTATACACTGAGCAAAGGATATAATGTTAATGAAGACACGATTCTGAATTACTGCGAACAGATTGGCTTGGACACAACGAAGATACAGGAGGCTAAGGTATAGCCTTATAAAGGATTGACTACCTATTTAAAGGGTAGGTGATTCTCTAAATTGAAATTAGAACAGATGGTTGATAGATACATAATAACAGGAGCTCAGAAAGGAGCTACAGTACACAAAGGATTTGAAACAGCTATGAATGCTTATGCTCAATCTATAGGAGCACAGGTCATCGTAGCCCCAATGAATGGAGCCTACAAAGACGAAGAATTACACCCACATATTGCACAGAACCCAGATTACTTTATTGGGAATCAATATGACTTTAACTCTAACTTTGAATTAGCAGATGTCCCTGTTCGGTCACAACAGATTAGACCAACAACAGGATTATCTCGATTCGTACAACACAACAAGAGTGCAGTAGTCGCTGCTCCTAAACAACACTTAGAATGTCGACCAACAAGTAATGTTGAGTTACCTAAGATACTAACAACAACAGGAGCTATGACAAAACCAAATTACAAACTTCATACTCGTATTGGAAATATTGCTAATCGTGACCATACATTAGGTGCATTAATTGTAGAAGTAGATGGCGATTTATTTCAGTATAGACATATCACGGCTGATACCCGTGGTAACTTCCATGATATAGATAAGAGGGTAGATGCTGATGGTACTATTAGCGATAGTAGACCAGATGCTCTAATCCTTGGCGACTGGCATACAGGACAAACAGACCCTATGGTAAGAGATGTATCTTACGATATGATTTCAGCCCTACAACCTAAGTATTTAATTCTTCATGACATCTTTGACGGGTATAGTATATCACACCACGAACAGAATCAATTAATGAACAGAGCAAGAAAAGCAGACGATGGTAAGTTAAATCTTACAGCAGAGCTTCAAGAGGTTGGTGCTGAGTTAGATAACTTCTATCAGTTATTATCCGAAGATGCTAAGATGATTATTGTCAAAAGTAATCACGATGAAGTCATTGATAGATACCTTCAAGAAGCTAGATTTGCTCAGGACCCAGAGAACTATTACCTATCCTGTAAGTTAGGTATGGCTAAGGTAGAAGGCAGGGACCCCCTACAGGAAGGTATAGAGCACGTACACGGTAGCTTTGGTAAGTATGCTAAGTGGTTAGGTCGAGATGAAGACTTTAAAGTACGTGGTTGGCAACTTGGTGCTCACGGTGACTTAGGTGGTAACGGTAGCAGAGGTAGCTTAACACAACAACAAGACAACTATGGTAAGAGTATTGTAGGACACAGACATACACCCTCAATCAGAGGAGATGCTTGGTGTGTTGGTACAAGTACTACACTAAAAGTGGATTACAATAGAGGACCAAGTAGTTGGATGCAAACACATGCGTTACTACACCCCAATGGTAAACCACAATTAATCAATATCCTCGATAACAGGTATAGATTTTAGTGTCTTTTTTCTTTTTTTCAGTTCATTTATAAATGCTATATACTGGAGTACCTAAATCTTTATAAGACAGTTAGTATACCATAATACTATGAATCACAAATATGGTTATGACAAAGAAACAGTCAAACAAAAATTAGGTAATGAAAATTATAATTCCTTTCTGAAATGGATGCATGGGAAAACAGTTGGCATACACCCTGAGACAAATGAGACAATTTTTTATGACTGGGATGTAGCTAGATTCAAAGAAGGATTAGAAAAGAAGGTATTAGAAAATGATAAAATTTAATGGACAAGAATTTGAGAGAGAAGACTTAATCGCAATTCTCGGTGAGATGCGAAAGGACGAGGCAATGATATTACAACTTTTAGAGGAAAATAATGAGTAAGGGATTCGTTACAAAAGATAGTGGTAAGAGAAAAGAGTGGGACAGTGGTTTCAAACGAGACACTGACGATGGTAAGAACCGATACGACTTAATTCCTGTAGAGATGTTAGACAGACTAGCAGGTCTTTACACCCGTGGTATGGAGAAGTACGGAGAGGACAACTGGAAACTCGCAAACTCAGATGAAGAGATTGAGAGGTTCAAACAATCTGCTTGGAGACACTTTGTTGATTGGCAATCTAACCGTAACATAGAAGAGGACCATGCAATGGCTGTAGTGTTTAATGTCTTTGCTTATGAGTATTTAAAAGGTAAGAAATGAATAGAGTTGTACTAAAGAAATTCAAAGAAACAGAAGACTTTTTACGAACTCTTGGTACAGCTGTCAGTTTCGATACAGAGACTACTGACTTAAAGTACACCAAGTTAGAACTTGAGGGTATCTCCTTCTGTGACGGTAAACAAGCCTGTTACATTGACCTAGTAGACAACAATGATTTTTATCCTATCCTTTGTGCTGTCAAAGATTACTTTGAGAGAGCAACAACAATCGTAGCACATAATATTGTGTTCGATATGAAAGTCCTACACAAGTACGGTATCGACCTTAGAGGTCACAAGTTATATGATACCATGGTCGCTGACCACTTGTTGGATGAAAGACGCAGACATGGACTGAAGTACCTCGCCTCCACACTTCTTGGAAAAGAAGTTATTAGTTATGAAGAAGCATCCGCTTCGGGTACTCAGTCCTCGGTCTTTTATAAATATGCTACAGATGATGCAGTATGGACTTGGGAATTAATGCAGTGGCAACAACCTCATTTAAGAGGAGATAATGACTTAGCTAAACTGTTCCGAGAAGTAGAGATGCCTTTTCAATTGGTACTCCTTGAGATGGAACTTAACGGTATGTATATTGATACCAAAGTTATTAAAGACCTTTATGAAGTATGTGAAAAAGACCAGAAACAATTCCTCATGCAGATGTGTGAGTACCTTGATGTAGAGTACGAGATGCAAACTAACTTACTGGATAACAGCTTGAATATCTTTTGCCCTATCAATTTTAACAGTACAAAACAATTAAAGGAAATCCTATTTACGAAACTAAAATTAAAACCTGTAGAAACAACCCCCTCTGGAGCAGTAGGGGTGGGTAAAGTAACAATCAAGAAGTATAAAGACCACCCCTTTGTTTCCATTCTAAACAAGTACAAGATTATCGAGAAAGCCCTGAGTGCTTACTTAGGACCAGAGGCACAGATAATGAGTAACTTGGAGAGTGATGGTGTAGTAAGAACATCATTCCGTGATACTGGTACTAAAACAGGTAGATTAAGTTGTAGTAACCCCAACATTCAACAGTTAAGTAAACCTAACGATGCTTACCCTATACCTATTCGTAAGGCATTCTCGGCAAGACCAGGGTACACTATGGTCACAGCAGATTATAGTGGTCAAGAAGTTTGTGTAATGGCTGAGCTAAGTAAGGATGAAACACTTGTGAAGTCTTTGAACAATGGGTATGATATGCACCTTGCGGTAGCTAATAAGTTCTATAACTTAGGTATACCAGAAGAAGCATTGAACAAAACACACCCAGACCATGAGGAGTTCAAGGCTAAATTTGATAGTGAACGTACTAAGGCTAAGGTTATTACCTTTGGTTTAGCTTATGGTAAAGGAGCTTACGGATTCGCCTTGGACTTTGGTATCAGTGAGGATGAAGCACAGAAGATTGTAGATGATTACTTTGACGGTATGCCTGGGTTAAAGAGAGCTATTGATAAGTCACATAAAGAAGTATATGATTCGGGATGTGTCCGATACATGTCGGGAAGATACCGACGCTTTGAGAAGATTAAGAATAATGATTGGGAAGGATACACTAAGAAGGATTTAAGACAGGCTTTTAACGCTAAGATACAGGGCTACAGTGCTGATATGGTACGTATTGCTAGTAATAACATATATCAATCAAAAAAGGCACACCCTGAGATGGATATACGTATACTAGCTTTAGTACACGATGAGGTTGTACTAGAAGTTAAATCAGAGCACGTGGATGCTTCTATGCCACTGATTAAGAACTGGATGGAAGAACCCTTTGATTGGATGTGTATTCCAATAGTAAGTGATACAAAAAAAGGAGCAACATATAACGAGGCAAAATGAAATTAAGACGAAGTAAACATAAACAAGCAGTAGGGGATTTAGTAAGTAGATTGCAGGAGAAATACCCAAACCAAACTATACATCAAGACTGGGAGTACGGTATCAACAATACCACCTTGGGACAGGTAGATGTATGGAGACAGAATGAGAATGGTACCTTATTCTTTTATGAAGTAAAGACAGGTAAATATAAGCGAGCCCAAGCACAAAAACAGTACGAGAACTTTAAGTTCCACTGTCCAGAGTACAATAGCAAAGGTATTTATTATCATCCAATCGTTGGTGTACGGAGATTAAAATGAGTTTAGATGATATTATTAAAAAGTTACCTAGTGTAAAGGTAACGATAGTTAACGAGCAGAAGACAAAGGAATGGTTATTTGAGTACGGGTGTAAGGTATCTGAGGCATACAACCTTAACCCTAAAACCCATGCTGGATTTGTTAAGTACTGTGGTATCCTCAAACTGGCACAGGTATATGTATCAGCACAGTACGCTTGTGAAGACCCTGGCTGGAAAGGTATAACTTTAGAATTTCATGAATACCCCAGTGGACCTAAGAGTATTAAGAGTTTAATTAAGAAAGAATATAAGTGTGGTCAGTTACCAACAAGACAAGAATATCTTGATATTATGCATAAAGGTAGTACACCATTAGGGGGTGAGTTTTATGAGGATATGTCCGATGTGTAAGCAAGAATTATTTTGGGTAGATACTAAAGAAGGGAGAAAGTGTTGCTATTGTATATTAAATAAAAAAGGGGAGTAATCCCCAATTTCATATTTAGATAACAGAAAGAACTTCTGCTTCACCATCTTCAACTCGAACCTTGAAAGTAACTTTACTTTTCTTTTCAGTGTCCTCGTCTTCGATTTTTGCTTCGATTTCAAATACGTATTTTTCTCTATCAAAGTTTGAAGTGATTACATTTACGTCTTCAAAGTCAGAGTATACAGTAATTAAACGTGCATCATCTTCGTCATCTACGATGTTTTCATCTTCTAATTCGTCAGCGTAGTCTTCTTTAATTAACTCAACAGCTAATTGTAAAGCTACTTCTTCTGCTTCAACTTCTTCAACACATTCGCTGATATCGTCGTACATTAATCGGTCACAAGCTAAAGCTTTGAAAGCTTCATCTTCTACGATTACTTCTTCTGTAACAGTTACGTTAACAGGTACTTCTACAATTTTTTCAACAACAACTTCTTCCGTTACATTAACGTATTCAGTTACTGTTTGAGTTTCTACCACAGGGGCTTCAGTAACGTCATGTACTGCAACACCTGCTAAGCCAACTAATGCACCTACAGCGATTGCTGCAATAACTTTTGTATTTTTTTCCATTTTATATTATCTCCGTCTCTCAAAATGAGAGCCTTGTTTCTATATTATGTAATATTTGTTTAAAAAAGACTTTACTTAGTCGATACTAAGAAAGTCAAAGAATGTAAGAAGGAGATTTACTCCTTCAGGGAAACCCCTTGTTTTGTAACAATACGTAAAATAATGTTTGCTACACTCGCCACTGTTAGTGTACCAGCTACTGCTAGTTCACCACTTAGTGCCATTAAGAAAGCACCTACTAATCCCAATATGTTTATAAGGAATGTTTTACTTTTCCAAAACACCTTTGTTGTTACTACTTCTGTTTTTACCATTTTATTTACCATATAATATCCTCTAATCGAGGACGTGTGAGTTTGTTTCTTTCCCATAGCATCAATACTTTATCGTTTTGATGTTCTACGACAGGACCTAGTTTTGTTCTTGGGTATTCGTCAGCATATTCCTTTGCTAACCCACTAGATACATACATTTTTTGCCAGCTTCGCCAACTTTTTTCAGTGTGAAGAGTACTACTATTTCTTATATAAATTCTATATAAATTATGCATTTTCCCTATTTGAGACATATTATAACTCTGTAATTGCCCTTGTTCTGTAAATGGGAATTCATATTGCATCATTTTGTGTTTCATTCTGTTTGGAAAGTAATTCCTTCTTATAAAGCTTTCGGTACTGTAACCTATATATTAGAGTATATACTTTACCTAAACTGTCTATAGGATATATTCTCGTTGAATACAAACCATAAGTTATAGTAATTACTCTTAATCTCATTACCTTGTGATTGATATTCGTGTATTTTCTGACCTGATATAGTAAACTTGTTCCGAATACTCATATCATATCTCTTATACCAGTAACACCAGTCCATGAAAGCAAAGTTTAAAGGGTATTCGTCAGGGATATAACCTATCCAGGCATGTCCGCCACCGTTAACTGAGCCACATTGTATCCATACTTTGGACTCAGATACTCCAGCTAAGCGTGCTAAACAGTACATAAGTAAAGCACCAGATTCACAATCACCCTTACGAGTCTTGTAGACATCTGTTACGTCTTCCCATTTCTCTGTCATGTTCCACTTCTGTTGGTCAGTAGTATAAGTAATTCGTTTTGTAACCCAGTTCAGACAAGCTAACATAGTATCATCGTCTGTCTTACCTTTTAAGGAAGTTGCAACAGCTTTGATACCTTCATGCTCCTCAGCAGCCTTTACTTGCTCTTTAAGCCACCTTTGTAAGTTCACTACCTTACGGTACTTCCTATCAATAATATAGTAAATTACGTTACTTATGAGGTTCCTACGTACGTGTGTCTCAATGTTCGGTACTTTACTACCGATTTCTCGTGGTACATATATAATTGCCATTTTATCCTTAGTTTGTTGAAATGATTGTTTGTTTATTCGATAATGTGGCTGTACCATTACCATCAACAGAAGTAATCCCTGATATTTTTATTTGAATCCCATTTGTCTTCTCATTCGCTGTCAATGTATGTACCCACTTAAACGTCCCAGAAACTGTGCTCCTGGGTGTATTCGAAGTAGAATTCAATTTTTCCATCCTATGAATTATTGTTGAACTAAGCGAATCAGAATATGCTCCACCTACATCTTTAGTCTCTATCTTTAAATAAACAATGCCGTCATCACCAGATATGTACGCTCGTGTCGTAGTCGTGGTGGTAATTTCAACAGTAATATAATCAGAATTACCTATTTCAGCAGGTGTAATTTCTGCTGGCTCATATGTATTAGTTGAATTACCGCTACCATCGAAAGCTACCCCTGTGTAAACCGCTTGAATCTTACCACTTCCTGTAAAGTTATCATTCAAATCCTGTGCTGTTAATCGTTCTCCTGCTGTAAATGTTTTAATCGCCACTTTATTCCTCTACCTCAATCTCACTAATTCGTGGTAACAAAGTCTTTGCCACATCTTCGCTGTAAAAATAATGTGACCCCATCTTAATGATTGAGCCGTCTAATACTCCTGCTTCTATTTGTTCTATATTCATGCTGGTCTATCTCCGTATAAAGCTACTCCGTTGATGCTCGGGTATCCTGCTGTTGGACTTGTCGTCTTTGGAATTAGTTTAACTACTAACTCTCTTGGTTCCGCATTTAAAGCTGTAAAGCTTACTACTTCATTACTCGCAACATATTCTGTGTCTTCTTGAGAACCAGGTAAGCTAGCACCACTAGTTAAAAGTGGAACTAAGTAATCGGTTGCAAAATCTATAGTCGTTTCCGTTCCTCCTCCGCTTGGTGTCCAAGTTATATCACCAACGCAAAGAACAAGGGCATTCATATTATAAGCACCAGTACCACTAGAAGTACTTTCAAGTCTACAATTGGTAGGATTGTCTGTTTCATCAGCACTAGTATCTATTCCGTACTCACTGCTTGTAGATGACGTGGTTGTATGAACAGTTGTTCCTGTAGGGATTTGCCAAAACATGGTTTTTCCAGGATTAGGGTCCATATATGACCAAGAACTAACAGCTGTATTTGTAGTTGTATTAGCAAATACTCCGTCTGAATCAATGGTTACATTTTGATTGTGGTTTCTCGCAACGTAATGTGCTTGTTTACCAACATCTCTTGCAACACTTGTTTTTAAAGTTGTTAAACTCGTTATCGCAGAAGTGACTTTTGGGTTTGAACCATTAGTTCCGTAAAATAATGTCTTATATACTTCTGACCTAGCTACTTCATCGTCACCTGTGGTTGTGCTTCCAAGAATCCAAACACCTGCTGATTTAGGAATAATTACGCAATTGTTAATAGTTAGTTCAATTTCATTTATTGAGGTAGCTGAAATTTCAACAAAACTATTTTGATTAATAGTTAATGGGTCAGCAGTTCTTAATTGATATTGAACGTCTGCACCGCTTTCCCAGTCTTCTGCTTTGAATGTTAAGAATGCACTAGAG
>Ga0208134_1001957_pt1 | contig 11410 bp, 11 predicted proteins | sample VirMetDEL_Mar_31_FD_184515 | JGI IMG/M metagenome (GOLD analysis project Ga0208134, IMG submission 184515) | Aqueous microbial communities from the Delaware River and Bay under freshwater to marine salinity gradient to study organic matter... | ecosystem: Environmental > Aquatic > Marine >... | reverse complement strand
TCTCCTGCGGCTACTGTAGACCCTAGTCTAGTAGGAACAACAACACCCACTGCAACTGCACAAACAGGAACCTTATCTCAAGATGCACAAGCAACTGCTGCCCAAGGCACAGTATCTACAGGAGCACAAGCTCAAGCTCAACAGGGAACTGCACAGGGACAAATCAGTCAAGCGGATACTGCATTAAGAGCCGTAACTGCACCAGAAGTTGTATCTGGAGCTGTAGCAGACACAGCTTTCTTAGGCGACACTACAGCGGCACAATCAGACTTTGTAAGTAATGTACAAGGTGCAACCATGACAGTCACAGATGATATGACTGTACAAGGACAATTATCTCGTATATCTCAACAGTTTGACAATGGTCAAGTACCTTCTTGGGCTGCTGGAATAATTCGTAATGCAACTGCACAAATGGCTCAAAGAGGACTAGCTGCATCATCAATGGCAGGAGCGGCTATAACACAAGCTGCATTAGAAGCTTCTGTACCAATAGCAACTGCTGATGCTCAGACATACTACCAAACTGCTGTAAAGATAATGGACAATCAACAGCAGGCTAACTTAACAAATACTCAAAATAACTTAAATGTGTCATTGGCTAATACTTCCAATAGACAACAAACTGCTCTTGCAAAGATGCAAGTTCAAGCCGCTCTAGCTGGACAAACACTCTCCAACCAACAGCAAGCAAATATCCTCAACGCTGAAAAATATGCTGAAGCCGCTAACGTGAACTTTACTCAAGAGCAACAACGTGTGTTTGCTAATGCGAAGGTTATGGAAACTATTAATCTTCAAAACTTAAACAATGCACAAGCAACTGCCTTAGCTAACTCTGCAACATTTGCTCAGTTGGATATGGCAAATCTCAATAATAGACAACAAGCTATGGTTTTAAATGCTCAAGGCTTCTTGCAAATGGATATGTCCAACTTGACTAATTCACAGCAGACAGAAGCATTAAACCAACAAGCTAAAATGCAAACTCTATTATCTGACCAAGCTGCACAAAATGCGGCTCAAAACTTTAATGCCACAAGTCAAAATCAAGTCAATCAGTTTTTTGAGTCTTTGACTGCGGATATTAATAAACTAAACTCAAGCCAGTTTAACGCACAACAACAGTTCAACTCAGGACAAGCGAATGCGTTGAATCAATTCCGTGCTACAATGTTAAACAGCAGAGAACAGTTTAATACAAAGAACGCTGTAGAGATAGCACAGTCTAATGCTACGTGGCGTAGAAATGTAAACACTGCTAATACGGCTGCTATAAATGCAGCAAATCAAATAAATGCAGCTAATTATCTTAACATATCAAATACTGCACTAAATAATATTTGGCAACAATATAGAGATGAAGCAGATTATGCGTACACTTCATCAGAAAACTCTCAAGATAGAGCATTTAACTATGCAATGGCTATATTAGATGCTAAAGTAACATCTGATATGTATGATAAATATTTGGATGAATCTTCCTCTAATGCTATTGGAGATTTCATAGCTAATATTGGTTTAGCGGCATTTGATAAATATGCTGGTCCAAGTTCATAAAGGAGAAAAATCATGATGAGTTTTGTAGCACCTATACTTGCTAAAGTTGTCACAGATAGAATGACACAAAACAAACAAGCTACTGTTCAAACACAAACACCAAAACCAGAAGCTCCTAATATATATGGTAAATATAAAAGAGGAATAAGAGGGGTTGGTACAAAATACAGAAGTAGGATGTCCCAAGCCGCTCCTGTAGAGGGCACTACTTTTGAGCCTGTAAGTCAATATAATTCTATACTTAGAAAACAACTAGGGCTTCTAACTTCAAAATCTTAAAGAGAAAAATATGGATATTAATTTAACAGATACTACTAATATGCCAAGTGGTAAAGAGCGTTCAATGTTTGATGCTCCTATCCCTGGTCAATCATTAACTAAAACTCCTGGACAATATCCGTGGGATAAACCTGCAAGACTTAATTCTACAGAAGAAGCCTTAGAATACTATATGGATAAATTTGATGATGATGCCAATGGTGCTCAATTGTTAAGTTTATTAGAGGCGGGTATTCCTGTAGCTACTTTAGTTGACTCATTATTATTAGCTGGATTTGCTGAAGGATTGTATACTCCTGATGTTGCTGTTGTATTAGGTGAAGACCTTGGTATGTTTATGATGTATTTAGCAGAACAAGCTGGAGTAGAATACAAAGTAACTGATGAAGATGGTGTAGACGAAGTTGAACAAGCACTAGAAAAAATAACCTCGTTTAAAGATAAGAAAATGGAATTTGATAAGTATAACATGGAAGGTGACGAACCAGAGATGCCTATGGAAAGCTTAGATACGCCTGCTCCAACAGGATTAATGGCTAAACAGGAGACAGTGTAATGGGAATATCAATAGGCGGAATTATGAGAGGGGCACTTCCTCGATTAAGTCAAAGAGTTAGTGATGTTAGAGATAATAAAGAAGCTGCTGTATTAAAAGTAGGGGCAAAATTCTCTGAACTAAAAGAAAAAGTAAATGCTGCGGATGTTAAAAATAGAGCTTATATGAGCAATGTAGAGTCTGTAGCAGATTCCATGGGTATAGATAAAGATATAGTATACAACGTATTTAAAGTATACGGAGGAAGCAATAAATCTTCTCTTAATCATTTAAATAATTTACATAAATCCTTTACATCAAAAGGAAAACAAATACCTACAATGGCTGTAACACAAACCGCAAAAATGATGCCTTCCAAAGAGGATAAAGCTATTTTATCAGGTATGCCTCCAGAAGGAGAAGAATTAAGTACTTTTGATAAAGCTATGAGCCTATTCAAAAATGCCTCTGCTGATGAAGTGTTTCAAGAATTTATGAGACGTAATCCACAGTTAAATGAAGATGAAGTAAGAAAAATAATGAGTAACACTATGACTCCTGCATACTCACCTTCTTCACGTATAGACCCTAAAGCATTTGCATCTACTATGGGAACTATGAAAGACCAAAAACCTGCGGACAAATATACTCTTCTTTTTAACAGATTTAAAAATTTTGATAAAAAAATAATAGACAGTCCTGACATGTTTAGTGATAAAAATACACAATTCATAAAAGATTTACGAGAACCATTTGACTTATTACGCCAATATATTGATGATGGAGACTTGAAAAAAGCAGAGCAACAATATAACTTTATCATAGATAGTGGTTTCAATAATATAACTACAACTAAACCTGAAGGAGCAGATAAAGCCCCAGGTGAATACGATATAACTAATCAGCTACTAAGAAAACAAATGCCTGGCATGTCAGAAGAGTTTTACAAAAATAAAACAAATGAGTTAATGACTACTAAAACAGTTAGAGTGGGTACTCAAGTCTTTAAAACTATAATTAGAGAGGGTGAAAAGGTCCTAATACCTATGTATTCACAAGGAGCGGACGGAGTAGACCAAATTTCTAATCCTAAAATATTTCAAGAAAATAAAACTTTAATACAAAAGGGAACTCAAAATCTTCAAAAGATATTCTCTTTAAGAAATGTTTTAAAGAAATATCCAAATGCTTTCAGTTTCGAGGGAAAAATAAGAATGGCAGTAGGTGGAGCATTAGACATGCTCGGTCAAGAAGACTATGTTAAAGGCATTGGTGCGGATAAAATATTTCAATCAGTACAAGATAGAACAAGCTTTGTATCCTCTGTTAAAGATGAACTATTTGATGACCCTCGTTTATCAGACCAAGATTTAAGACTTGTATTAAATTACATAGCTATCCTTGATAATCCTATAGTGGGACCAGTGATGTCAAGAGCTGCTTTAATAGGTATAGAAAAAGCTATGCTAAATAGTATGGCTGTGCGTCTTGCTCAAAATTATCCTACATTACCAGCGTTTAACCGTGTAATAAAAGATGGTGTTTCATCAAATTCAATAGATTTCTCTAAGGATAGTGTAGCTAAGAGAATGATGGATAACTTAATGGTTGCAGAGTATGGTATAAATTATAAAAAAGATATGGAAGTTGCCGCAAAGTTAAAGAATAATAAGCATAAAGAATTTATGCAATCTACTTTAACAAATTATCAAATGGTTAAAAATTCTTTAGCCGCAGTTAATGCATATCAATCTTATCAAAAGACTGGTGCAGATGATAGCCAATTTAAATATAAGAGCGATAATTTATTTAATGTAAGGGACCTTAAGGAATTTAAAGATGGAATTAGTATTCCTGGAGTTAAAGAAGCATTCTCCATAGAAAAACATGAGAAACGTGTTCAAGAACTTAGGGCAGAATATAAAGAAAAACAGAGACAAAGAAAGTTAAGGTTAGGATAATATGAAAGAAGAGCTAGACGTTTTAAATCAATTCTTTCCTAATGATGAAGTTAGCAATAGAGAGTTTTTAGAAAATAAAGATGTTGACCAAGAATCTCCTGAGTTTTTAACCAAAGGGGGAGCAGACTTTCCGTATGCAGAAGGTCCATTAGGTAAGCAAGCTTTGCCTGCACCTAAAGGAAAACAACAGATATTTCCTATGTATCCAGGAACTGTATTTGATGTTAATGTTCCTGAGACTGGTCTTAGGGGAGTGGACTCAGGGTTTTTCTCTCAATCAGAAGATGAAAAAGCTATAGTAAAGAACATAGCAGAGTTAAAACAACAACAACAGAATAAATACTCAACTAGAGTTATGAAAGCTATGGAAGAAGCTGGTTTTGGTGATTCTAAAATAGACATATCTGATTTTACAAAATCTTCTTTTTTAGGTATTAGTCCTACGGAAGAAACAGAAACCTCAAAAATATTAAACTCCTATCCTGGCTCACAACAAGCACAACTCGCTTTCGTTGATGATGATGACGATTATGAGCAATGGTTAAAGACAACAGTTGGAACAGACAACTACAGAATATTCTATGATAAAAAATCAGGATTACTAGAGCCTAGAGCATATGTGTCTATCAGGAAACCTGATGGAGAGTTTACTCCTTTTTCTTCTGTAACAAAAACATTAACAGATGGTCTATTACAATTTGGCAGTACTATTGCTTATGAGATACCCGCATATGCGGCTAACGTAGCACAAGCAACTGCTGTTGCTGCTCCGTTTTCTGCCATACCTTTTGTAGGTATTCCTCTTGCTTCAACAGTATTTGTGTATTCACTTTATGCTGGGGGTAAAGGAAAAGAAAGAGTAAGAGAATTTGTAAAAGAACAAATGGGAATAAATGAAGATGCAGATAAAAATTTATATGAAAACACAGTTAGGTTTTTAGAGAATGCATTAGATGTTGCTGACCCACGTAAAGTTGGACAAGATACTTTTAGAGAAGAATTATCAGGAGTAGCCGATGCTATTCCAGGAGGTGCTTATTTCGTAAGGGCATTTAAAAATGCCGCAGATAAAGCCAAAGTAAAATTTATAAATATGGCAGGGGATGCAAAAGCAAAGTATTTTCCTAGCGTAAGTGGTGCAATGAGTATGGCTAAAGCCTCTCAACCAGGTGGCAGACTTGATATAGGTGTGCCATTAGATAAATTAATTATAACAAATTTAACTCCTAATAAAGTATTAGAGAGGTTTCAAAACATATCATCACAAGTATCTGTATTAATACCTACTAGAATGAAACAACAGATGAACTCTGCCGTTAATTATATTAGTAAGTACAGAGATAACTTAGGTAAAGGCAACTTTAAAGAGTTTAGAACTGCCCTAGATGATTTAGGGACATACTTAGTGAATGCCCGTGGCAAAATGAGTGATATGGAAATGAGAAACCTAGGTACTTCTTATATAGAATTAGATTCCATGTTTAAAATTTTTCGTAAGTTTGAAAATGATGGAATGTATAGTAATATATTTGATAAGTTAAGAGGTTCTAATTATGATTTATCAACTATAAGAGCCGCTCTACCTAACATATACAAAGCTATTATACCTGTAAAAGGTAAAAAAGGAGCTATAGAAGCTGACGTTTCGTTGCAGAAACCTGGTGAAGGACTATTGAGAAATGCAATAGAGCAACTAGCAATGTTAGGTAAAGATGGTAAACTAACACGACAAGCTGTGGCATCAGCAGTTAAACAATTTAAAAAAGACTATCCAGACTTTAAAGATATAGACTACAGTAAAGTTAAAAGTCCTGCGGAATTATTACAAATGTACTCAAGTTACTTTGGGCATTTATCAAATAAAGTTTTTGGCATAGGAGGAACTCAACCCAACGGAGGATTAGCAAAAGAAGCAAATGAGTTTAGATATTTATTTTTAAATTTAATAGGCAAACCTGATAAAAAAGTCCCAGGCATAGCCCAAGAATTAAAGAAAGCGAATGACTTCTACAGAGATACTATTGTCAAAACTAGCATGGAAACTCAAGTTGGTTTGCGTGCTTCTCTAAAAGGAGATATATATCAAGAACCTGGTAATTTTATACCTAAAATAATTGGTAGTAAAACTGATGAGCTACCAACTGAATTTTCTACAACAACTCTTGAAAATATAGGATTTATGCAAAAATATGTAAATGACTTTTTTGCAAATACTTCTCCACAAGATTTAAAAAAATTATTAAGAAGAAAATCAGCAAAACAAATTGAAGAAGGTAAATATTCATTAGAGAAACTAAAAGCTGGATTTAATGCAATCATTGGTTATAGAATGAATAATATAACAATGACAGAGACAGGGAAGACAGGCACTGCTCAAGATGTTATTAATTATATAAATGCTTTTGATGACCCTGCATTAGAAGTCCTTGGATTAATTAAAGAAACTGGAAAAAGAGCAGATGGTACACCAATTTATGACTTAACTAACAAACAGAAACTAATTAATGATGCTATAAGTTTACAAGATTTAGCCCAAGGCGATTTTATTAATGTGAAAAACTTAAGTGTGAACACTAATTTTGGCAAAATCATGAAACAAATTTTTGCAGATGATGTTCCAACTACAACCAATTTAGAAAAGTTAGCAAGAGTTGCTAATAAACGACCTGCCCAAAAACGCAACATAAAAGCAGGATTAATACAATACATATTTTCTGTGGACAGCGGAGTCTTTCAACAAGTTGGAAAGAATACTGCCTTTAGTAATGCAGGAGATTTTACAATAAACTCAGAAGCATTACAAAGAACAGTAGAATTAGTTAACTCTACTCCTGGATTTAAAGCAATACTTAATAAAAGAGACTTTGATATATTAAATGGTATTAATCAATATATGTTAACAATATCTAAAGGTATGAGTGATGTTGGTGCATCATTATCTGGTGCACAAATAATTGGTGGTATAATAGATGGTGCTACTAACTTAGAAGCGGGTAAATTTATAAAAGGTTTAGCAAGATTAGCAGGACAAAACAGATTATCTAAACTATTTTTATCTAACTCAGTTATGGAAATGTTTACGGGAGCATCCTTAAAAAATATAAGGACTAACAAAGAAAAAATGAAAGAAATATTCTTAGGCAAACAATCTTTTGCGGCTCTTGTGACTAATATTGCGTTAGACCCTAAGGCAGGACTGTATGAGCAGACTGATGAAGTCTTAGGTACTTCTCAAACACTCTCTCAGGAAGAGAAAGATGTTCTAAAACAATTTAAGCTTAATTAACAGTGTTCAATAACTTCCATAGTATTTAATTTCTGCTCTATCTTGTGGGCTTGTGAACGCATTTGTTTTGCAACTCTCACTAAGAAATCTTTACTGCTACCACTGATACGTACATCATTCTTCCTAAGCACAGCAATTGTGTGGCTCTCTATAAGAGTATCAATAATCTCATCCCACGTATATTCACAAAAGGAAGGGTCTTCATTCTCTGGGGCTATAACAGCACCAATACCATTTAAGGTTAATGAAAGCTCTAGTTCTAAATCGTTTATAAGTTCAATTCTTTTTATCGACATCTTTTATTTTTCTTCCTCTAAAGAATACAATTAAATTAATTATTGTATTAATTGTTACTGCTATCAGTAGCCACAGTTGCCACGGCTCTATCGTCATATCTTTCCTTTGACGGGAGTTTAACCCAGTCCTTTATACTCATCTTAAATCTAGTCAAGGCACTTCTATTATCCTTAGTAACTAAATCTCCTTGCGATATTCTCGCCCACTTTCTGCCTTCTACTACGTACACTAAGTACGTGCCACAAAGAGGGAAGCGAGACTCAAAGAATCTAGCTTTGTACCTTTGTGCATTCTTCCACACTGGACTCTGTGGTTTCTCTATCTTTGCCATCTTTGTTCCTTTCTTTAAATGCTTTTATGACATCTGATGAAAATAGTTTTTGTATATTAAGCAAATACATAGCTGATGCATTATGGTCGCCCCCTCTTACTGTTTTAGTGTAATCAAGAGAGTCAATAATACTACGTAAAACATCAGTGCGAAAAACAAGTGTTGCATAGGTTTCATTGCCAATACAGAGGTTATGAAACCAATAATCTGATTCTGTTGCTTTGATTCCCGAAGGTTTGCCATAACTTTCATACTCCACTGCTATGTTTCCAGTTCGTTGCCACATATCTCTCTCAGATTTAACTTCAATCTTTTTATCCTGGAGCATATCTGCAACTTGTTTTTCCCTGACCTGACCATAGTTTAAATCAATATCAAACTTTTTTCGGTCTTTTACTGACGGCTTCATTTCTTTTTGCTTTCAGTAGTCTCCTCTGGTTGTTTCTTTTCTAAGTACTTAAGTATAATAGATAATCGTGCATCATATTTATCTACATGTTCTATTTCTTTATCCATAGAATCTATGATATCTGAGTGTTCTCCTATACCTGCAGACCTATTTAGATATATTTCTATATTCGCAATATGCTTATTTATGTGTCCTACATAATAAGATTTAAGTGCGGCTAGTAGCATTTCTCTCACTTTTACTTCTCCTTAGATTTTTAAAATAACTGTTATTAAACCCTCTTAACCATTCTTTCCCTCTAAATGAAGAGGGGCTGAATGGGTTAGTGGACTCATGTATAATAGACTTAGTCTTCCTTGTTCTGTAAAAGTCCTTCTGACCTTGTACGTAGAATCTGTCAACAGTAGCCATATTATCTCCTAATTAACTATATCAACTATTTCACAAGCATCTGCTGTGCAAGCTAATGTTTGATTACCTATAGTATTATCTTCTTGTTCATACTCAGCAAGTTTTGTCCAATCAATAAACTCAGGCATCTTAGTTAAAAACTCTTTATAGTGTGCTTCGTCGCAATCCTGATAAGGAGCTTGTTCATAGACCATATCACTTCTTGGTAAGAAAGACAAGCCCGAAGCTATATTAAAATTTTTATATATCCACGCACCCGTCTCAAGCCACTCGTCTTTGCCTACAGATATAGTTACCGATGGCTTATGCTCACACCAATGCATCGCATAAATCTTCCAGAACTCAAGTTGCTCAATAGCGGACATATCATCTCTAGTGACACACATATCAGGAGCTTTTATAGGAAAGCTAAACACAGCATTACTTTGGCTCCATCCATCAGTTTCCCATGGTATGTTTTGGTCCATCATAAATTGTGTGAGTGGGTCTTTCTTATCTCCACGAACAGTACGTATGTAATACTGACTATGCCTTGCATGAATACCAGACGCAGAATCTGTGAGTTGTGAAACTGTTCCAGATGGCTTTACACAAGTAATAGCAGTAGACTGTGGGATACCAAGTGCATCAGAGAACTCTTTGTTTGTGTCCACTGCCACTTGTCTAAGTTTAGTTAAAACTTTATCCAAGCTAGTCTTAGCATCTTTACCATTAGTAATAGCATTGTCCATGATACCAGTCATAGATACACCAAGCAGTCTCTCCTCAGAAGTATTCGTATGCCATATCTTACGTAAGTATGGAAAGTGAGTGAGTGTGGATTGGAATGTACCTATTATAGTAGCCACACGAACTTTCTTTTCTAAATCCTTAACTGTATCTGTACCACGTACGATTATCTCAGAGAGATTACAAAACTGATATGGACGTAGTATAATCTCACTACATGGATTAGTACCAAAATCATACTTAGAATCTCGTCTACCATTCTCAGCCGCTTTATCTTGAGCCGCCCCACGATAAAACATACCCCTCTCTCCAGTACCAGACTCAGCTAGTGAAAGCCATTCTCTCATAAATGTGTATGAGTCTGGCTTATCTGTGTAAGCTACTGAATTGTTTGACATCTGTCTCTGTGGCTCAGTCTTATAGAACTCACCAGTCTTAGCGTGTCTCATTCTACCATCAGATAAGTTAGATAAACTAATCATAGCAGAACGTCTGACACCACCAGAGACAACGACTTCTCCAACTTTACACATAAGGTCATGACACTCAAGGCTAGATAACTTTCTACCTTTAGCTTCTTTAAACACTTTTACTGTGAACCTAAACAAATTATCTAAAGGAGTTGGTCCAGATGCTCTACCTCCAAATATCTTTAGCTTTGCACCTGCAGGTCTCACTAGGGATAAGTCCCAATGAGGTATCTCGCCTGCCCATAGTAGAGCCAATAGCTTACGGAAAGCTTTAGCCCAACCCTCTTTGCTATCCTTTACAATAATAGTTTCTTCTGTATCAAATAATAATCCAGGAACTTCTGGTAATTTATTTATGCAGTCTCTCTCAACAGAGAAGCCTACACCAGTGCCACACATTAATATGTACATAGCTTCATCAAAAGCTTTAGGGTCATCCACAGGAAGATAAGAACAGTTATATCCTGCAGTGTTATCTCTCTCTAATGCTTTACCTGATGTCATCATGGCTCTCATAGAAGGCATAACTTCAGAGTGAAGCACGGCATCATACAATTCTTCCTTAACTTGCTCAGGCATAGTATAGTTGTGCTTCTTTAAAAGATGTGAACTCATATAGGTTACATATCTGTCTACAGTTTCGTTCCATTCTTCTCTTCTGTTTTCATCATCAAGCCATCTAGCATACCTAGACTTGTGAATAAATTGTTGATAATACGTGGGTAGAGTTACGTTACTTTTCATCTTAATACCTTTACATTTATATCTTTTGTTTTCATACCTACTATTTCGTGAAATAAGTCGGTTAGCATATCCTCCATTATATATGGAAGTTCTTCTTTGTCGAGTGTGAACTCTTCTGTATCTACTTCTGCGGATACCTTAATTGTTATTTTTGACTTTAGCATTCTGCACCGTACTAATCAATCGAGCTAAGTACCACTCGGCTTTCTGCAAATCCTCTATGGGCTTGCCCTTGTACCTGTATCTCCACAGATACTTCATGATATTACCTTGTAAATAGCTTTGGAATCCCTCGCCAGTAGAGGCTTGGATAGCATCAATACATTCAATACCAAATTCATTATAGTGTGAAGGACTGTTAACCATGTCAACTGTCTTTTTATTTTCTAATTCTTTTA
>Ga0208134_1001956_pt1 | contig 11414 bp, 8 predicted proteins | sample VirMetDEL_Mar_31_FD_184515 | JGI IMG/M metagenome (GOLD analysis project Ga0208134, IMG submission 184515) | Aqueous microbial communities from the Delaware River and Bay under freshwater to marine salinity gradient to study organic matter... | ecosystem: Environmental > Aquatic > Marine >... | reverse complement strand
AAGAAGAAGTAAAAGCTGAAGAAGTTCCTGAAGAAGATGATAGTAAGCTTACTGGAGAAGAAAAATCTTTTAAGAAAAGATACGGTGATTTAAGACGCCATATGAATGAAAAAGAAAAATCTTGGAAGGAAAAGTTTGAGGTACTTGAAGAACGTCTTAGTAATGAAGTAATTGCACCACCTAAGTCTGATGAAGATATAGCAGCATGGGCAGAAAAATATCCTGATGTAGCTGGAATAGTAGAAACTATTGCACAAAAAAAAGCACAGGAGTTATTTAGTAAGACAGAAAATAGAATTAAAGAGCTTGATGAAGTACAAAGTGAGGCTATTAGAACTAAAGCTGAAAATGTAATTCGAGAAAGTCACTCTGACTTTGACAAGCTAAGAGAAGCAGATGAGTTTCACAACTGGGTAGATGAACAACCTAAGTGGGTTCAGAATGCTTTATATGAAAACGCTGATGATCCAGCTTCTGTAGTACGTGTTATAGATCTTTATAAAGTAGATAAAGGTTTAACTACTAAAGATAAGAAAGCTAAATCTAAAGCTGCTGCCTCTATGGTAAGCAAAGGTTCTAAAACTAAGGTAGACGCAGATGACTCTAGTAATAGTATTAAAGAGTCTGATGTAGCAAAAATGTCTAACCGTGAGTTTGAAGAGAAATCGGAAGAAATTACCCAAGCAATGCGCTCAGGTAAATTTATTTACGATGTATCGGGCAATGCTCGGTAATAAGCTGTTGACAAATAAAAAATTAACAGTATAACTAGGGATAATAAACAAAGCCCCTTTTAGGACAACCTCTGTTTATTATTCAAACCCAATAAGTCTAAACAATAAAAGAAGAACTACCTGCCAAGTATAGGCCCGATAGTTTTTAAGTAGGCCAACTTAAAGATTACTCGCACCCTAGAAAATGTCAGCCTCTCTGTCATTATGTTTAGCTACTAGCCAAACATCCAAGGAGGACATAATCATGGCTTTTACAACCGCAGCAGGTTATGGGAATCTACCTAACGGTAATTTTAGTCCTGTAATCTATTCTAAAAAAGTACAACTTGCGTTTCGCAAGAGTACTGTTGTGGGTGATATAACTAACTCTGACTATTTCGGAGAGATAGCTGCTCAAGGTGATACAGTCAAAATCATCAAAGAGCCAGAAATTTCTGTTAGTTCATACGCCCGTGGCACAACTGTTACAGCACAAGATCTTGACGATGAAGACTTTTCACTTGTAGTCGATAAAGCAAACTACTTTGCTTTTAAAATGGACGACATTGAGGAAGCTCATTCACACGTTAACTTCATGCAGCTTGCAACAGATCGTGCTGCATATCGTTTAGCAGATCAGTACGACCAAGAAGTTCTTGGCTACTTATCAGGCTTTAAGCAATCAGCTCTGCACTCTTCTGCTGACACAGTAAACTCCACTACAAGTGGTACTGTTGCTGTTTCTACTGCAGGTACAGACGAATTGCTTGATAGCATGAAACTGCAAAAAGGTGACTTTGGTAACATTACCACAAGTTCCGCAGGAGCACACTCAATTCCGATTGCTGCTCGATTACCTGGTGCAACTGCACTTCCAACAGCGACTGCTTCACCTCTTATGGTAGTAGCTCGTATGGCTCGTTTGCTTGATCAACAACAAGTTGATACAGCAGGTCGTTGGCTTGTAGTAGATCCAGTGTTCATGGAAATCTTGCGAGACGAAGATTCACGTCTTCATAATGCAGACTTCGGTGAGTCAGGAAGTATACGTAACGGACTAGCTGTCAATAATCTTGGTGGTTTCCGTCTGTATGTTTCTAGTAACCTACCATCAGTTGGCACAGGTCCAGGTACTACAGGTACTGCAAACCAAATTGCTAATTATGGTGTTATCGTAGCTGGACATGACTCAGCTATAGCAACCGCAGAACAGATCAATAAAACAGAAACCTACAGAGATCCTGATAGCTTTGCTGATATTGTTCGTGGGATGCATTTGTACGGCAGAAAGGTACTTCGTCCAGAAGCTATCACTGTTGCACAATACAACGCAGCGTAAGGGAGGTTTAATAAATGGCTACTATTACTTCATTATTGTTACCTGCACATGGAAGTTCACAACGTGGACGTTCACCGTACATGGTACAAAAAACTATTGACCTAACTGCACAGGCTATTGACTGTTCATCTGGTGATGTAGTTCAATGCCTTACTATTCCTGCCAACACACGAGTAATTCATGCTGGTTTTCAAGTTGTAACTTCTGCAACTATGAACACAGGTACGAATGCTACGGCAACACTTGGTGCAGCAGATGCTGACGAATTTGTTGCTGCATTCGATATTGATGGTGCTTCTGATGGTGCTTATGCTCCTTCAGCTACTCCAGCAGCAGACGTTACTCTTGCCTCTGCAGATACACTAGACCTGACTTTTGCAGGTGATGGTGCTACATTCTCAGCAGGTAAGATTCGTGTTTACGCTTGGATGGTTGACGTTAGTGATCAAGGCGACTCTTCTCCAGTAGAAGTTGATCGAGACTTGCTCGCATAAATGTTTAATGAGGGGGCAGGGAAACTTGCCCCTTCTATTATATAGGAATTATAAATGGCTGAAACATATCTTACATTGACTAATAAAGTAATAGCTAATTTAAATGAGGTTGCATTAACTTCATCAAATTTTTCTAGTGCACGAGGTATACAAATACAATGTCAAAACGCTATAAATGAAGCTATTAGGTATATCAATCAAAAAGATTTTAATTATCCTTTTAATCATGCAACTGCTACAAAAACATTAACAGCAGGAGTTGTTAGATATACAGCACCTACTTCTACTAAATTAATAGATTATAACACTGTTAGACTTGTTAAAGATTCTACTTTAGGAAACTCAGGTTATAAACTAATACAAATGAATTATAACCATTATATAGATAAACACGTAGATCAAGAAGATGAAATAGATACAACTACTTTAAATGGTTCACATACTGACTCTGTAACAACTATAACCGTTGTAAGTACTTCAGGTTTTGACAGTAGTGGTACTTTATATATTGGAAATGAAATAGTTACTTATACAGGTACTTCTAGTACTACATTTACAGGAGTTACTAGAGGTGCATCTAGTACAACTGCTGCAGCACATTCTAGTGGTGTAACTGTAGCTCAGTTTGATAAAGGTGGTATACCAACACATATTATTAGAACACCTGATAATAATTATTTAATTTACCCATACCCTTTAAAATCTTATAATATAAAATTTGATTATTATACATTTGCTTCTGATCTATCTGCACATGATGATACAACAACTATTCCTGATAGATTTAGTTATGTTATTGTAACTGGAGCTACTGCTTTTGTTTATCAATACAGAGGTGAAACAGATCAATATCAATTAAATATGCAAAGATTTGAACAAGGCATAAAAAATATGCAAACTTTATTAGTTAATAGGTTTGAATATTTAAGATCAACATATCCTTTAGGCCGTTCAAATAATGTTAAATTAACTGCAATAAGAGTTTCTTAAATGCCAGATAGTTCTAAAGTAAATCCTGTAGCATTTAATTGTGAGGGAGGTTTAATTTTAAATAGATCTACCTTTTTAATGCAACCTGGGGAAGCGTTAGAATTACAAAACTTTGAACCTGATATTGGTGGTGGATACAGAAGAATAAGTGGTTTTAAAAAATACGTTAACCATATAGTCCCTCAAACGTCTGCTTCTTCTGAAGCTATATTAATGAGTACTGTATTTTCTAATAAAGTACTAGCAGCTAGAGGTGAAAAAATATGGAGTTCTGCATCTACAACTGTATCTACTGCTATAGCTTCAGGAACAGGTATGACAGGTTCAAGTACACTAACTGTTGCTAGTACTTCAGGGTTTTCATCTAGTGGTACGTTACAGATAAGTAGTGAAATATTTACATATACAGGTGTAACATCTACTACCTTTACAGGTGTGACAAGAGCAACTTCTAGTACATCTGCTGCTGACCATGCTGTAAAAGATATTGTTTCTGAAAGTTGGACTGTAAGAGATACAGGAAGAACAAATGCAGCAAAGTATTCTTTTGAAAAATTTAACTTTGACGGCAATGATAAAATAATTGTAGTTGATCAAACTAATGCACCTACAGTTTTTAATACTTCTTTATCTGCTACGGATGTAAGTGAAAGCAGTGTTGCTGGTGCTAAACACGTAACTTCATTTAAAGGACATATGTTTTATTCAGGTATGTCTAGTACACCTGAAGAATTAGTATTTAGTCAACCTTTTGATGAAGATGCTTTTAATAGTGGATCAGGTGCAGGTAGTATTAAAGTAGATGACACTATTGTAGGAATGAAAACATTCCGTGAAGATTTATTTATATTTTGTGAAAATAGAATATTTAAATTATCAGGTACATCTTCCGCAAACTTTGCTATAAGCCCTGTAACTAGAAACATTGGGTGTGTAAATGGTAACACGATACAGGAATTTGCTGGTGATTTAATATTTCTTGGACCTGATGGTTTACGTACTGTTGCAGGTACAGCTAGAATTGGTGACGTAGAATTAGGTACAATTAGTAAAAACGTACAACCTTTATTTGATGAACAAATTATTAATTCTTCAATCTTTGAAAGTGTTGTAATACCAGATAAAACTCAATACAGAATACTCTTTTCAAAAGATGGTCAAGCACAAACTTTAACAAAAGGTGTTATTTGTGTAAGAAAAGGAGAATCTTATGAGTTCTCTGAAACAAGAGGTATAAAACCTTCTTGTACTGATACTATTGTTGACACAGGTGACGTTATAGTATTACATGGAGATTTTTCTGGTTATATAAATAGACAAGAAGTGGGTAATGACTTTGATGGTACTGTTATATCTGGTAAATATAGAAGTCCAGATTTAAGTTTTAATGACCTAGGCGTCAGAAAACATATGCAAAGAGTAATAATTAATTATAAACCTGAATCAGCTATTGACGCAGATTTATTTTTAAGGTATGATCAGGAATCAGCAGATTCACCTAGACCTGCTGCATATCCATTAGATTCATCAAGCGTTGCTGCTCAGTATGCAGTAGCTACATACGGTAGTGGTGGTACTTACGGAGGAACATCACAACCTTCAATTAGACAGTCTGTAGAAGGATCAGGTTTTACTGTAGCATTAAGAGTAAATGATGGGGGTACTACTGCCCCATATTCTCTTAAAGGTTTTCAGTTAGAGTATCAAATAGGAGCGAGAAGATAAATGGGTGCTACATATACAAGACAATCATCTTATGCTGATGGCGATGTAATTACCGCAGCACATACTAATGATGAATTTAATCAGTTACTAGCTGCTTTCCAAGCAAGCACAGGGCATACACACGATGGTACAGCCAATGAAGGTGGACCTATAACTAAGTTATTAGGTACATCTATTACTATTGGTGATGCTACATCAGGTACAGATATAACTGTAACCTTTGATGGTGAATCAAATGATGGTGTCCTTAAGTGGATGGAAGATGAAGATTACTTTGAGTTTTCTGATGATATACTTGTAGCCTCTACAGAAAAAATACAGTTCCGTGATACAGCAATCTACATTAACTCTTCTACAGATGGACAGCTTGATCTTGTAGCTGACACAGAAATACAGATAGCAGCTACTACTATAGATATAAATGGTAACGTAGATGTATCTGGAACATTAACAGTTGCAGGTGCTGTAGACTTTGGTGACGCTGCTCTTTCAAATGTAGGTGCAGTTCAACTTGACTCTATAGCTGGTGACGGAGACACAAACACTAGTATTACATTTAGTGGTTCAGATGTTATTACTGTAGCAACAGGTGGTACTACATCTTTTACCGTAGATGCAAGTCAAAACATTTTAATGAGTGCAGCAAAAAAAGTTCAGTTCCGTGACAGTGCTATTTCTATTCACTCAAGTGCAGATGGTCAAATGGACATTGCTGCTGACTCAGAAGTACAAATAGATACAGCTACATTAGATATAAATGCATCAAATGGTACAGTTATGACTGGAGGAATGGCACTTACTGGTAATGCTGTATTTGGTTCAGATGTAGACATAGCAGGAGATCTTAATGTTGATGGAACTGTTGATATTGATGCATCTACTATAGATATAGATAGTACATCTACATTAAGCATTGATAATTCAAACACAACAAATGGCATTACTATTGGTACAGCAACCTCTGGTGTACCTATTTCTATTGGTCACAGTACATCTGAAACTACAGTAAATGATAACTTAACTGTTACAGGAGACTTGACTGTTAATGGTACAACTACAACTGTAAACAGTACTACTGTTACTATAGATGATCCTATCTTTACTTTAGGTGGAGACTCTGCTCCGGGATCTGATGATAATAAAGATAGAGGTATTGAGTTTAGATACCACGATGGTTCCTCAGCGAGAGTAGGCTTCTTTGGTTATGATGACAGTGCATCTGCATTTACATTCTTAACTGCTGCTACAAATAGTTCTGAAGTCTTTAGTGGTACAGCAGGTAATGTAACAGCAGGTGTAGGTACGTTTAGTTCACTAGACATCTCAGGTGACATAGATGTAAATGGTACAACCAACCTTGATGTCGTGGACATAGATGGTGCTGTGGATTTTGCATCTACTACAGCTCACGCTGGTAACGCTACATTTGCTGATAATGCAAAGGCTATCTTTGGTGCTGGCTCTGACTTACAGATTTATCACGATGGTAGTCACTCTTATATTTCTGATCAAGGAACTGGAGATTTAAGAGTATTGGCAGGAACTAGTTTTGTTGTAAAAAAAGCAGATGCTTCAGAAAATATGATAACTGCTAACGCTGATGGAGCTGTTGGTTTATCTTATGATGGCTCTGCTAAATTAGCCACAGCTTCTGGCGGTATTTCAATAACTGGCAATGCTTCATTTGCAGATGACGGTAAAGCTTTATTTGGTGCTGGTGATGATTTACAAATTTATCACGATGGTAGTAATTCAAAAATTATTAGTCAAACAGGTTCTTTAACTATTAACGCTAAAACATCTGAAGCCGCTATTAATATTGCTGCTGACGGAGCCGTAACTTTATATCACGATAACGCAGCCAAACTAGCAACAGCTTCTGGTGGTGTTACAGTTACAGGCACAGTGACTAGTGATGGTTTATCTTTAGGTGATTTCACAGATGCTTTAACTATTGGCGACAGTAACGATTTAAGTCTTTACCATGCAAGCGGAAGTGCAACTATAAAAAATGATACTGGTGATTTAACAGTACGCTCAGATAGTTTTCGTGTAAAAAATAATGCAAATAACGAAGAAATGTTTAGTGCGTATGCTGATGGTGCAGTAACGCTATTTCACAACAACGAATCCAAACTTAACACACAGGCCACAGGAATTAATGTAACAGGCACAGTAACATCTGATGGATTAACGGTAGACGGGGCGGCTACGTTTGATTCTGATACTGTTACTATTCAGTCAACAAACACAACTGATCCTGTACTAATCATTAAACAAAAAACATCTGATGGAACTTCTTCACGTTTACACTTTGTTAAAGATGGCGGTAGAAATGGAGCAAATGGTGATGACCTTGCTGAAATAGATTTTATTGGTGACGATGCAGGGCAAAACCAAACTACCTTTGGTAGAATTGAAGCTCTTATAGCCTCTGCTGCTGACGGGTCTGAAGGTGGAAAAATACGGATGCGAGTTGCAACCCATGACGGGGAAATGCAAACGGGTTTTGAAATAATAGACGGCAGTGCTGAAGATGAAATAGATGTAAATATTGCAAACGGAACTTCTTCTTTAACTTCTGTGGCTGGTAACCTAGACGTTGCTGGCAACGCAGTCATTGATGGCACTCTAACAAGTTCTGGTGGACTAGTTCACCAAGGAGATACAAATACCTCACTAGATTTTGGTACTGACCAACAGACATTTTATGTAGGAGGAGTCAGAGCTTTAGATCTTAGTACTAGTGCTGCGGTGTTTAACGAAGGTTCTGCTGATGTAGACTTCAGAGTTGAATCAAATGACAACACCCATATGTTGTTTGTTGACGCTGCTAATGGTAAAATTGGTATAAATCAAACAGAACCATCAAGACAGCTTCATATTACAGACACTATTGCAAACGGTGGTGCTAGTTTAGGATTAACATCGTCTGATAGTTCAACAACTGGGTCAATGGGAATACTTCATTTTGGAAACTCTACTGACAGTTCACTAGCAAGTATTAATGGACTTGCAGATGGTTCAACGTCTGCTGGGGCATTGTTGTTTAAAACAGAAGCCGCTGGTGCCGCTATTGAGGAACGTATGCGTATTAACTCAGTAGGCAGCGTTGGAATCGGAGTAGCTGACGGAGACGTTACAAGTGACGGCACTGCCGCAAGAACCTATGTAGGAATAATAGGAACAGCGAACAGAGGTAGATTAAACATTGGTTCTACTGCATCTAATGGAGCAGATGCAGGTATGCTAGCCTTTACTAACGGTTCTAACGTTCTTGGTTCTATAGTAGTGGATACGGCAGCAGGGGCACAAACTCTAGGAACAATGTATGTGACAAGCACTGGAAACCTCGATATTCGAGCGGCGGCAAACTATGGGGTTATTATTAACGAAGGTTCTGTAGACGCTGACTTCCGCGTTGAGTCTAACGGTAACGCTAATATGCTAGTTGTGGATGGTGGTGATGATAGTGTTCGTGTTGGCGGTGCTTCTGGAGAGTCTGGTGATACTTTTTCAGTTGTAGAATCTGGGGCAAATGTTGTAAACTCAAGATTTCGAAATGGTAACGATGATGCAAATGGTGTAAGAGTAGTATTTGAAAAAGCTAGTGCTAATCCAGCAAATAATGACGAAATAGCACAACTAGATTTTCTGGGTAGGGATAGTGCTGGTAACGCTGAGCTATATGCTGGCATACAATGCTTTATTGATGATGTAACTTCTAGCACAGAAGATGGTATTTTAAGATTTGGCACCATAACTAATTCAACATATAGAAATCGTTTAGATATACTTCCCACTGAAACAGTGTTTAATCAAGATGGAGTATCAATAAATTTCCGTGTTGAAACAGACAATTCTTCAAATACATTTTTTGTTGATGGTGGCAATGATCGTGTTTATGTAGGAGACAATACAGGAACAGATTTATTTTATATTACTGGTAAAGCTGAATCTACAGCAATGGGCATTAAAATAGGAACTAATGGTTATAATGCAATAGAATTTGATAATGCCACAGGGTCACTTGTTGGTCGTATTACTACAAGCTCTGGCTCAACTGCTTATGTTACATCTTCGGATTACAGGCTTAAAGAAAACGTGGCAGACATGACAGGTGCTACAGCTAGACTAAAACAACTAAAACCAAAGAGATTTAATTGGATAAGTGACGACACTAACACACCTCTTGATGGATTCTTAGCACACGAAGTTAGTAGTGTAGTACCAGAAGCGGTTGCTGGTGAGAAGGACGCAGTACATCCTGACGGACATCACGAAGCTGGACAAATAGACCCACAAGGTATTGATCACTCTAAACTTGTACCTTTACTTGTAAAAACCATACAAGAATTAGAAGCTAGAATAACAACATTAGAAGGATAAATAAATGGCACAAACAACAACTTGGAGCGTTAGTAATATGGAACGTAATACCTCAACAGGAGGTGTTGAATTAGTATATTGGAGTTGCATCGTCAGTGACAATGATGAACCTGATTGTGTAGCATCAGATGGCGGTAAACTTAAATGCAATCCCGACCCATCTTCTAGCGATTTTATAGCTTACGCATCACTAAAAGAATCTGATGTTCTTGGATGGGTGCATAGTAGTTTAATTGAGAAAAAAGAAGACGGTTCAAATGAAACTGCTGCTGAAGCTAAAGCTCGTGTTGAGAAAGTACGTCAAGACAAGGTAACCGCAAAAGTAGCTGATAAAGCAGCTAGTTCAACAGGAATGCCTTGGTAAATGTCAGATCTTAAAATTTCTGCAGAAGAGCTAGAAGCTATGCTAGACAGATCAGCTAAACGTGCTTTAGAGAGCATAGGTTTAACGGATGAGAATGCAGCTAAAGATATACAAGAGATGAGATCTTTACTGGATGCGTGGAGAGATACACGTAAGTCTATATGGAATACAACAGTAAGAATACTTACGGTTGCTACACTTACCTTTATAGCTGGTGCAGTCTGGATGACATTTAATGGGGAATAGCTTGTGAGAAAAGTATTAGTATATGGCGGTTGGGCAATATTTATAATTGTTGTATGGCTAATGGCTAAAGAGGTTATGGCTGAAGGTTGTGATAGCACTACTAATTCTAATTGTATAGAGACAAACAGTAACACAAACTCTACAGTTAACTCTAACTTAAATTCTGAGACTACAGTTAAATCACCACCACCTTCAGCTATGTCACCTACCATTAATAACTCTAACTCAGACTTATGTACAGTAGGTGTATCAGGTGCAGTACAGACACAGATACTAGGTTTTTCAGCAGGTGCTACAACTAGAGATATGAACTGTGAAAGACTGAAGAATGCTAAAGTTTTGTATGACATGGGTATGAAGGTTGCTGCTGTATCAGTACTCTGTCAAGACAAAAGAGTGTTTGAATCTATGATGAATGCTGGTACGCCTTGCCCATACGATGGACTTGTAGGTACACCAGCTAAAGAAGCATGGAAGAATAACCCACATCTAATACCTGGTGCTAAGACAGGTAAGAAGGAGGAATGGGATGAAGATACTAAGAGTACAGCTACAGGTGCTGGTGCTGTTGGTGGGCTTTTGTTGGCCCTCTTACTTATCCTCTGACTTAATATACGGTAGAACAGACAATGTAGCTAAAACTAAATACAAATGGGATATGACAAAGGTTCTTCCACCTGAAGCAGGATTACAAGTACAGGGTGTCTTTCATAAGTATACAATTACTAAAGAATCTAACTCTGATGCTATAGTATCTATTACAAATAAAAACTTAAAGGGTTCAGGTAATATATACGAGAGACACGATAACTGGAATCAATTACCTAGTAACACTAAAATAGGATTTGACTTAGTTACACCTTCATTAGGAACATCATGGGGTGAAGGTAACATAGGCGTAACAGGAAAAGCTACACTTAGTGATGTAATCGTAGCATACAACTACAAGTTTGATCCTTGCTTTATACCACTAGCTGACCCTAGCTGCCCAGATTTTAAAGATGCTTTATATAAATACCTGTTAGATAATGGATTACTAGACAATGAACCAGATATAACTGATCCTTATTACGATGAGTGGGTACAATACCAAATGGATCGTAAGACAGAGGAACAGGAAGAAGAAGAGAAAAAAGAACAAGAGGCTAAAGAAG
>Ga0208134_1001955_pt1 | contig 11415 bp, 8 predicted proteins | sample VirMetDEL_Mar_31_FD_184515 | JGI IMG/M metagenome (GOLD analysis project Ga0208134, IMG submission 184515) | Aqueous microbial communities from the Delaware River and Bay under freshwater to marine salinity gradient to study organic matter... | ecosystem: Environmental > Aquatic > Marine >... | reverse complement strand
CTGAAAAGCAACAGGCGTTTCTAGCTGCCCTCATGTCTGAGGAGTGCAAGGGTAATATTCGCAAGGCTATGGCAGCAGCGGGATACTCTGCAACATCTAATACCGCTGCCGTAGTCGGACCTTTAGCTAAGGAAATTAACGAACAGGCTACCCTGATGATGGCTATGCAAGCCCCTAAAGCTGCATTTGCTATGCGGGATGTCCTTGATGACCCTGCAGCTATGGGCGCACGTAACTCCATTGCCGCTTCTGCCCAAATACTAGACCGGACAGGTTTGGTTAAGAAGGAACAAGTTGAAGTCAATAACACAGGCGGTGCGATGTTTATCCTTCCACCGAAATCTGACGATTGAGTAAGTGGCCTAATAAGAAACGCCCAAACGCGACTGCTAAACCTCCTTACGCCTACAGGGAATCTGAAGACGATCCACTTATGTTAGTAGCGGATCAGGTCAAGGCTACCTTTGTCGAAGAGGCTTTAGACTACCTCGAAGAGGGTAACTCCTCGCGTAGGGTATCTGCTTGGCTTACGGATAAGACCGGAGACAAGATAAGCCATCAGGGTGTGATCCACATCTGGAAGGCTAGGCGGGGTAAGGATAGTGAGAACCCTTCCAAACGCCTGAAGGACTTAGCAAAGATAAATAGAAAGCGTAAGCCTAAGACTGCTGAAGAAAAGAAACTCAGCGCAGCCAAACGTAAGCAGACTGACGCCAAGAGGCTACTGACAGTTGCTAAAAAGAAACTTAATGAGCTTACCCCTAAAGAGGAAAACTCTACAGATGCTTTAGACTTCACGGTTATTGAAACTGAGAAGCAGAAGTCTCAGGTAGTCTTCGCCCCAAACAAAGGCCCACAAACAGAGTTCCTAGCAGCCAATGAGCGGGAAGTTTTATATGGCGGGGCTGCAGGTGGTGGTAAGTCTTTTGGATTACTTGCTGACCCGATGCGGTACTTCAGCAATTCTAATTTCAACGGGCTTATCCTCAGACGCACTAACGATGAACTACGTGAACTAATTTGGAAGTCACAAGAACTATACCCTAAAGCGTTTAAGGGCGCAAAGTGGGCTGAAAAGAAAAGCCAATGGACTTTCCCTAGCGGAGCCAAGCTGTGGCTGACGTACTTAGAACGAGACCAAGACGTTCTGAGATATCAAGGTCAGGCTTTCTCTTACATAGCCTTTGACGAGCTTACGCAGCATCCCACACCGTTTGCTTGGAACTATATGAGATCACGTCTTCGGACCACTGACCCTACCCTTCCTATATTCATGAGGGCTACTACAAACCCCGGTGGTGCAGGGCATGGATGGGTTAAGAGGATGTTCATTGACCCAGCCCCAGCCAATAAGAAGTTTGTGGCTACCGACATCGAAAGCGGCGAAGACCTTGTATATCCACCCAGCCATGAGAGGGCTGGAGAACCTTTATTCTACAGGCGGTTTATTCCTGCCTCACTCATAGACAATCCCTACTTAATGGAAGGCGGTCAGTATGAAGCCAACTTACTATCACTCCCAGAAATGCAGCGGCGGCAACTTCTTGAAGGAGATTGGGCAGTTGCTGACGGGGCTGCTTTCACAGAGTTTAGGCAGTCTGTACATGTCATTGAACCATATGATATCCCGCATGATTGGGTCAGGTTTAGGTCATGCGACTACGGATATAGCAGTTATTCTGCTGTGCATTGGTTCGCAATTGATCCCAACTTCGGTACTCTGATCAACTACAGGGAATTGTACCTGTCTAAACATACCGGACGTGACCTAGCCAAGGCTATTAGAGCGGCTGAAGAGGGTGACCGGATACAATACGGCGTTCTTGATTCTAGTTGTTGGCATCAGCGGGGTATGTCTGGCCCTAGTATAGCCGAAGAGATGATAAATGAAGGCACCAGATGGCGTCCTAGCGACAGAAGTAGTGGCGCAAGAGTGGCTGGCAAGAATAGGCTGCATGAAGTCTTGAAGGTAGACGAGTATACAGACTTACCTGCCATACAATTCTTCAACACATGCAGACAAATTATAGCAGACTTACCTATTATTCCTGCAGACCCACGGGGTTCAGACGATATAGACCCACGATACGCCTCAGACCACGCCTACGACAGCGTAAGATACGCAGTTATGAGCCGACCAAAGGCATTTTCTCCCTTCGATATGGGTAAGGGCGTCCCACAGCAAAGTTGGCAACCTGCTGACGCAATATTTGGATATTAATAATGGCACTTATGGACAAACCGCTACCTGAAGACGCTACGGATTTAGACCTCTCTGTGCCACTGCAGGAAGATGGTGACGTAGAACAGGAAAATAGCAGTTACTCTGGGGCAGTCTCCTTTATTGAGAGCCAGTATCAGCGGTCTAAAGACGCCAGAATGACTGACGAGGAGCGTTGGCTGGATTCCTACCGAAATTATCGTGGAATTTACTCTTCTGAAGTGCAATTTACCGAGAGTGAGAAGTCAAAAGCCTTCATCAAAATCACTAAGACTAAGGTTTTGGCTGCTTATGCCCAAGTTGTAGACGTATTATTCGCAGGATCAAAGTTTCCTATCGGGATTGAGGCCAGACAGTTCCCTTCTAACGTAGCTGGGGCCGTTTCCTACAATCCAAATGAGCTAACTGACGAGAAAGTGCAGGAACAAGTCGGTGTAGACTATAATGTACCCTCTAGCATCGTGCGTCCTGACATTGCTAAGGACTTAGGTCTGTACAAAGACATCCTTGAGCCTGTTAAAGATGAATTAACCCTTGGTGCCAGTGGTAGTGCGGGTTCAGTCACCTTTGAACCTGCTAAGAGAGCGGCTCAGAAGATGGAAAAGCTGATGCATGATCAGCTAGAGGAGACTGACGCCCCTAAACACCTAAGATCAGTAGCATTTGAGTGCTGCCTCTTTGGAACAGGTGTATTTAAGGGGCCATTTGCCCAAGATAAGGAATATCCACGGTGGGATGAGGACGGGAACTACGACCCACTCTTTGAGACCATCCCCAAGATGGAATACGTCTCCATTTGGGACTTTTACCCAGACCCTGACGCCCGAAATATGAATGAAGCTGAGTATACCGTCCAGCGACACCGCCTCAACCGTACACAATTACGCACATTGAAAAGACGCCCACATTTCCGAGAAGAAAGCATAGAAATAGCCCTAGAATACGGCTCTAACTATACCAGAGAGTACTGGGAAGATGCCCTAGAGGATGACTCCACACATTCTGACATGGATCGGTTTGAGGTGCTTGAATATTGGGGTATTCTGGATACTGAACTTGCAGAATTGGCTGACATTGAGATTCCCAAAAGCCTTAAGGATAGGGATGAGGTTCAGGTAAATATTTGGGTATGTAACGGGCAAATCCTACGCCTAGTCCTCAATCCGTTTACCCCAGCACGTATCCCCTACCTGTCTGTGCCATACGAATTAAACCCCTACTCATTCTTTGGTATAGGTGTTGCTGAGAATATGACAGATACCCAACTTTTGATGAATGGGTTTATGCGTATGGCTGTAGATAATGGGGCATTGTCTGGAAATCTAATCATCGAAGTAGATGAAACTAACCTAGTACCGGGGCAGGATATGAGCATCTATCCCGGCAAAGTGTTCAGAAGGCAGGGGGGTCAGGTCGGTGCTGCTATACATGGCACCAAGTTTCCAAACGTATCCCAAGAGCTTTTGATGATGTTCGACAAGAGCCGACAACTTGCAGATGAAGCCACTGGAATACCGTCATATTCACACGGTTCTGGAGCCGTTGGCGGGGTAGGTCGTACTGCTTCAGGCATGTCTATGCTGATGGGTGCTGCAGCACAGAACATCAAGGCTGTGGTCAGGAATATTGATGACTATCTGCTGTCTCCTCTAGGGCGCAGCTTATTTGCGTTCAATATGCAGTTCAATTTCAACAAGGAATTTATCGGAGACTTAGATGTAAAAGCCCGTGGCACTGAAAGTCTGATGCGTAATGAAGTCAGGAGTCAGCGTCTCCTGCAGTTCATGCAGATGACAGCCAACCCCTCTATGGCTCCCTTCGTGAAATATGACTACATCTTACGTGAGTTAGCGTCCTCTATGGACCTTGATGAAGACAAGATACTGAATGACCCACGCGAGGCAGCTATCCAGCAGAAGATGATGGCTGAGATACAGGCCTTAATGCCTGAACAACCTCAACAGCCGCAAGAGGCCGAGCCGCAAGGACCACCTCCAGTACAAGACCCAACAGGCAACGGTAATGGTAATATTGCTGCAGGACAGGCTCCTGAACCAGATGCCGCTGGGTTTACTGGTGGCGGCGGTGGAGCAAACGGCGGTAATGCCCCTCAGCCTCAGCAAGCACAGATGATGTAATATGGATAAGTCTTTCTGTAGATCACTACTCCTGATGGTAAATACTAAGGAGACATTCTCTCTTTTAAAATCCTACGCAGATGCAAGGATTGAGCAACATCTTATCCAATTAAGCATTGAGACTGACATGGATAAGATCAAACGCATTCAAGGCGCAGTCGCGGAATTACGCCGCATTAAGACACTTAGAGATGAAGTTATTAAGGGGGCCGAATAGTGGACCTGTACGATTATATGTTTGGTGATGGTGAAGATACTCAAACCGATGACATGCTTCAGGATGATGAACAGTTTCAAGGATTAGACGCCTTTTTCGGACTAGATACCCCTAGTACAAAGGTGGGAGGTTTTTCGACTAAAAACGCTCCAGCCCCTACCCCTGACTTAACTCCCATGACTGCCAAAGAGCTAGGAAGTCTGGCATTGGACTTCACCCCAATTATTGGAGATATAAAAGGCGGCTACGAAACCGTGCAAATGATCCAAAAAGAACTGGATCGTGAAAATCCTAATTATTATCTTATAGGCGCACTTGGGGGGTTAGGAGCCGTAGGCACTATAGTAGGACTAGTCCCTGCTGTCGGTGATGCTGCACAAAAGGCTATCATGTCCGGTGCTAGGATGGCGGCTGAGAAAAGTGGTGAGCTTGCTGGAGAGCTTACTGGTACAGCTAGGGCAGTACGGGATGGCGACTTAGACTTTATACGAGGTCGAGGTACAGTAGAAGATACTCAGGACTTAAGTGCTTCTAGAGTTATTAAAGGGTCAGATTATTTTAATGCCCCTAGAGGAGACGGGGGCCGAGCCAAAGACGATGCTTTATTCACGCCGTTTTCTCTGAACGCAAAACAAAAAGAAGCTCCCTATAACTGGCAGGTAGAAAGTGAAGAGCTTGGAAACTTAAACTCCTCAAAGCTCATTACTCCTAGTGATAATGAAGGGTTTATGACGTACTTCGTAGCTGGAGATAGAACGGCTGGCGACATAAACGTAAAAAAACTTGGTGACCTGACTTTAAAACGCCCTGTAAGGATGAATGCTGGCCCTGAGTATATGGATACTGGTGAGGTCTGGGCTTCTCACAACACTGTTATGAACCCGAAAGATGATGTCCTACAAGAATTTTCAAAAAAGGAAGATATTAAACTTGCGTATGCCCCAATGGGAGAACGATCAGGAGATTTCGCTAAACATCAGGGAGAGTTGTTTAGCGAGTATATGTATTCAGCCGATATGCCTCCTGAGACTATAAGGGCGATTGATGATGAATTTGCTAAAATAGTTGAAAATTTCAGCAGCAAAGAGTTGGCAAAAGTTAATAAGGCTAGAGCCAAAAAAGATTTACCTCCATTACCAAACGCTCAAAACTTACCCTTACCTAGTGTCGGTTCAGAGGCATTTCGGGATTGGTTCAGTACTCAGAGCGCAGAGCAAATACGAAAGCCTTTCATGCAAAGGGTGGATAATGCCGACATAAAAGCACTAGAGGGTGCGCCTGATGTTGGTTATATTAGGTTTGCTTCTACAAATCCTGACCTAATAGATGCTGAAAGTTTTAGTACTGGGTATAGGTTTGGAACCCCTGACTTGCAGAAAGGTTTGATGGAAGCTGACCATCCTTCATATGATACGAAGTACACAGCAGCACAGGGAACAGGCTCTGAGACTTATGGTACTAACATACCTTGGATAATAGGAGCTAGAAATACTGCACTTCCTAGATTGAAAGACGCAGCATTAAAAGATGGATATCGTATCGGATCGAACACTCCCCTAAGAACATATACATTACCATCTGACCAAAGGGTTTTTACTATGAATCCAAAGACAAAACAACCAATGGATTCACTATATGTAGAGCAAGCATCTAAATTTATAGAGTTGCAAAATGAGGTAGGGCAGAAGCAAGCCAATGACTATGTAGAAGGTTTGCTTATGGATTATCTAAAAGATCAGTGATTACGTTCTTTATCAATTATCATTTCTATCAGTTCTACTACCCTTGGGGGAAGGTCTCCTTCTGTACCTTGGATCATGAACGCTAGAGAATATATCCCAGCCCTTAAAGGGTCTGTTAAATCTACTTCAGTATCTTCAAATTCATCACTCATACCACTTATCTAATGCCTTAACTACGGTATTTCAAGGACAAACAATGGACCCTATTCTAGAACATCACTTTTATAATATTGCGAATGATGCCGCACTTAAGAATGAAGATGGGACCATATCCACAGTCCGTAGTGCCATCGTGGAGATGGACGGAGATCAGGTACTTATACCTACCATCTGGGATGGTCAGGAGGTAGACCTCAAGACTGCGATTAATAACGCTAAGAAGTCTGGTGTGAACTGGTCTAGGGCTACAGGCGAAGACGCTGAGTTTGAGCTTCAGACTAAAGACGATGAAGCCCACAAGTATATGAACGATCAGACCTCTGCTGAAGAGGCTCAGATTATTTTGGACGAGTATTACTCGACAGGCTCCAGCCAGAGGATGGAAGACAACCGAGAGCTTTTTGAACAGGAACAGTCCTACTTAATGGATAAGTATCCAGAGGATTACTACACGCCCACGGACGAGGGGCTTCCTACAATGTTGGATGTATTGAAGGGTACAGGCAAATTAGGTGGCTTGATGGGATTATACGCAGCGGAAAAGATAGGCTTTGACACCTCGCCTTTCCGTAGTCGGTACAAGGGCGGGGATACTGGAATGGCATTAGGCGGTCTGGCTACCGCTAACAAAGGTATTACAACGCCAGAGGGATTAGACATGGCAAATAAGAAATTTCAATTAGACGATAAAGAAGCCGACACTAACGGAGACGATAGACTAACCACCCGTGAGAAAGAAGTCGGCAAGGCAGTCCAACGCAATGTAGACCCAGAAGTTACAGACGATGAAAAGGTTCAGATGTCCCACGGCGGTATGGCTACTTATGGGTCATCTTGTGGGTGCGGTGCCTTGTCAGAAGAAGACTGCATGTGCGGCATGATGGACGGGCTGATGGGTTATGACGGTGTGTCAGGAAATCCCATCCCAGTAGGCTCCAACGCAGAAAATGTTCGTGATGACATAGACGCTAAGTTATCCACTGACGAGTACGTCCTCCCAGCGCATGTTGTTAAATGGCACGGCCTCAAGCACATCCAAATGATGCAATCAGAAGCGGAGATGGGTTTGATGTCCATGCAAATGGACGGCCTTATTCAACATGTCGAAGAGAAATCCGATAGCAAAGGCTCTAAGGACAGCGAAGTTTCGTCCGAGAGTAATTCCAAACAAAAAGGTGCCAAAGCGAAAGCCGAAGCATCCGAAGAAATTTACTCCCCAAAAGGAGTAGATGTCGAAGTCGCTACCATAGAGGTGGACGATAAACTTGATGACGAGGACGATACTAAGGAGTTGAAGCCGAAGACATCTAAACTGCCCAGTATGCTTAAGTCTAATTCTTTTGCATTCAGGGTTTAAGAGTGGATACCCAGCATAGCTGGACCCGTAAGAGGTAATAATGAGTAAATATAAACGCGCAGCCGATGAAGATAATGAGATGTCATATTCACAGGAAGTGGCACAAGTTTCTGCAGAACCCCAGCTAGATGCTGAAGAGGAAAGCTATAAGAAACGCTATCAAGATATCCAGCGACACATCCAGACTGTCCGTAATCAAAAAGATGAAGAAATATCTGCTATAAAAGCTCAACTTGATGCTGCCACTCGCAAGCAGATCAAGTTTCCAAAGACAGATGCAGAGGTCGAGGCTTGGGCAGGTAGATACCCAGATGTCGCTAAGATCGTCGATACGATTGCGCGTAAACGGGCTAATGAGGCTTTAGAAGAGGGCGAGAAACGCCTTATGCAAGTCGAAAAGTTTGAGAAGTCTCTGCACCGTCAGAGTGCAGAGCAAGAACTAACTAAATTGCATCCAGACTTTGCAGAGATACGACAAGACCCCAGCTTTCATGAATGGGTCTCCCTGCAGCCTACCGCTTTGCAAGACAGCGTATATAAGAATAATACAGACGCTAAGTGGGCCGCTAGGACCATTGACCTGTATAAGTCAGACAACAATAAAAGAAAAAGTAATGGCAAGTCTGCAGCCCAATCTGTGGGTCGTACATCTGCCTCTGCACCCTCTTCTGGAAACAAAACAGATTTCTCAGAGAGTATGGTCAATAGGATGACTGCAGACGAGTATGAAGTTAATGAAGAGGCTATTATGGCTTCTATGAAATCCGGTAAATTTTCCTATGATATTTCCGGTGGCGCACGTTAATTAAACTCACAATATTTATATACTTAAGCACTTAACTATTGCATAAGTAATCTCAATGTGCTACAATGAGTTCATTGAATACTTAAGATGTCGGACACTTTAGAAGTATACCCCTCATCTTACCCTCCAGATAATAAATCTTCAGTCCACCAGTTTTCTTAGACCCGCTTAGGCGAAACTCTGAGGAAACTGCCACTTAAGTTCATTTGTCTGATCTAGCTGCTTTTATAATTAGAGTATTACTAACGCCATTATAGGCGATTTCTAATTGTATTAGTTAACTTACAGCCATTTCATTCAGGAGAAATAATAATGGCATTCCAATCCGCAACAGGACATGGCAACCTGCCCAATGGCGCGTTCAGTTCCGTAATTTATAGCAAAAAAACCCAGCTTGCGTTTAGAAAGGCCACCGTAGTAGGTGACATTTCCAACACTGATTACTTTGGCGAGATCAATGCCCAAGGTGATACAGTGCGTATCGTTAAAGAGCCTGAGATTTCAGTCAGTGCGTATGCCCGTGGCACCACGATCCAACCACAAGATTTAGACGATGAAGATTTTTCTCTGGTTGTAAATAAGGCTAACTATTTCGCCTTTAAGATGGATGATATTGAAAGCGCACACTCGCATATCAATTTCATGGATTTGGCTACGGATCGTGCAGCTTATCGTTTGGCTGACCAGTTTGACCAAGACGTTCTTGGCTATCTGTGTGGCTTCAAGCAGTCTGCTCTTCATGGTGTAGCAGATACAGCAAATACCACAGCCCGTGGTGATAAGGCTGTTGCAACTGCTGGCTCTGATGAGTTGCTTACCAGCATGAAACTTCGGAAAGATAGCTTCGGGAATATTACTACAAGTTCCGCTGGCGATCATTCCATTCCACTGGCAGCACGTTTGCCCGGTGCTACTGCACTTCCAACAGCTACAGTATCACCAGCAATGGTCGTTGCTCGTATGAAACGTCTGATGGATCAACAACAAGTTGATAGCCAGAATAGATGGCTTTGTTGCGATCCGGTGTTTATGGAACTCCTCGCAGACGAGGATTCACGCTTCATGAATGCAGATTACGGCGAGTCTGGTGGTCTTCGCAACGGACTGACCTTGAAGAACTTCCACGGCTTCCGTGTATATACTTCAAGCAATCTTCCGGCTGTAGGAACTGGTGCCGGTACAACTGGTACTGCCAACCAGAATACCAACTACGGCATTATTGTAGCGGGTCACAACTCGGCGGTTGCTACTGCAGAAACCATTTCGAAAACTGAGACTTACCGTGATCCAGACTCATTTTCGGACATCGTTCGTGGGATGCAAGTCTACGGTTCGAAGATACTTCGTCCCGAAGCACTCGTCACCGCAAAATACAACGCCGCTTAAAGGAGGACTGATAAATGGCACTTGGTGATAACACACTGCAAGCGGCTCGTGGCAACACGCAACGAGGTCGCGCTCCTCACATGGTACAGACTGTACTCAATCTGGCAACTGCTTTGTCTGACAAAGGTTCTGCTCTTGCAGCATCTGATGTCATTCCAGTAATTGCCGTCCCTAAAGGGAACATGGTTCTTAACGCAGGTATCGAAGTAGATACTGCGTCTGATGGTTCTACCTTCACTGTGGACCTTGGTATGGTTGACGCTGATGTATTTGTTGATGGCTTTGATGCTACTTCAGCCGCTGCTGTTGTTGCACAAAATCCTGCAGCATATCAGCCAGTAATGGCTGTCGCAAATGACAACATTGACCTGACTATTGCTACACTTTCTGGTGGTGCAGTTACTACAGGCAAGTTGCGTATTTGGGCAGTTATGATGGACTGTACTGATATGGGTCACGACATGACTGCGTCACTCGCTGACCGCGACTATCTAGCATAAACCACTCTGGGGCTGGCTTTACCGCTGGCCCCATTGCCATTTCTGAAAGTCTGACATGCCCAGCACATATATTTCCTTATGCAATCAGGTGCTACGCCGACTGAACGAAGTAGAAATCGTTGAGGCTGAATTTGGTACTTGTCGAGGTGTACAAGCCTTGGTCAAGGATGCTGTAATCACAGCACAAGCCAAAATAAATCAGGCTGAGTTTGAATGGCCTTTCAACGCCTCTGAGGAAACCGACACTCTCAGTGTTGGCGTCGAAGAATACGTCTGGCCCACTTATTATAAATCTACCGATTGGAATAGTTTCCAAATCCAAAAATCCGATAGTTTAGGTGTAAATTTTACAACCCTAAAATATATGGACCGCGACGAGTATTACCAAAATCATCGTGATTTAGATCAGAATGCTGGCAGTGACGGCAGGGGCGTACCAATGTATGTCTTTCCCTCTCACGGCAATGGCTACGGCGTCACCCCATCTCCTGACAAAGCATATATTATTAAATTCCGGTATTACTTAAATTACGCTGTAATTACCAATGCCACTGATGAAACACGCATACCAGACAGTTTCGACAGCGTTTTGGTGGATGGCGCTTTGTACCAAATGTACATGTTTAAAGACAACATTGAGATGGCGCAAGCAGCGTTTATGGCTTTTGAAAAAGGGCTGAAAGACCTACAGACCCTATATATAAATAACTACGAATATATCCGAGACACACGGGTTAAGTTCTAATGCCCGATGAGATTCAGTCATATAAACTGATTTGCTCTGGTGGATTAAATTCTAATGAAAATCACTTGGATTTATCTGAGAATTTCCCCGGCGAGGCTACTCGTCTGGTGAACTACGAGCCGTCATTATTTGGCGGCTATCGTCG
>Ga0208134_1001951_pt1 | contig 11422 bp, 12 predicted proteins | sample VirMetDEL_Mar_31_FD_184515 | JGI IMG/M metagenome (GOLD analysis project Ga0208134, IMG submission 184515) | Aqueous microbial communities from the Delaware River and Bay under freshwater to marine salinity gradient to study organic matter... | ecosystem: Environmental > Aquatic > Marine >... | reverse complement strand
AAAAGGTTGATAATACATTTCGATTCTTTTCTTTAAGAACTCATGAATGATCTCTGCTTGTAGCCACATGACTTTCAAAGGTCTACTGAATTGTTTGCCCATAAACTCTGTGCCTGTTGTAGCGGCAGCAGCGAATGCACCCAACCAATGTGACTTACCAATCTTTGGTTTACCCAAGAGCAAGACTCTTGATTGTTCAAAGACAAATGCATCACCCCAAAACTGTTCGATGCGGCTTGAGTCCATAGTATCCCAGAAAGGATCGTTGAATGTTTTAAGTCCCAGAGGATCTCTATCAACTGTATCTTGAGACTTTTGTGCATCAATGGGATCTTCTTGATCCATGATCTCTTTGAGTTCATCTGCTAAAGGTATCTGCCATTGACTGGTATGCCACTTCAATATGCCAACATCAGAGTCATCTGGGTTTCTTTTTAAATGTCCAGTACAAATACTGTTGGCTGTATGCAGAACTTCTTGCACACTCATTGGTGGTGTGTTGGTTTGATTCCAGTCTAAGGCCTTGATGATCACCTCACGCATACCCCAACCTTCGAGGATCCACTTGCCCACAAGTCTAGCCAAAGTATCATTACGCATACCAGACTCAACGCCATCACCTGATAAAGGTGTGTTATGTCCAGAGACTATCTTGCCATCGTTATTAAAGTCATAGATGACATTCATGTCTTGACTGTTAAGCATTGGCAGATCATCCATTGAATCAATGAAAGCACTTTCAGCAAGTTCAAACTTATATTTGTTTGAAGGACTGACCATGACATAGCCACCCTCTCCCCTGATATCCAATCGACCTGTAGTGTTTCTGATTGTTAGGTTGTCATTGATAGCATAGAAATAATGATAGCCACCACGAGGAGTCTTTTGTTTCAAAGGCGTTCTTGTGATCTGCCCTGACTCTACAAAGTCACATGCTTCTTGCGAGTCTGCATCAAGCACCACAAAGGTAATGCCTGTGACCACCGCCCAATTACATCCTGGGAACTGTAAGTACCATTGCTTTATTTCTTTTAAGGTTGGTTGTTTGGTTATATGTTCAAGCCACTTAACTCTGGGAGTTTTGGACCAGCGCTTTATTAATACATCTTCTTCTTCGTTTGGATGTCTCTGTTTGAAATAATCAGGTATGACATCATCCCTTGAACCACAAGGTATTAAATGAAAGTTGTTTTCATAATATGAAATCAACATATCTCTTCGCCCGTTGTTGTCTATCTCATCGCCAACAAGATTAAATTTAAGATCTAAGGACACTAGGACTCCACTGATCCGTAAATGCTTTCCCAATCGAGAGCATGTCCGGTGAGCTTTATAAGTTTTTTTGCTTTGTTGACAGAGGGCTGTCTGTTGCCATACCTCCAAGACCTAATTGTTTCTATTGAAACATCAAGCTCTTTGGCCAAGGATTCTTCTCCTCGCTTTTCTATGTATTGTTTTAAATTCATTTCTCTCCTAAATAAGTGACACGCTTTAATTCTTAGGGGCAGCTTCAGTAATTAAGGGGGGGTAGAAAGCCACCATTAAACCGTGTCAAATAGGATGATAAAAGACTATGTGCAAAATGTAAAGAAATTTGTTGACAATGTTTTAATTATCATTAAGATGGTATGTAAGTTTTTTAGGAGAAAAACAAAATGCAAAATAATTTAGAAGAATATTGCCTGGAAGCTTTGCTCAAGGCTAAGAAAAAAAATCTTACTCAGCAGGCTGAATTGAAAGCAGCCAGCGCTGAGTTAGATAAAGAGATTGCATCTCGTCCTGAAGTGCAAGAACACATACAAACACTTTCTAATACAGGTGGATCTGCTAGGGTCCCACTTAATAATTTAATTCCATTTGATCTAAGGGTTCAGTACAAGGTTACTAAGTCTTGGGATCAGGAATTTTTATCTAAGTGTGTAGCTGATGGATACAAGATACCTTTTAAGGTTCAGTATGCTGAAGACACTAAAGCTGTAAAGGTCTGCAAAGAAGATGACCCGGATCTTTGGGATTATGTTGAAAAGGGTTTACAAACCAAGATTAATGAAAGGCCTTATGTGCAATTCATTGATCCCTTAAAAGGAGAAAATAATGAGTAGGATAGGAGACTTTCTGATAGACGTTCAGTCTGATTCAGAATTTGTTATTGGTAGTTGCGAAAGCTTTGAACAGTTTTGCAGCAAAATGAAAAAAATAAATACCATGTATTTGCCAAGTGCATTGACAGATATATGGGAAGAACATGTTGGTTCTCAAGAAGATCTCAACGTTAATCATTATGATAGGAGACCAAGGTGAGCTTATTGAAAACTATAGAATCAGGAATCAAAGTGCCAGCACTGAAGATCAATGTATCTGGAACAGATGGAATAGGTAAGTCTACCTTTGCATCTAAAGCACCCAAGCCAATCTTTATTAAGACTGAAGATGGAACAAACTTTATTGATGTTCCTTCCTTCCCTTTATGTAAAAGCTATGACGATATCGTTAAGCAAATACAAACATTGATTGAGGAAGATCACGATTATAGAACCCTGGTATTTGATACCACTGATTGGGCTGAGAAACTTGTGCAACAAAAGGTTTGCCAAAATCATTCAGTCAAAGGCATTGAGGCTTTGGGTTTCGGAAAAGGTTATACAGAGTCTGCTGAACTTTATCGCAGACTTCTACACATGTTTGATGAACTACAAAAGAAAAAGATGCATGTCATCTTACTTTCTCATGTAGCCATTAGAACTTTCAATGATCCAGAGCGTGAGCCCTATGATCGTTGGGAGATGAGTTTACACAAGAAGGTATCTTCAATGATACGCGAATGGGTAGACTTCAACTTGTTTGCAAACTATGAGGTATCAACTCGTACAAGTGGACAAGGGTTTAAGGAAACAACCAGAGGCGTGTCATATGGCAAGCGAAAGTTGTTTCACAAATACGCTGCAGCCTTTGATGCAAAATCCAGAGTTGACTTGGGCAATCTCCCATTAGACTTAGAGTGGAGTGCATTCATGACTGCGTTCAAAGAATCTTTAAAATCTAAATAGGAGAAACACAATGTCTGATTTTGAAATTAATCTAACTGATCATGAAGAGCTAGACTCTAGCTCGATTGGTCCTATGCCAGCCGGCGAATATGAATTGGTTGCTAAAACCTGGGAAGCAAAAACTGCAAAGTCTTCTGGTCACAAGATGATCAGTCTTACCTTTGATGTTATTGGTCCCAAGTTTGCTGGCAGAAAAGTTTGGGAGAACATAATGCTTGAAGGCAACGGTCTCAATGTATCCAAGGGCAAACTTCGTAATTGGAGAAAAGCCATGGGTATGGATCCCGATGTCAACAACTTCAACCTTGAAGCTTTAGAAAGCATGATGAACGTTCCATTTAACGCCACGCTTAAAGTGGAGGAGGGGAGAGACAAAGGAGATGGAACCAAGTGGGAGGACAAAAATGTAATTAGTAAGTTCGCTGCAGGGACTTCTAGTTCATCGGCGTCTTCCCCTGCACCTGCCCCAGATAAAAAAGATGACTCATCAGATGATGATGGGTTTGACTGGGACAAGTAAATGGATTTCATCGAGGAACTGCATAACCAGGTCGATATACTTAAGAGAGATGGCGATTCTGTAGATGAAACAACCGAGCGAGTATCCAAAGCTTTGCTTGACCTGGGCTATGCCTTGGCTACTCCTCGCCTTATTAGAGATAACGTTAAATATTATCTCAGAGAAAACGATTGGGATAATTATAACCCAGTTGACTATATTACCTAAGCAATGCCGGTTATTCATTCCCGGTTTATTAGCAACTTTGAGACCAGTTGTTTGCTGCGAGAGTCTCACTAACAGACAGAAGGTTTTAGATTATTTCCTTTCATAGTGTCTTTGAAGTGTAGGCATTGTCGAAAACACTTCACCTTTTTTTGGAGAAAAAGATATGACAATAGATGTAAGAGAGGCCAAAGATTTGGTCACAAGGGTGGAGTCTTTACTAGACTCTTTAGATAAAACATTTGATAGCTTGCCATCTGAAATAGATGAAAAGGTAAAAGATGCTAAACTAACTTTATTAAATTTAAATATAAATAATGAAAGAAAAAAACAAACATTCCGATTCTTTAGATAAAAGAACATGCGATACAGTTATGCAAGATCTTGCGATCTGCATTGACGATTGGAGCAGACAAGATCTAGATACCAAGGCTGCAGTTCTTACTTTATTAAAATTTACAGTAGACATTTCTTTTCAATTTTCAGAAAGTCCATTTGAAGCAATGCACCTTATATCATCTGTTATTACAGACAACATTGATCAGTATGAATCAGATGAGCTGGCATTTATTTTAAGACAAACAACAAGCGAAAAGAAAATAATACATTGAAACTTCGATACTACCAAAGAGATGCAATAAACTCTTTGCATCATTGGTTTGCTACCAAGCCAACGAATGAACATGCATTGATTGCGCTTCCTACCGCAGCCGGTAAGACCATTATATTTTCTCACTTCATTAAAGAAGTATTAGCCAAAGAACCTGACGCTAGGTTTATTGTTATGGCTCATAGAAAAGAATTGGTTGCTCAAGCTGAAAGCAAACTCAAGTCAGTCTGGCCTGACGCACCAGTGGGTGTGCTTGCTGCTGGAATGAAACGCTTTCAACATAACGCTCAAATTTTAGTTGCTAGTCGCGACACCTTAGCTTCCCCCAAAAGATTAGAAAAGGTTGGCAAGTTTGACTACATGATTATTGATGAAGCCCACAACGTTCCCCCCACTTCTCATACCAGGTATCAAAAGATTATCAATGAGCTTTCTGCTCGTGGCGATATGAAGGTTATGGGTTGTACTGCTACGCCCTATCGCATGGGCCAAGGTTATATTTATGGAGATCGTAAAGATCATTTCTTTAAAGGTTTGGCTTACAGCGTTTCAATACCAGAGCTTATTAAAGAAGGATATTTATGTAGGCTATCAGCTTATGCTGTTAATGATAAAGCAATTATTGATGCAGGCTCTGTAAGTTTAAAGTTTAAGAATGGAGACTTCAGAGAAAAAGAATTAGAACAAGTAGCTATGGTTGATGAAACCATTGTAGAAGTTGTAAGTGATTGGATTGACAATGCTTACAGCAAAGGTCGAACAGCTACAGTATTCTTTTGTGTATCAGTCTTGCATGCTCAGAAGATGACTCAGTATTTAAAACAGTATGGCATCAAAGCAGCAGTAGTAACTGGTGAGACGCCCAGCTCAGAAAGAGATGAGATACTTACAGACTTTGAGTCTGGTAAGATCCACGCCCTATGTAATGTTGGCGTCCTAACTGAGGGCTGGGACGCCCCGAGAACGGATTGTATAGCATTACTTAGGCCAACACAAAGCATTGGTTTGTATGTGCAAATGTGTGGCAGGGGCATGAGAATTCATGATGATAAAACTAATTGTTTGTTGCTTGACTATGGAGAGAACGTTGCTCGTCATGGATGTTTGGATGAAGTAGAACCTGAAGCAAATATACCAGGTAGATATCGTCCAAAGATTTGTTCTTCTTGCAGCGCCATCAACTCACCATCAGCTAAAGAATGCATGGAGTGCGGTCAGCCTTTTGAATCCAAGCAAACAAAAACTTTGTGGACCAGAAAAGAAAGAGAGGTTGCCAAGAGAACCAAAGCAGAAAAGCAGGCTGTTTTATCAGACGAAAAGAAAGCAGCCATACCTAAAGCAAAACCCATTACAGATATCTATGCTTCAGTTGTTAAATCAAAAAATGGCAGTGAGTATTGTCAAGTAGTATTTACAGTTGAGAATGAATTCTTTCCCAGAAAAATGCCATTAATGTTTGGTCATCCTACCGCTCATAACATGGCAGTGCGTAAATGGAACAAGATTACAACTGAGTGGGGATCTCCAAAACAACCATGGATGGCAGCAGAACTGATAAACAATGGTGCGTTTGATACAATATCTGAGATTGTTTTACAAAAGCAAGGCAAGTATGAGAACGTTATTGGTATTAAAACCAAGAAAAACGAGGAGATAATTCTATGACAAAGATACATGAGTTGTTAGACCAGGTTGAATTGCAAGAGAAACAACACAAGAGATTCTATTTAGGGATTAGTGGCATTGGTAATTCTAATCAACGTTTGGTTTGGATGCGCTATCGCTGGCTCATGCCAAATGATTGGGAGCCTAGAGTTCTTCGCTTGTTAGATCTTGGCAACGTAGTAGAAGATGACTTGATTAAAAAGTTAAGAAAGATCCCTGGGGCTTCCATATATGACGTTGACAGCAATGGAAAACAATTTGAGACTGAAGCATTGGGTGGACATGTTAAGGGCCACATCGATGGCGTAGGTCGAAACTTTCCAGGCATGGATAAAGAAAACCCATACCTTCTAGAATTTAAAACAGCTAACGATAATAGATTTAAAAACTTACAAAAGCTTGGTAGTTATTGTGAATGGTCAGACGAATATGCTGCTCAATTACATTTATATATGGGCCTGTTTAATTTTAAACACGCTATAGCTATTGTTTATAATAAAAATAACTCAGACTTATATACCGAAGTAGTTGAGTATGATAAAATCCTGTTCGATTCTTTGATGGATAAAGCTAAAGATATTCTTACGAGAGAAGATCCACCAGAAAATTATATACCAGAGACTGATTATCGCATTCGTAGTTTTATGACTCCGAAGCAACAGGCTTGTTATTTAGGTAGAGCATTGCCTGAAAAGATACATTGTCGCTCATGTCGGTTTGCAAAAATTGATATAGAGAAAGGAGATGCTCATTGGCATTGTGATCAGCATGACAAAAAGATCAGCAATGATCGACAGCTTAAAGGCTGTGGTCGACACAACTACATTCCAGAGTTAATACCCGCGGTAATGGTTGAGAAGGATAAAGATATAGTGGTGTATGAGAAGGATGGGTTTAAGTTTGTTAATGTTCCAGAGGCCAAAAGCTCTGCTGATGTGAACTTTTATTCTAGCAAAGAATTAATTGAAGTAGTAAACGCTGGGTTTCCTACAGAACTGTTAGAGAAAGCTGACAACATCAAGAGATTATTAAATGGCACAATACTTAAAATCAAACCATGGGTTGAAACCGGAGTACCCTTCTAGCTTTTTGGTTTTTTTATTACGAGTATTTCTGTGTCTGGGTACAGTGCCTCTACTAATTTCTTCTTCAATCTAAACATAGGCGTCTCGATTCCTTTCGTATCCTCGACCACTATTTCACCCTCGCTGTTGACGTATCTAAAGTCAGCCTTATAAAGACAAACCTTTTTATCATTTACCACACATGGGAAAGGTGGATGAACTTCTATGTTAGAGATGATGCCATCTGCTTCTAGTTCTTTAAGATGAGTGTACCTGGCCGCTTCTAGTTTGCTGTCAAAAGTTATACCATCAAGCTTAACTTTCTTCGCTCTATATTTGTTGTACAAGTTATGGTCTTCCTGTCAGTATTTTATTTATCTCTTCTTCTCTTAATACATTCGCCGCTCTTCTAACTGGTGGAGCTACTGGTTGCTGTCGAGGATCTTCAAATTGTCCTTGAAGACTTTGACCCGTTAAATCTAATCGAGTACCTAAAAGTTCTGAAACAGGAACATCTTGAGCGGCTTTGCTTTCTGTTCCTCTTTTAGCAAAAGATAAAACATCTGGATCTATTTCGCTAGGCTTAAATATTCCCATCATGACCTTGTCTCTGTCTGCTACTTTTGCAATTTTTAACTGTTGTTTTATTTCATAGTCTGAAAGACCCAGCGTTCTTGCATCTTCAATTGCAGTGTAAAGATCTCTTAATGAATTATATCTATCTTTGTTTGTATTAATGTAACCTTTTATAAAAGCTTCTGAGTCTCTTTCACTGTTTGATCTAAGAAGCCTATTAAATTCATTGGTTGTTTCTCTAATAGCTCTTTTAGATTCTGCTGCTTTATAATACAAAGATTTTTTTAACTGCGGCCTTACAGTTTTTACCCCAGTAAAAGCTGCTGTTAAAGTTTCAGCCACATCAATTGGCCTTCCTTTTGGACTAATTAAATCTTTCTCTCCTGTTGCAATAGAGGCTACAGCAGTAATAAAATCTTTAGGAACAAACTGGGTACCTTCTGCATCTTTTTGAATTGTAACAGGTAGTGCTGTTGGGGCTATCGCATTAAAAACATGTATAGCTTGTTTAAGGCTTCTGTCTCCAAGTGTATCTGATTCGTTGTAAATAATTTTACCAGTATCTGTTCTTCCCTGCCTTGCTTCTAAAAGAGCGTTAAAACCAAGACTAGGAGATACAAATGGATCTGCCATTTCTCCTATTGCATCTGTTGTTGCATTGGCTGCTATATTCATAAGACTGGCTTCATTTCTATCACCTTCTGAAACAGCGTTTAACACAGCTTTAACTGGTCTTTGTAAAAAATCATAAGGATTGGTATAACTATAATTAATAAATCCTGTAATGTTTCCAGCAGCATCTGTTTCTGTTGGTATCATGGTCGCTGTTTTTTCCCAGGGCGCAGCAAAAGATCTTTTGTATGCATCTATTTGCTCTTGATCTGATCCTGTTAAGGCTTTTCCAGCCGCTACTAAACCTGTTGGCAATCCAACCGTGGTGGTCATGGCCGCTGTTAATCTTCTTATTCCTATTTTTTGTAACTCAGGATTGGTACTAGCTAATTCTTTGATAGATCTTTGCAAAGTGTTGCCCATGTTTCTAAATATTTCAGCAGGGAAAGCAGTAAAGTTACCTATAAGAGGAATAAACTTTAATGTTTTTACTATTTCTGGAACCCTAGAATAAGTTGGAGTTACATTTAATGCTATGTCAGCGCCTTCACCCTTAATAAATCTTTCTACCACATCGTCTCCAGCAGCTTTTAATTTTCCAACATTAACAACAGCTTCTCTTCCACTAGGGCCAATTTCAATTAAATTTCTAATTGTTGGATCGGTAATGTTTTTAACAGCAATAACTGGAACTACAGCATCGTCTGCTGAATTAGCAATTGCATTTGAAAGTTTGTATTGTTCGCCATTCCAATTAACCCATCTAGCAGCGTTATCTGATCCTGTGTAAGTTCTTTCAATTGGCTTTAAAAAATTGTTTCTAAATTTTTGTAATTGGCTTGTTACTCCTTTTGTTTTTAATTTTTCCATCAGGCCAACATCTTGTATGGCATAAGTACCTACATCAGCAATTTCTTGTAATTGAAATCCTCTACCTACATTAATTTTATAATCTCTAGATTCTTTGAGTTCTTTTTGATATTTTGTTTTTGCTCTTGGATCAAATACACCAGCAAAAGATTTTTTAAAAGCATCAACAAAACTTCCAGAAGGCCCAAGATTACCATTCATCATTGCCATGATTGGTACGCTAGTATTGTTTCTTATATGAGCGCCAATGGATAATAAAGTTTTGTTATATTGCCCTACGGTTTTTAAAGCTAACAATCCCTTATAAGCGTTTTGTAAAATATCTGGTACGCCTTTTTTAAAATTAAAAGCTGTTTCTCCCAATGCTTTAACAAAAACTTCTGGCGCATACATATCTTGCAAAACTCCTGACTCAGGTCCAAATTTTTGATAGTTAACGCCATTAACTTCAACGCTATCAAGAAGTTTTGGTTTCTTTCCTTGGCTAGATAAATCTTTTGTATTTATATTTGCAGCTTCTAGTTCACCAGGTGTTTTTAAAAATGTTGTTGTACCTCTTTTTTTTGCTGTGTCATTTAGTATTTTTATTTCATCGAAAGCTTTAATATCTCCTACTAAAGTTGCAATTTTAGACATGGTTGCGGTAGAAGCAAAGGCTTCATCTTCTAGGGCTTGCTTCCATTCAGATCCTTTTTTGTAATTTAAAGGAGTAATTTCTCCTAATGCTTCTCTAATTTCTGGAAGGCTTTTTAATTTTTTTCCTTTTAATAATCCGCTTTTAATATTATTTACATAAAGCTCTGGAGTTTTTTCTCCCCCAGCTCCTTTATAATTTTCAGGATCTGCTATTTGTTTAAAGATTTGTTTTGCTTGAGATACGCCAATATCAGTTTTTGGTAATTCAAAAACATCTACTATTTTATCAATAGCTCTTTTATATACATCAGGAGCTGGTTGAAATCCCGGGTCAAGAATCTGTCTATACAAGGTTGTTCCATATTTTCCAATGTTATCTTGTAGTGCTTTTTTAAAACCGTCATCCAACGTCATACCTGGAATAGAGTCTTTGCCAACAATTAACTCTGATAACAACTGTTGTTCTAAAGAAAATAGTTCTTTGTTTTTGTTTAAAATAGAAGATAAATAATTGTCAGGATCCACACCTAATTCTTTGTAATCAATTTTATTTCCAGAACCCTCATAAGTTTTTATTTTTTTAAGAGCTTCATTTTGAATTTGAGTCATCTTAGCTTTTTTTGCATCGCCTATAAGAGCTGGAAAATCTCTTTCAACAACAGTTAATGGGGTTCTATATGCTGTAATGGATTTGACTAAATCTAAAGCATCATCAGCATTTAATTTTCCGCCATAATTAAAAGCACTTATAATTGTTTTTTGAATTTTATCCATGTTCTCACCAACCGCTAAAGTAAGGTCTGAGGCATAAGATTTTTGTGCCTGAGTAACATCCATAATTGCTCTATTGTTTTTTGCAGTTTGCTCGTAGGTTCCACCATAAGTAAAGTTTCTTCTTAACCAATCCCATGCGCCTTTATTTGCTTTTTCAGCGGCAGCTACTGCTCCAAATTTATTATCTAAACCCATGGCTAAAGCATTAAAATAAGGGGCAGCCAAATCTAGCCCACCGCCAGCAAGTTTTACAGCTCCACCTAATACTTTTGGAGCGCCATAAACAAATGCTGAAGTTTCAGCAAAAACTTGCAATCTTTCTTTAAGTCTAGCTGCTGCGGCTTCTCTGCCTGCAAGATTTTTAATTCTTTCTTCATCGTTTTCTTTATCAAACATGTCTGCAAAAGTATCAATATTATCTGTAGCTACCGCAGCATCTACTGCGCCTACAGCTAATACTTGTTTTGCTTTGCTTAAACCAGATAAAGCTTTTACTGTACCAAGACCTGGCACACCAAACTGAACTAACATTTCTACTGTTTTACCAGCTGTTCCTTCTACGTCTGGTTTAACAGCATCAAAAAATTCATTAACGTTATCAGTTACTTCTGTATTAAACAAAAGATCAACAAAAGTTGTGGGTATTGTTGAAGCACCTTGAACAGCTCCAATAAGGCCAGCGGGTACCGCCTTACCTATGTTTCCTAAAGTAGATCCTTCTGGAGAAAGTTTTTGTTTGGTTATTTGTGCTATTTTATTTTGTATTTCATTGGGATCATCGCTATCAATGAAATAATTAGTTCCGTCCGGTAAGGTTACCGTAGGCATTATTCTAGCCCTTCAA
>Ga0208134_1001950_pt1 | contig 11426 bp, 3 predicted proteins | sample VirMetDEL_Mar_31_FD_184515 | JGI IMG/M metagenome (GOLD analysis project Ga0208134, IMG submission 184515) | Aqueous microbial communities from the Delaware River and Bay under freshwater to marine salinity gradient to study organic matter... | ecosystem: Environmental > Aquatic > Marine >... | reverse complement strand
GCGCATTTATACCGGCTTATGTATCTACAAGTGCTAGTGCAGAAAACACTTGGCAAGACTTAATGATAACAGGATTTAAAAAGAAAGATAACAAATATTACTCGTATATTGTAAATGAAACTTTACCAAAAACAAATGAAATATTGTTTGGTGGTGATATATCGGGTGTAAAAGGATTTTTTAACAAAGTACAACTTAGTGTTTCAGACACTTCAGCAAAAGAATTATTCGCGGTATCAAGTGAATACGAACTATTAACTAATTAATTATGGAAGAACTATATACAATAATAGAAGTAAGTAATAATCTGCAATATGCAATAGACCCTATTAGTATAGGTGTTGCTGCAATTAGCGGGCTTGCTGGTGTTATAAAAGGAATTAAAGCAAAAAAAGAAGCAGAAAAAATTTTAGAAGAAGCAAAAGATGATTATGCTGAAAAAAGAGGAGCATATATAGATTATGCAAGTCAATTTGATATACCTTCTTTTCAAGGTGGTACTACAGCGCAGCTTATGAATAGAATTGATACTGGGCAAAGAGATGCTGTTTTTAATCCAGCAATGAGTGCTCAAGGTTTAAATATCCCAATGGGTGTTATAGACCCCGATGGAACACAGTTTACACCGGGGCTAGATTTTTTTGAGGCAGCTAGTGTAAAAGATCAGTATGGGGGAGATGCAGGACCTTCTGCTCAAAACCAAGGAAATACAATACAAAGAATATCAGCAAATACAGCAGGAACTACAGCGGCTACTCAAACTGGAATGCGTTACGACCCTGCTACAAATGAAATGGTTGTAACAAAACCTGATGGTACAGAAACAAGAACTACATTTAGCCTTAACAATGAGCTTTTAGCTAATATTCCATCGGCAGCAGAAATGGATGCTAAACTGAATTCGCTAAACATAATGGGAAATGGAGTTATGAATGTTCCTTATTGGGAAAATAACTCAGCTTTTAAAGAGTGGGCAAACGCTAATAATTATTCCTCTACTAACCCTAATAGTTTTTATTACGATGAAACTGTTGACGTAACTGGTCCTAAAGGAAGTGATACCGGGAATCGAGGTAAACTGTCTAGCGATGAAGACGGTAATATGGTTTTTGAATATACTCAAGACGCAAGCCAAGAGATGTTAGCCGCTATGGAAAGTTTTCCGGAAGGAATAATTGATTTTGATAAATTAAATAAACAAATAGCAGAATTGCCGAAAAACGAAGATGGTACAACTAATTTTGGCTTACTAGATTTAGAACAAGAAAAAGTAAGACAAGGAGAAGAGTCGCAGTTTGAGTTTTATAGAGAAGAGGAGTATACTCAAGCAGTACAACAACAAGCTCAACAACAAGGCACGGGAGTTCCTACTACAACAGCCCCTGTGCGAGGAGGATCTGAAATAGGTACAATAACTAAACCTATGGGGGATGTTAATGTAGGGGGCCAATTATATGCTAATAGTAATATATTAAATCCTTATTCTAATTTTCAAGATTTAAGTTCAGTAGTAGAAAACAGAAGTGATTTAGTTCGTAATTTATCAGGAGCAAGAAATTTATCATTTGGCGAAAGAGATTTAACTAGAGGAATAGAAGATTTATCAGAAAGAACAGTTGATTTAAGACAAGGAGCAAGAGATTTTTCAGGATTAGCTTCTGATACAAGTACATTAGCTTCTAATTCATTTGCAAACCTACAAGTTGCAACACAAGCAGCTGACTTACAAGCACAGCAAACAGATCAAGCTTTAGCAAATACATTATCAACAATAAGAGCTACAGGAGCGGGTGCTGGAGGAGCTACTGCAATCGCGCAAGCAGCTCTTCAAAGTAAATTAAATATATCTGCTACAATTGAACAACAAGAAGCTCGTAACGTACAATCAAGGGCGCAGGGGCAGCAACAGGTTGAACAAATAAGAATGAGTGAAAGCAGAAGACTTCAAGACATAGCTTTTTCAGAAAGATTAAGATTGGAAGCATTGAGAGAAAGAGAAGGCTTAAGAATTGATGACACAAGACTTGACGAAGGCAGAGAAATTAGAGGCTTACAGTTAGAAGAAGGAAGAGCCCTTAGGGATTTAAGAGTTGATGAAGGAAGACAATTAAGAAACTTAGCTGTATCAGAAGGTCAAAGACTTCAACAAACACAATTAAGTGAAGCTTTACGAACTCAAGCTGTAACACTTGCGGAACAACAACAATTAAGAGAAGCAGGCCTTCAAGGAATACAATATCAACAAGGTATTGCTTTTGACAGAGTAGATCGAAACTTAGATAGACTATCAGGCATAGCTACACAATCAATGGTTAATCAACAAGCGGCCGACGCTTCAAGAGCTGCTCAGGCAGGGGCAGTAACGGGAGGCTTATTGCAATTAGCAGGCTCGCTAGGAGCTGCTGCAATAAAAGGTTAAAATAAAATAAACTATGAGTTACAGAAATCCAACAATTATTACACCTCCTAATTATGGGGAGATATATGCTAAAAACATGCAATACGGTGCGTCTATTGTAAAAAGTGCGCTTGACCCTGTTTTAGATGCTATTCAGGAAAAAAAAGATTTAACTAAGCGAGGTGATACTGCAAAAGCAAACGCAAATTCTGAATACAGGAATAATGTACGTAACATAGTAGACAAAAAATCAGGTTCTTTTGAAGGAATGACAGAAGATTTTTTACGTAAAAACTCTGATGCTTACGCAGAAAACGCTAGGCTATATGAAATAGGTAAAATAACTGTAGATGAATATAATAAAGTAAAAGATAATTTAATAAATGAAATTTATGATGCTCAGGGTGCTACGGAAAATTTAAATAACTTTATTACTTTTTACACTGAAAACGAAACAAAAATATCAAGGGGTACTGACCCTAAGCAGGCAGGCCTTGTTCATGCGTTAACAAATCCCGAAGAAAGTAATTTGGTAATTACTCGTAGAGAAGAGGGAGGAGCTGCGGTGTTTGCTTATGAAACACCTGGTGGTGAAAGAGTAGAATTTACTTATGAAGATTTGAATGCTTTGAAAACTAATGATATATTATTAGGAAATGATTATAGCAAAAACGGAGAAACGGGTAAAAAATTAACTGATATTACAAATAAACATAAAGGGCTTGCTTCAGTAGGAAACAGAGATGGTAAAATTGTAAGAGGGTTTATTGGAGAAAACGGCAAATTTATTCCCGCAGAAAACGGCGATATGACGCGACAACAAACAACAAAATATGTAACAAATAAATCTGATATTCAAACAGCTATTGGATTAGACATAGCAAATAGCGCTACAGCGGCTGAAAAGAAAAGTTATTTATTAGATAGAAGATGGAACGTTAGCGAAGAAGAATATGTAAGCTTAGTTACAAAAGACGCAATGGTATATGGCCAACAATTTAATATTTCTAATACAGATAAACTTGCTGAGTTATTATTAACTCCTTATAAAAAAGGAATGTTTATAGAAAATGATGAAGGCGAAAAAATTGATATTTCTAAAATAGCTAATAGAATTGCTATAGAGGGGCTTACAGAAACAGCTATTGCTTCCTCTGAGTTAAATCCATATTTTAATCCCGCAACAAATGGAATAAAAAGCTTTAAAGAAAATCCTTACAAAGCTCCTTCTATCACAAAAGAAGAGGTTAACAAACGACTGCAACAGGATGATTTATTAAATCAATCTTTTTCACACATGTCTAATATGATGTCATTAATAGATTATGACGACGCAAAATCTGATGTTGAAAAAGCTGGAAACTTGGGGGGATTACAACAAACAATACAACAAGCTTCTGGTAAAATTTTTGATGTAAATATAAAAGCTGGAGCAGATGCAGAAAAATTAGCTACTACTTTATATGATTTAGGCTACAACGTAGAAAGAAAAGCCGATGGTGGTTTTAGTGATAAAGCAAGAATAAAAGAAGGAGATCAAACATACATGATTTTTACTTTAGATAAGAACTTGGGGGTATCACCAGAAAAAGGTGCTCAAACAGAAATTAAAATAATTGATGGGAAAACTTCTATATTTGATGTATTAGCTCATAGGTATGCAGCAGAAGGATTAGATCTTCCAGCTGAAGAAATAAAAGAATACTTTACACAAGGCCCTGAAGCTTTTGAAAATTTTATAAAACTACAAAAACAAAATTTAAGACTTAAATAATATGGAGAAATATATCATTGATGGTAATGAGTATACTCTTGAAGAGATACAATATTTAGCAAATAAAAAAGGATATACAGTGGATCAATTGCTACAAAAAAATCCAAATATTAAGCCACTAAACGTGGGAAAGCAAACGGGTGTTGCAAAAACGGCTGTGGCTGTAGCACCAAAAAATTTAACAGCCGATGGGGATTCCAACTTGGCAAATACTTCTTTGGGGTCACAACGTTTAACAAGACAAGAACTTGAAGAACAAGAAGAAAAAAGACAAGAAGCTATAAATAAAAGTTTATCAGAAAAAACAGGCATTTACGCAAACGATTTACCAATAGGAGGGCCGGTCCTTCCTGCGGAAGCTCAAAAAAATTTAATCAGTTTAATTGGAGGAGCTTCAGAATTAGTTAGAGGCTTGCCTGTATATATAGATTCTGCTGTACAAAGTGGAGCGTTACAAACCGCTTTTGCTACCGCGGTGGGTGGACCAAAAGGTAACCTTGCTTATAAAGCAACACAAATCATGCAACGATTAGTAAGAGGCGATTCTGAAGAAGAAATTAAAAAAGAAGGTTTAATTGACACCTCAGCTTGGAGGAATTTTAATTCTAAACTTACTTCTGTAAATAAAAAATATTTTAATGATGATGGCACTGAAGCTGATTTTCAACAATTGCTTTCACAAGGAAGAACAGAAGAAGCTTCAGACCGGTTAACTTCTGATGTTTTTACGGCTATGCCTTCTTTAGCTGTTTCAATACTAGGAGGGCCTTATGGCTTAGCTGCTTTAGGATTTTCAGCAGCGGGTAGCTCTTTTGAAAGAACTATGCGAGAAAACCCTGAAGAAAGTCTTCAAAAAGCTTTTTTTATATCAAATATTCAAGGGGGCATAGAAGCTGGAAGCGAATGGGCCGGAGGAAAATTTTTAAAAAATTTAGGTAAAGCAGCAAATTTAGTAAAAGGTACAAAGGATGTTGGAAAAGGAGTAAATCAAAAAATAGTAAATGATTATATACGAAAATCGTCAGATAAATTTTTAACTAGAATTGGGTTTAAAGCAGAACGCGCTGGAGTAGGAACATTAAAAGTTTTAAAAGGGGCTGGGTTTGAAGGATCAACAGAGGGATTAGCTAATATATTTAATGAATCAATACAAGAGGCTGCTTATAGTCAAGATGGTTTAACATTTCAAGACTTAGGCCGAATAACCACCAAAGCATTAAACGAATTTGCGGTAGGTGCTGTGTTAGGGGGAGGCGCAAGTATTGTAACACAAAATTTAAATAAAAACGGACTGACAGAACAAAATGTTGCTATGCAAATAGCCCCTAATTATTATAGAACCCAAGTATTTAGATTAGAACAAGAAAAATTGTTATTACAAAGTCAAAGTAAAAAAGCTAAATTAAAAAAAGATAAAGGCAAATTTGAAAAAGAACTAGCGTTAAAAAATTTAGAAATAAAAGAAAAAAAAGCTCAAATTGTAGAAAGTTTTAATAGTCTTACTTCTGATGAAAAAAAATTATACGCTAAAACTCTTGATAATATTCAAAACAATATTGATTTATATTATGAGCAAGGAACTGATTTAGAAAGAAGCCAATTAGACGATATAGGAGACGAGATTGGAAAAGGTTATAAAAAGCTTGACAATATACTTGCTTATGAAAAGTTAGGAATTGACGCAAATACAGAGCTGGCTTTTACACAAATTCTTCAAAGATCAAAAAAAATTCAGTCAACTATAAGAAACAATAGAATAGCTGGTCTCGAAGTTGAAATGTTAGATACGCAAGAAAAAATAGATGCTGCTTCTGAAAAATATAAAGATTTTGATCCAGAAGCTGACGGCATATTTATACCTAAAGCAACAAAAACTGAACCCGCAAAAATACTTATTAATAAAGAGCAAGCTGCGCTTAAAGGAGCAACTAACGTATTGGGCCATGAAAAACTTCATTTTTTACTATCTAAATATTTTAAAACCGACAACGCTTCGTTAGCCCCTTTAGTAGAGTCTTTTAAAGAATATTTAGTAGAGTCTAATAATGGCAATATTATTACTAGAATTGAAGAAAGATTAAAAAATAATGGATATTATAATAAAAACGGAAAACTTAAAGAAGGAGCGCTAGAAGAATATTTTAGCATGTTTTCAGATATTGTATCTAAAGAAAAAATAAATCTTGTAGAAACTAAAGGGGTTGGAAATAAATTAGCAAAAGCATATACTAATACAATCCAGGGCTTAGGGTTTGCTGAAGTAAAACTTACAAACGGAAAAGAAGTGTTTGATTTTATAAGAAATTACACCAAAAATATTCAAAAATCAGATAAAATATTAGGTGTAAAATTAATTGGTGATGGTCAAATACAAAAAGTTACTTCTAAAGACATTGCAATTAAAAAATCTAAATCAAAAGAAATAGACGATGCTTATAAAGCAGGTACGTCTCCATTTGATATTACACAGCTATACGAGCCGCTAGTAAACAAGTTAGTTGGCAAATACAAAAACGTGCCCGATTTCAGTGTTTTAAAAGAAGACTTAGTGCAAAATGCTCTTTATGAAAAAGGAGGTGTTATAGACCTTGTAAACAGCTATGATGGGCGTGGTACGTTGTCTGGGTATGTAGGAAAACTACTTCCTTTAAGAATGAATAAAATGGCAGGTGATTTATTTGGGCAAAAGTTTACAGATGATGTTACAGAAAGAGTAGATGTAGCAGCAGCAGAAACACTACCGGAACAAGTTGAAAGAGAAGAAACACAACAACAAGAATTAGCAATAGCAAAAACACAAGAAAAAAGAAATATATTAGATAGAGCAAACCTATCAAGCGGATTACAGCTTAAAGCTTTAAACGCATCGAAAAAGATTTTAGGTACAATGCTCCCTCAAATTGACATTAAAAAAGGAAAAAACTTTAGAGAAAAATATAAACTTGCTGTAAGAAACATGTTATTTGATGATGTTTCAAATGAATTAAGGGCTTATAGCTCCCCTGATTATAATGGTTATATAAAATTAAATGCAGAAGCTTTATATGATATAATGCCTTTAGCTGATTTAACTAAAAGTCAAGCGCTGAAAAATTTATTTTTAGATCAGCAGTTTGATAAAGACGGAAAACCTATTAGAGTTCTTGAAAGCTTTACGGGTAAAAAATCATATGCAGGTAACTTAGTATTTAAAAAGAAACCATTTAAACAAATTGAAGAAGCTTTTTTAAATGAATTTGCAAAAAAACATTCTAACTCTGTACAAAGAAAAGCTTTTATAATAAATACTCTTGCTAAAGAAATAGCGTTTGATGAATCAATGGAGGCTTTAAATGATCCTACTGTACAAGAAAAAATACCTTTAACGCAGGAGACTGCTGTAAAAGAATTCATGGAAGAATTTGAAATGAATATACAAAGAGGTAGATTTACTAAGTATAGCAAAAGTGAAGCTTTAGACAACTGGTTTGAGAGTGATAAAACTTTTAAAGCATTAGCTAACGTAGTTGATAATCTTTCGCAGGTAGTAAAACTTATGCAACCTACAGGGCAATATAGGCATTTAGAAGATCCTCTTTTTGGCGATGCTTTTGTAGAGTATTTTGATGTACCTGCAAAATACGCAAATGATATACGAAATGATTTAAATAATCTTTTCCTTAAAAAAATAGCACAAACTACAGGCACTTTAAAACTATCAGGCTCTAAAATAATAGAAAGACAGACTATAGGAGTAAAACCTCTTGTTTTAGGGGTTTTTAGAACTAGTTTAAAACAAGATCAAGACAAAGCGTATGATTATGCAATGAAACAAATTACAGGTGACACAAACGCAGCTAAGGATTGGAGTAAAGATGCTAATAAAAAGTTTATATCAAATGAATATCACGAGTCGTTAAAAACTTTTGCTTCAGAATACTTAACTGAAGATGATATAAAAACAGAAGCTTTAAGGGAAAATGTTTATAAAAACCTTGTTGACACAAGTGTAACAAACGGATTTGCAGAAAAAATTGATGGGTTTTTTGGATATGAAAAAATAGAACCAAAAAACTATAATAGAAAACGAGCAGTGCTGTCCACTTTTGCAGGTGATAAAAATATAAAATCATTTAAAATAAAAGAAACAATTGAAAAAGTTAATAATGGCGATTTAAGCGATATAGATGCTCACAATAAATATGTTGCAGAAACCGTAAGGCCTCAATTTGAACGTATATTACTTTCTTTGTATGAATACGTTGAAAACGGAAAAGGATCTCCTAATGAAAATTCAAGAAAAAAGTTTGCAGTAAGGTTTGCAACAATGATGTTTCGTGGGGGTAACACTTACACTCCTTTTAGAGAATCTGCTTTTATAACACATATTGCTAAAAATATAAAAAATCCTTACGCGGAGCATGCAAAACCCATATTAAAACTAGGTACTGATTTTATGGTAAGCCAAGACGGGAATAATTTTTTAGCAGCTTTAACAACAGGGGGAGCTAAAGGAAAAAAAATATTAAAGCAAGCAATAACCTCAATGTATAAATCCAACGGTGTTTTTATAATTGATAGCGCTCAAGGAGCACAAATAGATAAAGCATATGGTAAAACCGACATACCAAATACAGATTACATTACTTCTAGATTTCAAGGTGTAATACTTGAAAGTGAAATTATTTCAATTGAAAGTGGGCTTGCGTTAACCGACGGAAATACCTATGATTTAAATAAAGGTTTAAATTCTGAAGTAGCAGTAGCGCGTTTGTATGATAAAAACAACGAAAAAATGGTTATTAAGCTTTCAAAGTCAGCCCCCTCGGAATTTGCAGAAATGCTTGATCGTAAATCTAAAAATGCTGCAGTTGTAAGAAGTGATAAAGATTTTGCTTTAGCAGCTAATCTTGGTAAAAAAGCTAATTATAAAAACAAATGGAATATATTCTTACCATATAGTGCTGAAGATTTTTACGGGTTATTACAAAAAACAGCGGGTACAGGGAAGCAAGGGGACGAAGATTTAAAGTTTATAAAAGCAAAATTTTTAGACCCGTATGACAGAGGTATTGCTAATTTAGAAATTGACAGAAGAGCTTTACTAAAAGAATATAGAAAACTTAAAAAACAAATTAAAGGTTCTCCTGAAAAATTAAATAAAAAATTAACAAGCATAGGGTTAGATGCTTTTACAGTTGAAGATGCTGTAAGAATGTTTATTTGGAAACAACAAAAAATGGAAGTGCCTAATATAAGTAAAACAAACGCAAATAAACTTAGCGACTACGTAGAAAAAAATAGTGATTTAAGAAAATTTGCATTTGGATTAATTAGAGCTAATAAATCAGATAAATATCCTGTTCCTGAAGCAAATTGGTTTGCTGGAAATATTGGAATAGATTTGTCAAATAGTATTAATAAAAACAAAAGAGCTAAGTATTTAGATGTTTGGAATAAAAACGTAAACCTAATACTAAATGATAAGAACAAAACTAAATTAACAGCCGCGTTTGGTACTGACTACGTTAAAAATTTAGAAAGCATAATTGATAGAATGAAATCCGGTACAAACAGAAGAGTTACCAGTAATAAAATAGTAAACGGGAGCTTAGACTTTATTAATGGCTCTGTTGGAACTATAATGTTTTTTAACATGCGATCTGCCTCCTTACAGTTAATTTCTGCTGCTAACTATATAAACTGGTCTGATAATAATCCTTTAGAAGCAGGAAAAGCTTTAGCTAATGTACCACAATACACAAAAGATTTAATAAGATTATTAAACTCAGATTTTTTAGTTAACAGAAGAAATGGCTTAAAAATTAATATCCAAGAAGCTGAATTAGCAGACGCGGTAAAAAGCGATAATAAGTTTAAAGCTATAATGGCTACAATTTTAAAAGCTGGATTTATACCCACACAAATAGCGGATAGTTTAGCTATTGCAGGAGGAGGAGCAACTTTTTATAGAAATAGGTTAAATACATATTTAAAAGAAGGGTTGTCAGAAAAAAATGCAGAATCTAAAGCATACAATGACTGGAGACAAATTGCTAATGATTCTCAACAATCGTCAGACGCTTCAAGAATATCTAATATTCAAGCAAGTGATTTTGGTAGATTAATATTTGCTTTTGCTAATACTCCTTTTCAATATACAAGACTTACTAAAAAAGCTGGAAGCGATTTAATAAACGGAAGAGGAGACGCTAAATCAAATGTTTCAAAAATTGTTTATTATATGTTTGTGCAAAACCTTATATTTAACTTTTTGCAAAATGCTTTATTTGCGGCAGAAGCTGAAGAAGATGAAACAAAACTTCAGGCAATACTAAAAAGTGACAAAGTACCTAGAGTTGTAAATAACATGTCTGATTCTCTTTTAAGAGGTCTTGGTTTTTCAGGGGCTGTTCTTTCAATGCTTAAAAATACTGGCCTTGCGTATTATAAAGAAAAACAAAAAGACACTTGGAGACAAGATTCTTCTAATGTTCTTTTAGCTTTAACAGATATTTCACCCCCAATAGATCATAAAGCAAGAAAACTAAAAGCTTTAGTAGAAATAGGTAAATATGAAAATGATATACCTGATTCTGTGGAAGCGGCAATAAATATTGCATCAATATTAAATGTGCCCTTAGATAGAGTTCAAAGAAAATTAGAAAATATGCAAGGTGCTACTGATAGAGATTTAGATAATTGGGTAAGAGCTTTTCAGCTTATAGGTTGGAGTGAATGGGAATTAAAAGATACCTCCGAAAAAGCAAAGAAAAATAAAGATTTTATGAATTCTTCTAAAAGTAAAAATAAAGATTTTGATTAATGAATGATATAAGTAAACACATATCGTATAGAGAGGGAGTATTATCAAATACAGCTACAAGGCTAAATATAGATAACACGCCAAATGGTTATCAATTAGCAAACATGGAAGCTATAGCTTTAAATATATTCGAACCACTAAGGGATTGGGCACGTGGTCCTATAAAAATAAACTCATTTTTTAGATCTGTAGATTTAAATACAGCAATAGGCGGAAGTTCTAGATCACAACACTGCGAAGGTAGAGCAATTGATATTGATGATACGTTCGGGTATAAAACAAACGCAGAAATGTATAACTATGTAAAAGATAATTTAAATTTTGATCAAATTATATGGGAGTTTGGTAATGATACTAATCCTGATTGGGTGCATATAAGCTATGTATCAGAAGATCAAAACAGAAAACGTTGTTTAAAAGCAGAAAGAAAAGATGGAAAAGCAGTGTAT